>Ga0194133_10011112_pt1 | contig 10012 bp, 7 predicted proteins | sample TA2KigOf40mmetaG_FD_155448 | JGI IMG/M metagenome (GOLD analysis project Ga0194133, IMG submission 155448) | Freshwater microbial communities from Lake Tanganyika, Tanzania - TA2015055 Kigoma Offshore 40m | ecosystem: Environmental > Aquatic > Freshwater > Lake | place: Tanzania: Lake Tanganyika... | reverse complement strand
TATCGATACCTGCACGACCCATTATACTTAATTGAGGAGTAACCTGATAAGTTAATGATCCAAAGGCAGTTATACGATCTCTAAGATCACCAGAGAAAACACGGTATTTAGTCCAGTAAGGGTTTTCACCACCGTTTGATCCCGGATTCCAGAAGTTCTGACGTAATCTACCGGAAGAAGGATCAATGTAATCATATTTTTTAGCTTGATCCAAAGAAATGTTACGAGGAATACGGATGATGTGACGCTGATTGTTTGCGTAGTTCTCACCGGTGTATTGTCTGTTAACAAGATCCTGCTTCAAATAAGTAGCTTTTCCATCATAAGATAGCTTAGGACTAACTTTACCACTAAGACGTACGTTAAGAATGTCTCTTGTCATCTTGTTGTTGTCGACGATACCTTTTGCATCCACTCTGGTATAAGCTAAATAAGTTTGAGCTTTTTCGTTACCACCTTGAAATGAAAGGGTATTTGACAATTGCTGACCAACATCATAGTAATCTCTGTAGTTATTAGGCTGAGGATTGAAGTTATAGGTTTTACCAGCATCGGCAGGATCGTTACCCCATAAAGCAACTGACTGTCCGTTCATTCTTGGCCCCCAGTTTCCTTCCTGAGCTTTGTTATAAACTCCGGCACTTCCCTGACCATACTCATTTTGAAGATCATACAAGAACATTGCTGTTTCTAATTGTGATGAGCTGTTCAATGAAACACCTGTTCCCTGACTTGCACTACCTTTTTTGGTATTGATCAATAACGCACCGTTTGCAGCACGCGAACCATAAAGCGCGGTTGCAGCAGCACCTCTAAGAACTGTCATCGATTCAATGTTATCAGGGTTGATACTTGATAGACCATCACCACCGTCACGACCACCGTTACCGGTACCAGGACTGTAGTTTGAGTTATCCATCGGCACACCGTCAATTACAATCAAGGCACCATTATTACCTGTGATTGAACGGTCACCTCTTAAAACAACACGAGTTGAACCTCCAAGACCGGAAGAAGTACCAGCCACATCAAGTCCGGCTACCCGTCCGATTAAGGATTTACCAATGTTTAATTCTCTAGCTTTTTCAAAACTTTCTGTTTTTACTTGCTGAGTAGCATAACTCAAGACCCTTTGGTCTTTTGTAACACCTAATGCAGTCACAATTACTCCTTCGAGCATTTTACTGTCAGATTCAAGACGAACATTTAAAGTTGTTCTTCCATTAACTGCAATTGTTTGACTTGCAAATCCAATGTAGGAGAATACCAAGGAAGCATTGGATGGCACTGAAATTGTGAAATTACCATTAGCATCTGTGCTTGTTCCCTGAGTTGATCCACTCACCTTGATGCTCACAGCAGGAAGAGGTAAGTTGTCAGAGTCGGTAACCTTTCCGGTAACGTTGATATTCTGCGCAAACACATGGATTTGGCACAACAACAGCAGTACGACTAGTTTGTAAACTTTTTTCATCATAATACTTTTAGTGTTAAATATAATTAATTAATTGATTAACCAGTTGATAGGCAAGTCTTATGGTTGAATTGCATACCATTTGGCAATACTAAAGTACTGCTTTTTTTTAATATACCAAATATTTACTAAATGAGTTTGAATTTTACAATTTTAAAATAAACTGAATTTATATGCCTGTTAATCAGGTATTTATGATAAATAAAAATTTTAAAATAAAAATTATTAAACCATTGTGGAAAAGTATTTAAGGTCTAATCCTTGAATAATAAGCAGAAAAACACGGATTTGCATTAAGTTTTTAAAATGCTGGAGCAATTCCCCACGATATAAAAACCAAAGTCGCTAAAGAGAGATCATTCTAATTTCCGAGTAGTAATAATAATTGTGTTGCAATCATCCATTAGCTCTAAGCCTGGTTGCATGAAAATAATTAATCAAAAACACAAAAATCAATATCATCAGGCCGAAGAACTCTCTGGTTTCCTCAATCCATGGTGATGATGCCTTCATACTCCCAGCAATATTTTCTGCCTGATGTTTGCTTATCCAAGTCAATACTCCGTTTTTATCGAAGAATAAATAGGTTGCATAAATGGCAAATACGAATACACTGTAAAGAATAAGTCGAGGATAAGCCCATTGTCGTAATGAAGAATAACAAATAAATGCTCCGAATGAATAAATTAAGATCCATAAAATCGGATCGGGGTCATTAAATTGCAGAGCTGCAGAAACAAAGAACAGAAATAGAAAGACGGAATTAAAAACTTTCATTTGGGCTGATTTATTTTTTTATTTCAAATACTTTTTAGGTAAAAGCGCTGGATCACCAGAATCTAAATAAGACTCATATTGTTTAAGTAATACGGGATCTTTCGGCCTACCATAGATATCACTGGATTTATATTTACCCAGATCGAAGGCTTTCTTCATCCAGACATCGCGTCTGCGATCACGGGTCACGGTGTAAATCAGTTTGGGTACAAACTGAGGTGGAATTGCCAGTATCCCGTCCTGATCACCAATAACAAGATCTCCCGGCATAATGACCGCTTTACCAATTCTGATTGGAACATTTATACCGGAAACTGTGGCGTTACTTAAGGCTCCGGGATAAGTTCCCCGATAAAATGCTTGCATTCCACTTTGGGAAATGTTCTCAGTCAGGTAGATTCCTCCATCAACAATTAATCCGGTTCCGGTTGTTTTCCAAATGTAATAGGATAACTTATCTCCAACATAAGTTCCTCCCTCGATTTTCCCATACAAGTCAACAATGACCAGATCATCCTTCTGAAGCATGTCAATGGTAGTCCTGTTATTAAGCCCTGTAAAATTATTTTTTTCAGCTTCTTTTTGCATCCCTGCAACAAGATCAGGTCGAGATGGCATAAATTGAACGGTGAATGCCCGACCAACAAGTTTCTTTCCCGGAATAATTGATTTCCAACCATCTTCATATTGGTTGGCATATTCCCTTGGGATTGAGCCAATAGCTTCCACAACTTGAATATCCATTTTGCGGATGGTATCTAAAATTGCAGCAGGTATCATTGGACGACCACCCGGAAATCGACCATAGGGATTTTTTGCAGTATAATTTAACATCTGCTCTTCTGTGAAGTTATAAAGTTGTGCACTTGCTTCTGTTGTCATGCCCACAGTCAAGCAGAGACTGAGGAAAGTAAGGCTTAATTTTAATCCTGATCTGAATAATTTTTTCATGAATATCAATTTTATGTTTTCTGTTGCTAATTAACCAAGGCTTTTGATGATTTCCTGGTTAGTAAATGAATGATAACCCAGGCAAATAGATACGTTATTCCACAAATTGTGAAGATAAGATTATAACCACCGGTTAAATTGTTGGCTGCTTTATAAATATCCAGTAAATAACCGACAAATATTGGGAATAGTATACCACCAATTGCCCCGGTCATCCCTCCAATTCCGACCACTGAACTCACTACATCTTTCGGAAACATATCCGAGGCCATGGTAAAAATATTAGTTGCCCATGCCTGATGCACCGCCACGGCTAAACTAATCAACCCCACCGCCACCCATTTATCGGTTACGAACTGCGCAATTGCAATCATAATTCCAAGCTCCAGAATGGCAAACAACAGAAGCACTCCCTTTCTTGCTTTTAAAGTCGGCCAGCCCATGTTGATTAAACGAGAAGAAAAATAACCTCCTATAATACTTCCCACCGTGGTGGCACCATAAATTAAGATCAACTCCGGACTAATCACCTTTAAATCCAGATTAAATGTTGAAGAAAAATAAGAAGGCAGCCAGAATAAAAAGAACCAAAAAATAGGATCAATCAGGAATTTACCGGTAACGAATGCCCAGGTTTGGGGATAGGTAAACAACCTGGCCCAGGAAATTTTGATCGAACTTTTTACCTGATCAGAAACATCATCCTGATCACTTTCTATAAAGTCCAGCTCTTCCTGAGTCAGTCTTTTTTGCTTAGCGGGAATTTCATAGAGCATCCACCAAAAAATTAACCAAACAAAACCCAGTGCACCTGTAATCCAGAACACCTCTTGCCAACCATAATTTTGCATAATGATCGGCACCAGGATTAGGGCAACAACAACACCAATTGCAGTTCCTGAATTGAATATACCGGTAGCCAGGGCCCTCTCCTTCTTTGGGAACCATTCAGCAACAGCCTTCATTGCAGCGGGAAAATTACCGGCCTCTCCTATTCCTAAGGTCAACCTGGCAATACCAAAACCCAAAACCGATCTTGCCAATGCATGAAACATGCCGGCAAGACTCCAAACTATTACCGCAACGCTATAACCTAATTTAGTTCCGACTTTATCAATAAATCGACCAGAAACTAATAATCCAATGGCATAAGCAAATGAGAATGCGGACATTATTTTTCCAAAATCTGTTTCAGTCCAGCTGAATTCTGTTTCCAGTGTAGGCTTCAACAGACCGATAATCTGCCGATCCAAATAATTGATGACAGTTCCTGTGAACAGTAAAGTCACGATAATCCAACGATAATTCTTCATTTTTCCTGATGCCATTTGCCGCTTGTTGCTTAATAATTATTTGTTGATTTAGCTGTTTCCCTGATAAATGAAAATAGTAAAAATCCTTTTCTATGATTATCAACTAAAGCCATTTTCAGTCTGGATTGTTTGATCTTGGTTCCTGAATCAACGTTTAAAAAATTTAACATATTCTTTAAAGTGGACCAATAGGCCATCCCAATCTCCCATTTTGATTAATTCCTTATCAAAAAGCTGACCTCCTACACCCAAGCTATCCGCTCCTGATTTAATAAAATCCTCCATATTTTTTAGGCTGATACCACCCGTAGGCATAAGCTTTATCTTGTTCAGAGGCGCTTTCACGTCTTTAATATAATCCGGACCAAGTATGGTAGCAGGATAAACCTTTACCATATCTGCCCCAAGCTCCCATGCCCGGTAAATCTCTGTTGGTGTATAAGCTCCGGGGAAAACAGGAATATTTGACTCAACACAGGTTCGAATAACTTCAGGACTCAGGATAGGTGTTACGATAAATTGTGCTCCTGCGTTCAAGGCTAATTTAAGATCTTCCATGGTGCAAACGGTTCCGGCCCCTACATTTAAACGACCTTTGAACTCATCAGATGCATACTTAATGATATCCTCAGCAAAAGGAGTATTCATCGTAATTTCAACATTACTAAGTCCTGAAGCAAAATAAACAGGCAATATTTTCGCAATTTGATCAAAGGTTAAATTCCTAATTATTCCAACTAAAGGAACTTCATTGAATTTTGGCCAGGAAAATTCTTGATTATTCATTGTTAATTGTTTGGATAGAATTAAACAGCTGAACTTGTCCGGCTATGGTAGCCTTATCAATAAGTTCAGATTGGATAAAAGTAGTTTTAGTTTCAAATGAAATAGTCTCTACTGCAGTTTTATAATGATCATACAGATGCCTACCACAGCAAACTATTAAGTGGTCAAAATTCCCGGAACCCAGCTCTCTGAGCTCCGATCCGATAAGTAAGCCACTCAAATAAAACAAATTCTGCTCTTTGCTGAACTTACCAAAAAGTTGCCTGGTTCTAACCGTAAAAGCATTATGCAATAAGTTGGATGAGGCTGAAACTTCTACTCCGTATTTGAAGGCTTGAAGGTTAGCCGCTTCAGTCATGTTTGAAGAGTCGATCAAATTTACTGAATCCCTGAGGATGCTATGCTCCTTAAGAATATTAAAAATTTCTCCGGTCATGTAGGTTTTAAAATCCGTCATGAGTTCATCCCTAACGAAAATATGTTTGGAATGAGTTCCCGGGAAAATGAAAACTAGTTGTTCATGTTGCTTTACAGAAACCTCATTTATCTTAAGCAGACCAATCAATTGAGCTTCTTCGCCACGCATCACATCTTCATCACTTTTTACTCCGGAAACCAACATAAGATTTGCCCCCGGACCATTGAAACTTTCGAAGATGCGAACAGAGGCCTGACTGCCATCGATATGGAAGGGTAGTTCGGCATAAGGTAATTCTTCCATGCCTAAAGAGGAAGATGCCATTCCGGAGACAATGATCGGAATATTTTCAACAGAAGACCCTATTGTTTTCCCCAGTTCGTGAATACTGGATTTTAGAATATTGGAATAGAAATTGAAGCGACTTATTTCAGTTTGTTCTTTCCACAATCTGAAGGTACCTGCCACTCCAGAGGAGGAAAGAAATTCAGTAATAATTGCGTAGGTATTTCTGTCAACCAGTCTTAACCTGAATGAACTCGTTCCCCAGTCGCAACACAGTAAAAATTTATTCATTTATTTCTATTTTTCACTCTTCGGTCGATTGACGGCTGGTTGTTGATAATACCAAGCGGAAGACAACTACCAAATAGCAATTATTTATTTACCCTCGATTTAAACACCTTTCCCGCGTCTCCCTTAATAACATCCTCTTCAGTGAACCTGCAATACAATATATCCTTTGCTGTGGTACGTTCACGATCAAATACCACATGTATATTACCGTCAGGTGTTTGATCGGCATCTGGATAGGATACGTTTTCTCTGGCATCAAGTAAAAGCATGTGAGGCCATGTTTTGCCTCCATCTTTTGAGATAAATGCAGTCATATTATTACGCGTGGTGCTGCTGTTCGAGATCAGTAATAAATTCCCTGAAGCCAGTTTTCCCAAATAAAAACGGCTTGAGGTTGTGGGTCCGGAAGCAGTAAAAGGCTCAACCGGTGTCCAGGTTTTACCATAATCAGAACTTTTACTGAAATATATTCCTTTTGTTGTTCTTACCATAACCATCAGATCACCCTTATCGGAAAGTTCAACAAGTTGAGGTTCATCATGAATCCGAATGGAGTCGGCAATTTGTATCCTTGAATAACTGGTCACAGCGCCAAGATCATTAGATTTTGAATGATCCAAAACCTGAATAAATGCACCATTTTCAGGAAAGGCTTTTCCGGAACTATCGCTAGCCAGAGGTTTATCAACATAAACAGGGAATAAAGCAAGATCTTGAGAAGCCAAATGGAGCGGCTTGTTGCTCATTACACCATCCATCATTCGCTTAGACTCTCCATGCGTAACTTTAGTACCATCCCAGGCTATCTCAAGGCCATTTACTCCTCCAAATCCATCCCAAATCAGGCTATCTTTTACACTACCATAAAATAGATAAACTTGTCCGTCTTTATTCCTCCAAAATGCGGGATCAAAAAACCGGTATTCCGCAGATTTTGGATAAATAGCCAATTGATCATTCAGCCAGGTTTTTCCATCGTCCTGACTTACGGAAAGTGTGACATAGTTTCCGGGGCCGGGTGCGGATCCACCCGAGTACCAGGCCACAAAGATCTGTTTCCCATCCGCAGAAGTGCCTATGGCGGGAACTTGCTCAAATTTCCTGTCCTCCAATCTCGGATCCGGGCCATTAATAAACAGTGCAATAGAACCGACAGTGTCTGAGCTTGAAGGAGTAGTTTCCTTATTTGAATTGCAGCTAGTGATCAAAATCACGAAACTTAATGAAATCAATACCGTGATAAAAAATATGCTTTTCGTTTTCAAATGAATTGGTTTTTATGATTAAAATATTATTTTGAAACAGGGTTTGTAATTAACTATATGTAGCATAAACACAAGGTAATAAAAATAAGAACAGAGATCCTGAGACCGCTTACCAGTTGTGAATTGCTCCATCAGGACTTTTTAAAATGGGGTGCGGGAATTTAGTTCTTTCGGTCACTTCTAACACTAAATCGGCTTTTTTAGGGTTGAACTTAACCCCGAGTCCGGGTTCAGGATTCAGATACAATTTCCCATTTGAAAAAATAAGGTAATCCTCATTAAAATAGGCTGGTTTTTCCGGTTCACCACCGGCTAATTCCATCATCACTCTTGCCGGGCTACTGGAACCCAATACATGGACTAAAGCTGCTGTTGATAAGGGACCAGTAAAATGAGGAATCATTCCTACATAATGGGTTTCACACAGAGAAGCTATTTTCTTAAATTCAACGATACCACCGGTGTTAGGTAAGGTTACTCTTGAATAATTAATCAACTGTTGTTCAATCATTTCATTGATATCCCAACGATCACCAAACTGTTCACCAACTGCCAAAGGAACTTTGGTAAGTTGTCTGAAATTTCGATAAGCCCCGGAATTTTCCGATCTGATCGCATCTTCCACAAAATAAGGACTCAATTTTTCTAATTCATCACAAATTTTTATTGCTTCCGGAGTATCAAAGCGAGTATGAAGGTCAATTGCCCAATTCCCTTGACCCCCCACCGCATGATCTAACCTCTTACAGAATTCAATTGTCTTGGCTGCGTTCTCAAAGAAGTCAAAGGGCTGATCACCATTGCCTCCGGTTGGACCAATTCTGTAGGATCTAAATCCAGCCTTGAGGCAATCGGTAGCACGTTCCTCCTCAGTTTTGGCCTTTGAGGGTCTGAAACCGGTAGCATAACATTCCACATAATCACGTGTTGCTCCGCCCAGAAGCTCATAAACAGGTACCTTCAAGGCCTTGCCTTTAATATCCCACAAAGCCATTTCAAGAGCTCCAACCGCATGTAATTTTTCTCTTCCCGGAGGATAAAACATCCCTCTGTACAGGTTTTGCCAAATGTGTTCAATTCGGAATGGATCTTCCCCAATCATCATTTGGGCACACTGTTCGATCATATCTTTGGAACCACCCTCCCCGATACCCACAATCCCACGATCAGTCTCAATTTCAACAATGCCACGAGCCTGATTAAACAAAGGTTTATTGTAACCCGGTGCGCTGTAGTATCTTATTTTTTTAATTTTAATTCCCGAGGAAGCGAAAGCATCCATGACCGGCAATCCAAAAAACATAGCCGAGGAAGCGATCACAGTAGATTTAAGGAATCTTCTTCTTTCCATTGCATTAAAATTTAATACGTTCAATATCAACAAATTGAACCCCGGTATTGGTTGAATCAAAATTTAAGTAAGCCTCAAATCTTCCGGGGCCTTCCGGCAAGGCAATATTATCGAAAATTACTGAAGTATCTCCAATGGAAAGCGGAACATTTCTTTCCACAGACTGATATTTAATTATTGCTGTTCCAGCCTTTACTGATTTCTGAAAACGAAGTGTAATCCGATAATTTGAGGCCTTACTGTAAACTTCCCAATAGCCGATTTTATTAGGATTATCACCGTAGACACCCGCACCACCCCAATCGAAGCGAGATAGCTGTACATTATATTGAAACTGAGTGCCTAAATAAATCCTTTGTGGTGAATCTGATCCCCGATCATGCATTGCCTGATCAAACCATGCTTCATATCGAGAGAGCATACTCTTAACAATCTCCGGACGCTGTTTTGCCAAATTATAAATCTCACTGGTATCATTTTCAATATCGTATAATTCCAAATTAGCGATCATTTTTTTGACATCCAGACTGCTTGGTTTGCTGATGTTGCCGTAAGGATCATCTGATGGAGAAATGAGCTTATATTTTTGCCCTCTGACCGTAAAATGAAAATATTTAAATGGTTCAGATCCACCATGTCCCTGAATAAAAATTTCCCGTTCGGGTAGTTGATTCACTTTCCGCGTCAATAAAGGCATCAGAGATAAACCATCCAATTTTAAATTTTGGGGTAAAGCTACTCCACAAGCCTCTAATAAGGTAGGCATTACATCAATATGAGCAGCTAAATTTGAAAATTTTACTCCTTGGGGTATAACTTCCGGCCATTTGATAAAGAATGGAGCACGAATTCCATTTTCGTAAACACTTGTTTTTGTACCCCGGAGATTCATACTGTACCGATCGGGATAAAGATCATTTTTCGTTCTTTTAGTTCTGGGACCATTATCTGACATGAAGATCACAATGGTATTTTTCTCAATTCCAAGAGTCTTCAATTTATCCATAATACGGCCAATATTAGCATCTACATTGGCAATCATACCATAGGTCAGTGCATTCAGCTCATGATGACCTTGTTTCCGATAAGGATCCGCCCATT
>Ga0194133_10011111_pt1 | contig 10013 bp, 4 predicted proteins | sample TA2KigOf40mmetaG_FD_155448 | JGI IMG/M metagenome (GOLD analysis project Ga0194133, IMG submission 155448) | Freshwater microbial communities from Lake Tanganyika, Tanzania - TA2015055 Kigoma Offshore 40m | ecosystem: Environmental > Aquatic > Freshwater > Lake | place: Tanzania: Lake Tanganyika... | reverse complement strand
TGAACCTTCAATGTTTGAAGTATCATTCCGTCTACTTCCAGATGACGCATCAGCCGCATATGGTAAGATCGTAGATCGTACTCATACCGCATCATAATCTATTCGTAGATTAATAACAGCCCACTCCTTAACGGGGGTGGGTTTGTTGTTTATGGTAAAATGGAGAAGATGGCTACTAAGATATATAAAATACAAAAAGCAAACCTAATTGATGGAACAGAGATAGAGCTGACTCCATTAAAAATAAAATATCTAAGAGAGTTTATGGATACATTTCAAGCTCTTAAGGTAACAAAAGGTGATCAAGAGGCAATTCTTATTTTATCAGAATGTGCCAGAATATGCATGAAACAGTATTATCCACCTATTTCAAAAACAATATCAGAACTAGAAGAAAATGTAGACCTTCCTACAGTGTATAAGATTTTAGATGCTGCCGCTGGAATTAAGATAGACAAAAAAATAGACAAGCCAGTTAGAGATCAGGCTACAGATAGTGGGGCCAACTGGGACTCCTTAGACCTTGCAAAACTTGAAACTGAAGTATTTTTGCTCGGTATTTGGAAAGATTATCAAGAACTGGAAGAGTCTTTATCCATGACGGAGTTAATTGCTACACTATCCAGCAAACGAGAACTTGACTATGAAGAAAAAAAATTCTTAGCAGCAATACAAGGTGTTAATTTAGATGAAAACAGCAAGGGTTCGGGTGGTAAAAAACGAGGGCAGCAAGAATGGGAAGATCTTAAAGCAAGAGTCTTTAGTGGTGGTAAGGCAAATGATGGAAATGATATTCTTGCTCTTCAAGGACCTTCTGCTCAGAAGGCAGGGTTTGGTATTGGTATGGGTCTAGATTATGATGACCTACGAGATCCTTCATTAATGAAGTCATAATATATAAAAATAAGCGTTTTGTGCTATAATTACATTGGCCTATATAGGAGGATAAATGGCAACAACAACGTATGAGAGCCAAGAACTTACTCTTATGGATGGTACGAAAATTTCAGTGAGGCCTTTAAAAATCTCACTTCTTCGTCCTTTCATGAGCAAGTTTGAAAAGGTGGCAGAGGTGGCAGACAATAATGAGAAGTCAATGACTCTCCTTATTGAATGTGTAGAAATTGCTATGAAGCAGTACAGCCCAGAGTTGGCAGATGTTAAGAAACTAGAGGAAGTTTTAGACCTTCCAACAGTTTATAAGATCATTGAGGCTGCTTCGGGGGTTAAACTCCAAGATGCAAATGCTCTATTAAACACAGTACTTGCAAATAACTAAAAAGTAAGAGGTGCTATAAGTGGCTGACGTAAATGCTAATATTGGCATACATATAGATACGTCGCAATCTTTAGCAGAGATTAAAAATCTTCAACGTCAGTTAGCACAACTCTACACAAGTATAAATAGAGGTAGCGCCGCTGCGGCGGCAGCCCAAAAGGGACTTGCTACCAACTTAATGAACACCATCAATGCTGGTGGTAAGTTCTATGCCCAAATGGGCACAATTCGTACAAGTACGGAATCATTTACTCACGCACTGGAGAAAAACAAACTTACGATGCGTGAGTATTTCCGTTTTGCTGGCGGATCTACAAGAACATTTGGAAGACTATTTAAATCAGAATTTGACACGATTGGCAGGGTAGCAGAAGAGCGTGTCAAGAAAATGCAGACTCAATATGTTAAATTGGGTCGTGATGCATCTGGAGCAATGAGAGCAATCTCTATAACTCCAACAGCACTAAATATGAAAGAATACGGCAATCAGGTAGCCGTAGCAGCACAGAAACAAGCATTATTAAATCAATTATTGCGCCAGGGATCTACAAATCTTCTAAACTTTGGTAAGAATACACAGTGGGCTGGCCGTCAATTGATGGTTGGTTTTACAATACCGCTTGCATATTTTGGTACAGCAGCCGCTAAAACATTTATGGATCTTGAGGCTCAGGCTATTAAGTTCCGTCGTGTTTATGGCGATATGTTTACAACAACTGCAGAAACAAACAAAGCGCTTGCAGACATACAGGCTCTTGCTGAACAATTTACAAAATATGGTGTTGCAGTAAGCAAAACTATGGAAATGGCAGCAGCCGCTGCGGCTATGGGTAGAACTGGTGCAGAACTTACTGCACAGGTTGCACAAGCAACAAGACTTGCAGTACTTGGTAATGTTGAACAAGAAGAGGCACTAAGAACAACAATATCTTTAACAGATGCCTTTGGTTTGGCAGCAGAAGATTTAACAGGAAAAATTAATTTCCTTAACGCTGTTGAAAACCAGACAGTAACAGCAATTGAAGATTTAACAGTTGCTATTCCAAAGGCTGGACCAGTTGTTAAACAACTTGGAGGTAGCGTAGAAGATCTTGCGTTCTTCTTAACTGCTATGCGTGAAGGCGGAATCAATGCATCCGAAGGTGCTAACGCTTTAAAGTCTGGTCTTGCATCTCTTATTAATCCTACAGATAAAGCAGCAGGAATGCTTGCTGATATGGGTATTAATATAAAGGATATCGTTGAAGCTAATGTTGGAAATCTAAAACAAACGGTTATAGATTTTGCAAATGCGCTAGATACTCTTGCACCGTTAGAAAGATCAAGAGCAATTGAGCAATTGTTTGGTAAATTCCAATTTGCACGTCTTTCTACCTTGTTTGAAAACGTTACAAAAGATGGTGGGCAGGCAGCACGAGTTTTAGATTTGGCTGGAAAGTCTGTAGAAGAACTTGCAATCTTGTCAGAGCGAGAATTAGGAGCAATAGAAGATGCTATTGGAACAAACTTTAGAGAATCAGTTGAACAACTTAAATTAGCAATTGCTCCAATTGGAAAAGAATTTTTAAAAACAATCACCCCTGTTGTAAAGTTTTTAGGAGATCTTTTTGAAAAGTTTAACAATTTAAGCGATGGCTCTAAAAAGTTTATAGTTATTTTAACTACTCTTGTTGGTCTTGTTGGACCTACTCTTTTGATGACATTTGGCTTGGTTGCAAATGGTGCAGCAAATATAATTAAACTATTTTTATTAATGCGACAAGGATTTTTAAAATTAACTGGAAATAGCACCAATCTTGCACAGCAAACACAATATTTGAGTAGCGAACAAATGGAGGCAGCAGTAGTTGCTGCATCTTTAAATCAAGCACACACAAGACTAACTCAGCAATTTACGCTTGAGGCCAGTGCAGTAAACCAACTTCGTAATGCATATGTTCAGGCTACAGCAGCAGCAGCAAGGTTTGCAGCAACAAATCCTGGAATGATGGTTCCTGGTGCTGGAAAAATTCCAAAGAAATTTGCTTCTGGAACAATAAAAGTTCCAGGGTATGCAAAAGGCACTGACTCCGTACCTGCAATGTTAACTCCTGGTGAAGCAGTTATCCCAGAGCCAATAGCACAAGATGATAGATTTAAACCACTTATAGCAGCATTAATTTCTGGAGAAATCAAAAAATATAATGAAGGTACGCCAGATGCTGGATCAAATTTTGCACATGTCGGAAAAGGTAGACTAACAGATCTTGATGAGATAATTGCTGGTGCTAAAACACAAAGGCAAAAAGAACAGGCTATTTTATATAGAGATATATTGAAGGCTGCAGGTAAGCCAACAATTGCAAATGCATATGGTGATTTAGGATTTACCTTTGATGGTAGTTTAAATAGGGCACTTGCTACTAAAAACGGCATATCAATTGTTGATTTTGAAAAAGAATGGATACAAAGAGGGCCAGCAAAATGGTCTACTTCTCCAGGACGCACTCATTTTACTGGAGCAGAAATACAAAAAATAGATGCAGCAATTTTAGATGGAATTAGAAAATCTGGTGCAAAGTCAGTAACTGACGACTTAATTGATTCTGTTTTCAAAAAACTGCCACCAGAGATTAGGGCAACTGCTACCTATAAGAGTATGGCTGATTCTCATAAGAGAATTGGAGAATATTCTCTTGGAAGAGGACTTGGATCTACTCCAAAATCATCTGCTACCATCCTTGAACAAGCCAAAAAGTCTGGAATTATAAAAAATTATTACCTTGCACCGTCGCTTGACAAAGATGGAAAAGAAAGACCAGGCAAACTAGGCCGTTTGAAAGTTATTACAAATGACGGAAGAGAAGTTGATCTTGGAAGAGGGTCTAGATCGGAAAGAATTCCATTCAAACAATCAGCATACGAAAGTAAGATTGCTGCTGCAAAGGGGGAAAAGTTTGAAACTAAATCTGGTAAGACTGGTGTGGTAACTGGTCAGACTGGATCTTCTAAGCCTTCTGGAAGAAAAATAACAGCAAGCCCTAGAGATACGAGAGTAATGGGCACAGCTAGTTTAGCAAGAGTGTTGCCTTATGGGGTAAGAGGCATGAGAGTTGCTGGAGCAATTGATGGCTATGAGGCACAAACTCAGGGTGGTGTAAGACAAATACCTTTCTCAGCCGCTGCAGACATGAGAGTTTCTCAGTCTAAGCTACAAGAATTAACTGCTGCAATAAAGACAAACACAGATTCTCAAGATGACGGAACAAAAGTTACAGAAAAAAGTGCAAAAGAAATAAAGAAAGAACAACGTGCTGTTAAAATGCAAAGAATGTCTGCAGTTGGTGGACCAGTTGCAATGGCAGCAGGAACTGCTGGTATGGTTGCAGCAATGAGTGGTGCTCCACAAACAATGACAAACTTTTTATTTGGTATTTCTGCAGTTGCTGGACTTCTTCCCTTATTAGCAAATCCAATAGGAATTGCTGTTGCTGCAATTGCTGCAGTTGGTGTTGGAATGTGGAAACTCAGTTCAGACTTAAAAAATGCAAGTAAAGAAGGGGCAGAATTTGCAAAATCTGTCACTATGACAAATAGCAAATTGGTTGAATTATCTAAAATTACAGGGAGTGTTAGTGCCACAGAGTCTGCAAAACGACAAAGACAAAATATTTTAAGTGGTGCATCTGGAGTTCAAAGAAAAACTGGACAGACAATTCTTGAAAGTGATTTTGGTAAAGGTGTAATTAAAGATATAGAAACACAACAAAAATCAGGAGCCTCTGATGCCGATGTTGCAAAAAGTGTTAGTTTGGGCCTATCAACTGCAATTATGCAAGGTGTTTTAACTACTGAGCAGGCAAGAAGTCTTGCTGCAGCACTAGGAGAAAAACTTGGTAGTTATGACATACCTGCACAAATAAGTGGAAACATTGTTCGTTTAGTTGGACCAAATGGAGAAAGGCTAGATAGTCAGCCATTGCAGGTTGCTCTTGAAATTAAAAAACAGTCTATGGAACAACAGGCTCAAGTGTTTCAAAATGCTATGTCACAAAGAAGAAAAACTCTTGGAACTGCTGGAGAGTTTGCTGTTGCTGGAGCAATGGTTGGTACTGGAGCACTTGCTGGTGGTCCTGTGGGTGCTGCAGTCGGTGCAGGCGTTGCAATCAAGATGCTTTTTGATCAAAATAAACTTAAAGCAGAAAATTTAAAACTTGATACTGCCGCAATCCAACTTGGATTTGAGTCTGTGGCACAAGGTCAAGGACTTGTAGACTCACTTAATAAACAATATGATAACAAAATCAAACAGGCAAAAACCGAAGAAGAAGTTAACAGACTTGAAGCAGAGCGTAAATCTGCAATAGATGCAGTAAATAAAGAAAATGCCAAGACCTTAGACATTTTAATTCAACAAAAAGATCAATTTAGTCCTGGAGCATTTGATGCGGCAATTAAGGCTGCTGCAGACACAATGTACAAAGAAGGCCCAATGGCGGTATTCAAAGATCAAACCGTTACAGCGCTTTCTGAACTAGAAAATAGTAAATTTAAAACAATGCTTCAACTTGGGCTTGCATCTGGAGAAATGGATCCAAATCAAATTCTTGCATTTGTTAATATGGCAAAAGAAAATCCCACACTACAAACTAATTTTGACCTTATTGTAGACGCTCAAGGGATGGCAGAGGCAAATGTTTTAATTGGTTTGCTAGAAAAATCAGGTGCTAATGAAAAAACTTACAAAATAGTAACTGATTTTATAAATGCTAATCCAAAACAATTTAAAGATATTCGAGATGCAATTTCAACGGTAAGTAATGTTTTGCCCAAGTATGGAGTAACAGTTGATATTAATACTGTTGGATTAAAACAACTTCAACAGATTAAAACAATAACAAATACCCTTAAGGCTGAGAAGGGTCCAATAACACAAGAGATTGTTGCAAAATATGCAAAAGATCCTAATAACCCAGATCAGTCTATATATCAAGGAATATTGGATACATGGACAACTTTGGTTGGTTCTTCAGAAACCATTACAAAAGAAATGATTATTGATTTTGGTGCAACATATTCCGACCCAAATGTTAAAAATTTCTTTGATGCTTCTAAAGGTCTTTCTGGAGTTCCAGAGCATATACGTCAAATGGCAGGAGGGTCTTCTGCACAAGCAAGCGCCTATCTTGTTGGAACTGGTAAAGGTGCACAAGGTACTGGAAAGAAGACTGGAAAAGGAACTGGAGGCGGCACTGGAGGAGAGAGAGACACTACTCTAGACGAACTATTAAAGAGACTTAAGTTTATCCGTAAAGCATCTATTGATGCCGAAAAGGGTGTGGGCGAACTAATGCGTATTACTAAGGGCAAGGGCTTAACCAACTTTGGCGGAGTAATGCAGCAACTTATGACTGGACCAAAGGGTGGATTTAATAGAGAATTTATTTCATTCCTTGAGGGAATGGATAATGCAACTCGTAAAACATATATGACTGTTAAGAATGGCGAAGTAATCTTAACAAAACAAGGCAAGGCACTCAAAGAAGCATTTAATGAAAAAGTAATTGGAGAATATCAGGTAGCCAGTAAACAGGCTCTGCAAGATACCAAGGCACAGGGAGCAGCACTACTAAAATTACAGGCTTCTGGAGTTGATTCCGCTACCGCCCTTGAAATGGTAGCAGATGCAAATTTGGCGGTAGCAATAAATTCAAAGAATATTACTGGTAAAGAATTACGTGAAATGGCAGCAGATGCTAAGGCTGCTAAGGATGAAGTAGAGAGATTAAACCTAGAGGTATTAAATCTAGCAGAAGGTTTGAAAAAAGATATTGGCAGCGCAGTAAAAACAAATCAAGCACTACTGGTTGCAAGAGGTGCAGGTATCCTAGATCCTGAAATGTTAGAATATATTTCAAAAACTCCTTCTTTGGTCAATAACATATTAGACCAAGGTATTGGATCTGCAACTGCACAAGGTATCATGTCATCTGTAAATGCAATGAAGGGTCTAGAAGATCAGACAAGGGCGCTGATTAATCCAGCAGAGGCTGCTTTGGAATCCTTTAAAAAACTAAAAGATGCTTCATTTAAAGTGCTTGATTTAAGACAGCGTCAAGCTCAGGCAAAATTTAATACCGGAATGAAAAGAACCGTAGACAGTTTTGTATCTCTCAGTCAAGTAGTTAAAGATAAATTTAAGGGGATTTCTCTTAGGGATGCAATTAAGTCTGCAGAAGGAGATGTAGATGCGGTAAATAACAAAATCAGCGTAATACAAGATACTCAAATTAAACCTATCGAGATACAGATTGAAGCAAAAGAGCGTTCAATAGATGACATAATGAAAGCTCTTAGGTCTCAGGCCGAGGGTGTGAAAAAAGGATTTAAACTTCCTAAAGCAGCATATGAAGATATTGCAAAACAATTAAAAGATGAAATTGATGATTTAGAGTTAGAAATTGAGTTTGAGTTTAGAAGAAATATTGATGAGTTACAGGAGGAATCTTCTGATTTATCAAATGATCTAACATTAATGGATAGGGTCGTTGATGGAATAAACAAAAAATACGACAAGCAAGCAGAAGCTTTAGAAAAGGTTGCAAGTGCCAATCAAGAAATATTAGATCAACAAAGAAGTCAATTAGATGTTGCTAGCGCACTTACCTCTGGCGACATAGCAGCTGCTGCCCGTGCAGCTCAAGAAGCAAGAGCACAGGCTGCTGCTCGTGCACAAGAAAGAGCTGGCAAAGCATTAGATGTAGCAAGAGCGGCTGAAATAGGTGGCGTTCGTTCTGCAAGCGGCATGACAAGAGAACAAATTGAACAGCGTCAATTTGAAATCGGTCAACGAATATATCAGTTAGAGGAACAATCAGAAGTTAAACAGCGCATAATTCGTGATATAAAAGACGAAATTGATGCTGGTGAAAGAGCAAGAGAAGCATTTATTAGAGAATCAGTTTTGCCTATTGAAAGAGAAATTGAAGGACTTCAGGCAAAGAAGCAAGATCATGTTGATAGCATAGCAAAGCTTGAAGCACAAATTCTAGCAATACAAAATGAGATTTTGGGTCCTCTGCAAGCTGAAGCAGACATTCTTCAAAAAGAATATGACAATGCAATTGATCTTATTGATCAGGAAAAACAGCACTGGGAAGATGAATTAACTCATCTTGAGGCTGCTACAACAGAAACTACAAAATTTGCAACAGAAGCCGACAAGGTTAAAAAAGCATTTGATGCTGCCCTAGAAATTTATAAACAAATAAAAGATAAAACGGTAACAATAACGGTTAATTATGCTTACGGTGGTGGTGGCGGTGGCGGTGGTGGTGGTGGCGGAGACGGTCTTGGAAGCAGTACTATAACAGGCAATAGCGTAGTTACTGGAACAAGAGTTGTTGATGGAAGAACTGTTGTGACTGGAACAACAAATTCAGCTGCTAGTACTGCCAGTGCAATAAATCCTTTTGTAGTTACTGGAACAAGAGTTGTTGATGGAAGAACTGTTATAACTGGAACACAAAATAGAACTCTTGATCCAGCCTTTATACGCAGAAACGCAAGAATGTATGGTGGCAAGATTAGGACTATGATGGGGGGCGGTAGAGTAAAACCAATATACCGTCCAATGGGTGGACTAATACCATATATGAATAATGGTGGATTTAGATCTAGAGGTTCTGATACCGTGCCAGCAATGCTGACGCCAGGAGAATATGTTGTAAATAAGGCATCCTCTAAAGCATTTGCTCCTTTCTTAAATGCTATTAATGAAAGTAAGTATCCTTCTATTTTGGCTAAAAATATTTCTAATGCTAGACCAATATATAGCATTCCAGTACAAACATCATTTATTCAACCAGCATACAATGTATCTTCTCCATCATTTAGCTCCTCTCCAACCAGCATAGCAAATTCATCATATAGCGACAATTCTAGTTCGGTGTATAATTACAGTGTTGGTATATCTGTTGGAGGAACAAATGCCTCTCCAGGGAATATAGCAAAAGCAGTTATGAATGAGATTAAATATCTTGATTCACAAAGAATTAGAAATCAAAAGGTATCATGACAACATCAGCATACTTAAGTGGTAGAAAAAGATATCAGCGTCCACAAGGAGTTTTATGGTCCAATAACTCTGGAACGCTTACTGGAGGGTACTACGTACCAAACGGTATTGAGGTTGGTGCTGATACTGCCGTAACAAGTGCAGTTTTGTTAAATCAATTTATTATTTTGTCTGATCACAATAGAAGTGAGCTTTCATTTACACCACAAAGAATTGAGCAGCGTCAAAGAACTATTAATGGTCGCATGAGATCTTATCACATTGCAGATAAACTTGAAATAAGTTTTTCATGGAGTATGCTTCCCTCAAGATCGCACTATCAGGTAGCAGATTTTGATGACGCAACTGGAATCTCTCCTTATCAAAATAATACACAAGAGTTTACAGCAGATGGTGGCGCTGGCGGGGTAGCAATATTAGACTGGTATAACAGCCATCCAGGACCATTTTGGATGTACCTAGCATACGACAACTATGCAAATTTTAAACAGGATGGAAATATTGTTGATGCTTCTTTTGGTCATCTTGATCAATATAATGAGGTTATTGAGGTATTCTTTGCAGACTTTAACTATTCTGTAGTTAAGCGTGGTGGCAATAATTTTGACATGTGGAATATATCGGTAACGCTGGAAGAGGTCTAAATGTTTGTAAGTGAAGCATTAAAAACTCATCTTC
>Ga0194133_10011110_pt1 | contig 10015 bp, 17 predicted proteins | sample TA2KigOf40mmetaG_FD_155448 | JGI IMG/M metagenome (GOLD analysis project Ga0194133, IMG submission 155448) | Freshwater microbial communities from Lake Tanganyika, Tanzania - TA2015055 Kigoma Offshore 40m | ecosystem: Environmental > Aquatic > Freshwater > Lake | place: Tanzania: Lake... | reverse complement strand
GTTGCGATTCGTATGTTCTATATGTGTCACCAGCTGAAGTTGGTTTAAGCTCTATACCATCTGCTTTTGCTGCTTCAACCATAGCTGCCCACGCAGCTGCGGTAAGCCAATGAAGCTTACCGCCGCCAGCTGCTGGACGCAAAAGAGATTCTGGAAGCTTACCGGGAGCAACACCCTTAAGATCAGCTGGCTGCTTAACCGGAACTACGATATCCCATTCTACTTTTGGCATATTGCGCCTTTCTGTCTATCAGAACTATGAATTACTTCTTCTTTTTCTTTTTTAGAATAGCTGCCTTAATGAATGGGGGAAGTTTCTTTTGACCAGCTGTTAAACCAGCTTCGCTTTTCTTTGCTCCCTTTTTAGCCATAGTTTTTTTTGATGCCATTTTCTTTTTCATAGCCATGATTAGTATCCCATCTTTTTCTTGGATGATTTCTTTGTCATTTTCTTACCTGTCTTTTTCGCATATGCTTTAGCTTTCTTTTCGCCAGCCTTTGAGTATGCAAATGATTTATTTCCTACCTTTGGCATTTATTTCTCCTTGTTTTTATTTATAAATAATATTCATTATAGTATAACTAATATAGTACTAACAATTCCATTTTCTTAAAGCTAAAGCTTTGCGTGTGGGTCTGCCTTTTTTGTCTTTCATCGGGCCTTTCACACCACTCATTCTAGCGCAAAAAGACTTGCGGCGCTTAGCTGCCTTTGATCCTGGTTTTAGCTTGCTTGGCTTTGTCGTAACGGCCATTTTAAGTTTTGACCCTGGGTTTTGCTTACGATAGGAGGCGACTCCCTTACGATTTAGTCCGCCTTTGGGATCCTTGCCGTTCTTTACGTTGCCATGCAGCTGTCTTAGCCATTGATGTTTCCTCGTTACTTGTTAGGAAGTTTGGGACTTTTTTTAATTTTTCTACTCTGAGCTAAAGCCATTATTTTTAGACTACCTGTTGATCTGAACCACCGCCACCACCGCTGCTTTTCTTTGGTGTTGACTTTTTCTTTGTAGCCGCTGGTTTCTTTTTTGAAGAGGTTTTCTTAGCGACCTTGGTTACATTTTCTACTTCCTTTTTGGCTTCTGCCACAAGGTTGACTGCGGCTTTATCAACAACATCAACAACTTCCTCAGCGCGATTCATCGCCTCATCTATTACCGCTTCAGGAATAAATGAAAGAGGGGAGTTTTTCTTTCCCTTTTCATTTGCTAGTACAGCTTGTAGTTTTGTAAAGAATTTCTTAATCATTTTATACCTCTTTATTTTAATTTGAGTATGTTTATATAGTATCGCACGTAATTACAAAATGCAAATTATCGACCCTGCTGCGCCTCTTTTATTGCATTATATCTTTCTGCCGTCTCCCTAGATGCCAAAGTCATCAAGGCTGCGGTTGCGTCTTTTACAGCCTGAGAAAAGGCGTCTAGATTAGACGGGTCTGCACCCTCCATTCCAACGGTTAGGCAGACCATCACATCTACGTTTTCAAAGTTTCCAGTATTGATTTTTCTTCCTACCGCAACCGTTAAGACAGGCTCAGTTCTAACGGTCAACTTTTGATGTGTTGCAACCACAGAATCCATTACTTTAGAAACAGACTGCTCCACGGCGCTTTCGGTTATCTTTGGCATCTATATTCCTACCTTTTCTAGTTGATTTGTAATTAATTTAAGCGTATTAATAGACTGTTCTTCTAAGGACATGTCATCGGTTTTAAGAATGTGTGTTGCTTTACCCTTAATGATATCAATTTGTTTTTCCGAATGATGATTCATTTGCTCATGCGAAAGTGGTCGTCCATCTCTTTTTATAATTCTTTCGTTTAAAGTTTTTTCCTCTGCATCAAAGACAACAATCATACCATTCGGTTGTTTCAAAATAGAGTCAGCTTCATTTTCCAATCTAACATCAGATATAATCACCGCAAATGGATTTGGGACCTGATCTTCGTTTAGACCATTTACATACTGCCTGTATAGTTTTGAAGACTTCATAATTGCCCAATCCGAAAGACACGAGTATCTGTGACTCCTGCAGATATCCCCTGCCGTTTGTAAAAAGTTTCTAGGCTTAGTTCCTTCTGGCTCTATAGGAAGAGCTTCAATCTGCATAACCATGTTTGTGAGTTTTTCGTAGTCTGGAACAAAACCAATAGGACTTCCACCATAAATATCATAAAGGACATCGTGAATTGCGTAAAGTTTTCTAGATCTTTCGTTAACTCCTTTTATGTTTTTTTTGATAGAAGCTAGCTCATACAGTGGAAGAGCATAAAAAATATGCTGCCAAACAACGAAACCACCTTCGGCCAACCCAGCTGCAGACACAACAGAACCTTTTGGACATATGGTTTCTGCTACAGAAGTTTTTCCACTTCCAGCCCTACCGGCTAAGCCAATTATAATTGGATAATTTTCATTAAAAGTTTTACTCATAGTTTCATAAGTATATCACAAATTTTTTCGATTGCGTTTTTTATCAGCCAGTTTATCCAAAAACTGATTACACAATTCATCGGGCTCCCAAACAAAATTTCTTTCAACTTGAACAATCTTAAAATTGAATTCTTCTTTAATATCTTGAATAGTCATAAGCAGGGGCAGTAATGCATTGTTTCTGCATTTCCATTTACCATTTATTTGATTTGCGACAACGGCTGAATCAGTATAGATGATTGGATCATGAAAATCGGACATGGAACAAATCAAGAGTGCCGATATAACAGCCTCAAATTCGGCTTCGTTGTTTGTTCTTAGACCAAGACCTCTGGCGAACTGCGCAACCTTTTTTCTATTCTTATAGACCACTGTAGCGCAGGCGGCTTCTCCTATTCTTTTTTGTCCCTGTCCCCTGGAAGCTCCGTCGCAAAATACTTCAATATGCATTGGGGCTATATCTTTACATCAAACTTTATATCTAATTCTTTTGCCCTGCTTTTTAAATTTTTTAATTGTTTTTCAGTTGAAACAATATGAGTGCGTATAAGTGAGTATCTTTTTTTCTTATATTCTACTTGCGTAGGAAAATCTAAATATTTTCTTGCTTCAGAAAAAAATTCATTTGTAGAATTAACTGCTTTATAATGGCCGATGTACATATTAATACGTTCTGAAATCTTTTTCATTATAAAATCCTTTTTCTTCTCTTGAAGATGCGATCTGCATTGATTGAACTTTGTCAATTAATTTTCTTGCTGATTCGGAAGATATTCTTGCTGCCGCCTCCATTGACTCAGCTAAATGCACTATTGATTCAGCCGTAACCAAAGCCGTGTATTCACCCTCAGCGGCTCCTAGTGCATTCGCTTCTCTCTCTGCCTCGTTCTTGCCAACCCTATTTGCCTTATAAACCCTTTTATAAGATCCTTCTATCAGCTTGTATTGTGCCCTAGCCATTCCGGCAAAGCGTGCTATTCTTCCGTAAACATTTGATGTTCTTGCAACCAATGAGGCTAAATCATGTATTCCAAGGTCGAGAGTGTTAATATCTGGAATTGTAATAAAATACTCAGAATCTTTCTTACCAGAAGCATATGCCGTTACAATTTCCTGAATCTGCGGGTCAATAAATTCTTTTAAAAGTTCATTGAGCTTTTGCATTGAATGAACATTCATCGTTACTCCAAGTCTAAAAAGTCTATTACATCTTCCATCTTAGATTCTATCACAATTTCGAGTATTTTATCTCTCGTTTTTGACAAATGCTCCCTAATTGTGTTTGGGTGTTCTGATATTTTTTTACTTATTTGGCTTGATCTCAATCCGTCAACATAGCGCCATTTCAAAAGCTGTCTTTCTTGAACGGTTAAAAACGAAAAAGGTTCTGCGCAAGTTTCGCCCAAAACCCAAAACTCATTTATTTCTTCATTATTTAAGAACTCCTCCATTTCCCTCTCTTCTGCAGGCGCTTTAAATCCAATCTGCTTTTCACCATTATCTAGATCATCAACTGAATCATCGGAAAGAAGTGGAAATGTTTTTCTTCCTAGTTGATCTATCAAAAAAGTGTCAACATTTTTTTTTAAAAGATAGAAAAAATAACTATACAGAAATCCGACTAAATGGTATTGGTCCTTTTTCAGATTCTTTTTTTTGATATCTTGCTATACATTGAAAGAATGTCATGTCTACTGTTTGTCTAATATCTGCCTCGTCACCGATATCTTTTGGCCATGTATGTTATTCCGCCTTAAAACCTCATTTACGTGCTTATAGCCGGCGGGATTTAATTTGTTTTTCATCAGCGCAAAACGAACATACGAATCTTTTACGAACAAAGAAGTAAATCTTCTTATGTCATAATCTCCTAAGTTATACCTGCCGTAATAGAGCATTGAGGAGTACTTGGTCAAAAAATTATTAAACACCTTAAGCAGTTCTGTTTGGGCTTTCTGGTCATTTTCTTTTGCTCTAGCAATTAAGTCTTGAACTTCCTCTTCTTTTAAACTATAATATTGTTCTTTATAGGATTTCATTACTTGCCTTCCCAATTCAAAATTTTATTTGCATAAAAAGACCTAATGTCTTCATAAAAAATTACATTTTTGATTTTCATTTGTTCTGCAAAATCTTTTGCGTCGGTATTAAATTTGCTGATAACAAAAACTAAATTATTAAATTCTTTTTCATAGTATCTTTTAAATCTCTTAAGTTTTATTTTACTTTTATCATCTAAAAAACCTTTTACTTCAATCCAAATACTTTTATTTTTTATATAAAAGTCTGGAGTATAGGCTTTGGTTCCTCGCTTAATTGGAAAGGCAAAAACTGTCGGTTCAAATTCAAAGTCTATATCATATAACTTTAATATTCTGGCAAAGTTAGCCTCCCAGTTTGACCTTAAAACCAAACCTATATCTTCCCTATAGCCAGTCTTTGTGTGCTGGTAGACGTTGCCTTTGCCACCGCTTTGATGCTATAGTGTTTTCATCAATTGTATAGTTCTTTAGTAGGGGACGGTTTAAAACAGGGTGTTTTGCGAGACCAGAGATCTCCAAAAAAAATTCTTCTGGAACGTTGTTTTTTGTCATCTATCTGCTATCCTATACCTATAACCTATTGCTACTCCATTATAATTTATAAAACATCCAAAATCAAATAATAAACAAGGAGCAATTATGTCAAACAAACTAGATACCGTCATCGATGCGATGCACATTGGAATCAATGAGGAGATAATCTCCGACCTGGTTTCCAACAGGGGTTATACCCTTGAAGAGGCAACACAATTGGTGGCTGAATTTGCAGATTTTAACCTTTCTGTTTCAGCTGCGGAAAATCCAGTTACTGAGTAAATAACTACCGTCTGGGGTGGGAGCCGAAACATGGCTCCTACCCCAGATTTTTTATTTATACCACTATGCTTTAGCGAGCTTGCGCAGCCTAAAGACCCCGGTATTGCAAGCCCCGGATTTGGCAAAGTCGCAGTAGGTGCAGGCTCTTTCGTTCTTAGTTGGGTGAAAAAATGTATCTTCAGTAATTTTATTAATTTCTTTAATTAAATTCTGTTTTACATTTTCTAAATCTTCTTTAGTAAAGAGATGACCCTTTCTTCTGCCAGATCTTAAATAGTACATTTCTGCGTAAATGTTTTTGTTGGGAAAGGCTTCAGAAAGTGCTAAAGCATAAATGCCCAGCTGTAAATTATTTTGTATATCTTTTTGCGCAACTTCCCATTTACCAGTTTTATAATCGATTATCTTTAATGTATTTTCATCAACAATATCTATTCTATCTATGTAACCAAGAATGGAATAGCTACCAATTATAAAATTAAATTGATATTCCTTATCAAGGACATCGAATGTGGATTCACCATATTGATCAAAAAATTCATTTAGTATAGTGGTTCCAACTTTTACTAATTGATCTCCAACAATTTTATCTGGGTCTTGTTTCTTGGCGTGATGTTCGTATGATTCAACCAATTTAGTGTGATCAAGTTTTTCTTCTTTAGAAACATTGTCTTCTAATACCGAATGTATTATATTTCCGAAGAAGAGCCGCATCATTTTTCTGTCTTGGCTCTTTTTGTATGTAGCTATAAAAGTATTTTGATGGACACGACTTGTAGGTATCTATTCTTGAATAAGAAAAATCCACTAAGGCAAGGCGCTCAAAGTCGGATAATTCCGATATGGATTTAATTTGTATTGTCATCAATATCCTGTATGTTTTGAACAAAAACTCCATGTTCGTCATACTCATTGCCATTTTCGTCTATAAAATGACCACTATGAATATTCCTATATGAACCGCTCTCCCACGGGAACCCAACCAGTGGTGCCAATTTCCATGTAATCGTCTTCGTTATACGGCCAGCTCATCATTTTCCATCCAATCGTTTGCGCCTTCTTTTAATGATACCACGGTATTGTTAATACCATCGATATTATAATAGTAGCTTAATATTGCATGAAGATCAGCTAGTTCAGATGAGGAAGCATAAAAACCAGCTATACCAGATTGAACGAAATAACTTAGGGCATCTCCTGCCCTATATTCAATAAGGGTAATTTCATTTAAAACCATTCTACCCACTTCTTGTGTATTCATAATTTACTCCTCGTATATGGTTATTGGATTAAAATTTGGATCGTTCATTTTTTCTCTCATGTCACTAACGTAAGAATCCCAATCTCTTTCATCCTCAGATTTTTTCTCGTACTTAACGGTTCCTTTAAATGGATTTGTTTTAAATTTAGTTATGATTAGTTTACCCTCTTGTGTTCGCCATCTAAGAATACCATTTTTACAATCACAATAATCGTCTGGATGTGCATCTATGCAGCCCCTGGGATCATACCTACCGCTGCAGGTATTGCATTTAGTATACCTACCCTTGTCTTGGCATCTATTGCACGATGAGCAAAATGCCCAGCAGGGCTTTTTTGTTGGATTTTGATATGTTCCCGGTAATGTCATTTTAACTCCATGTATTTACTAGTTCGTTAATTCTATCTTGTATTTTTAATGATGTTGTTTTTTTAAATCGAAAAGTAACTTTTTTATTATTTTCTATATAGGAAAAGAAAACGTTTATCGGACCATTTATAGGTTCAATTATATCATATATATTTTGCACCAGCTCCATACTGGGTGCCCTGGGCAGATCTACAACAATAGACTGAGTTCCAATGGCTTTTGATATATCTATTTTATCAATAGAATTAAAAAATACTTTTGTTGTGGCTACTTCATCTTCATTTTCTTTATTAATAGATCCTGTAACAATCACTATATCGCCCTCTAGAAAGAAATCATCAGCTATATTTTTTGATTCTCTTGGAAACACAATGACTTCTATTTCCCCGGTCAAGTCTTCAACTATAAATTTAAACATTTTTTGACCTTTTTTAGTAATAATTTTTTTAACCCCCGTGATTATTCCACCCACCTTAACATTCGCACCATTAGACATTTCGCTTGCGTCTTGTATCTTTACGCTAATGTCTTTTTGTAAGAAGTCCCACACGCCCTCGATTGGATGCTTAGAGACGTATATGCCCAATTCTTGTTTTTCTTTTTCTAATATATCTAACTCATATTTTCTTGTCATATCAAATTCTTTTTCTACGCTAATGAGTTCGTCTAAAGCTCCAGCCCTTGCAAAATGTTCAAGTGTTGATTTTTTTAATACAGCTGTATCAGTTCTTCTGAAAAAATCGTATATATTTAAATAGGGTTTTTCAACGTTTCTACAGTTGATTACTGCATCCGCTATGGATTCGCCAATGCCGTTAATCGCAGACAGTCCAAAAATAATTGTACTATCGTCAATAACCTCAAAATTCTTATTTGACCTGTTAATTGATGGCGGAAGAACCGATATACCAAGCTGCTTGCAGTCAGATAAATAGGCGGCTAGCTTATCTTTGTTTCCAACCACAGAAGACATTAGGGCAGCCATATATTCTGCAGCGTAATGAGCTTTAAGATAAGCGGTTATATATGAAACCATTGCGTAGCTGGCAGCATGAGCCCTGTTAAAGCCATAGCCACCAAAGTATTCAATATCCGAATAAATTTTATTAGATATTTTTTTACCTAAACCAGAATGTGATTCACACCCTTTTACAAACTTTTGTCTGAATAAAGCTATTTTATCCATAAGCTTTTTACCGATAACTTTTCTTAGATCATCAGCTTCAGCGGAGGAAAAACCAGCAAGCTCCCTAGATACGCCCAACACATCCTCTTGATACAACATAATCCCCAGTGACTGTCCAAGAACTTTCTCTAGCTTTGGATGATCATATACAACCTCAGACCTCCCATGCTTTCTGTCAATGTAAAGCTTATCCATCCCAGAACCCATAGGACCAGGTCTGTGTAGGGATATCAATGCCATAATATCTTCTATTGTTTTAGGCTGAAGCTGAATCATCATCTCTCGCATGCTGTTTGATTCAAGCTGGAAAACGCCCATCGCCTGCCCCCTACATAGCATGTCAAAAGTGCGTTTATCGTCCAATGAAGTTTTATTGATATCAATATCAATTCCTCTTCTATTTTTAATTAAATCAAGGCAGATATCAATAACTCCAAGATTTCTTAATCCAAGAAAATCTATTTTAAGCAGACCGCACTGCTCAACCCTACCCATGTCCCACTGGGTGACAACCGGCTTATCTACACCCTTCTGCATTATTGGCAAATAGTCCATTAGTGGATTGCGAGATATAACAACTCCAGCTGCATGTATGCCGGTTTGTCTTACTAAATTTTCTAGCCCAAAAGCTGCGTCTATGATTTCCTTTGCCTGTGAATCCCTTGTGTAAATTGAAGAAAACTCTTGTACTTCCATACATTCGTTTAAATCTTTTGAAATACCCAATACTGGTGGTGGAATAAGCTTAGCCACTTTATCCCCAGTGGAAAAGTCATGACCAAGAGCCCTAGCAGCGTCTCTAATAGATTGCCTGGCGCCGGTTCTGTTGAATGTACAGATATGAGCTACTCGATCACTGCCGTATTTAGATCTGGCGTATTCTATAACCCTGTCCCTATGCCTATCGTCGAAGTCAAGATCAATGTCTGGCATTGATTTTCTTCCTTCAACTAAGAATCTTTCAAACAGCAGACCAAACTTAATTGGATCTAGATTTGTGATATCAAAAGCATAGGACAAAACGCTTCCAGCGGCAGAACCCCTACCCCACCCAACTCTTATACCGTTTGACTTAGCCCATCTAACAAGATCCGATACAACTAAAAAGTATTCGGGAAATCCCATATCTTTTACAACTTTTATTTCATAATTTGCTCGTTGAACAATAGATTCGGGCAGATTGTTACCATATCGATTACGTAATCCCTCCCAAGCCAATCGCTCAAAATACTGAGTCGATGTTTCGTTTGTTGGAATTGGGAAGTTTGGAAAATGAATTTCTCCAAAGTTTAAATTTACATCAACCATATCGCAAACTGACATGGTATTTTTTAACCAGTCAGCATTGAATAACATTTCCATATCTTGATAAGACTTCAAATAAAAATTATCTCCAGAAAAAGAAAATCTATTTGGAGTATGTATATTAGAGTTGGTGGCCACACATAACATGATGTCGTGCGCCCTAGCATCGTGCTGATGCACATAGTGACAATCGTTAGTTGGTACAACTTTAGCACCAATTGTTTTTGCTATGTCTAAAAGTTTGTTTGAGATTTTTCTCTGTTCTGTTATGCCATGATCTTGTATTTCTATGAAATAGTTTTCTTTACCAACAATGCTCTGCATCTTATATGCAGCTTCTAGGGCAAAATCATAATCATTTCTCAAAAGCGCTTGACAAACCTCACTGTTTAAACAGCCAGATAAAACAACAATGCCCTCGGAATATTGAGAAATCAAATCGTGATCTAGTCTAGGCTTTACGTAGTATCCTTCTAAAAAAGATTTAGAAGACATTTTAATGATATTGTGATAGCCAACATTATTTTTTGCCAATATCGTTATATGATAAGGACCTCTTTGCTCCCACTCGTTTTTGGATGGGCCAGATCTTTCTTCTTCG
>Ga0194133_10011109_pt1 | contig 10015 bp, 3 predicted proteins | sample TA2KigOf40mmetaG_FD_155448 | JGI IMG/M metagenome (GOLD analysis project Ga0194133, IMG submission 155448) | Freshwater microbial communities from Lake Tanganyika, Tanzania - TA2015055 Kigoma Offshore 40m | ecosystem: Environmental > Aquatic > Freshwater > Lake | place: Tanzania: Lake Tanganyika... | reverse complement strand
CGGATTTTCAATCTGAAATTGAAAGGCCAGCAGAGTTAATTTCGAGTCCACCCACTTACTTGGACAAGAATTAACTTGCACCCCGAGGCCCACGTCTGTCTATCCTGTTTGAAAATAAGCGTGTAAGAATATGACTATGGCAAACAGATACTGATTCTTTCGAAAGTAAGTTTTCCACCTCAACGGACATTAACATTGACCAGTTCTATGGCTCGTAGCTACAAAAAAATTCTGGCCAAAACAAAAATCATTTAATATTTCATTGTCTACGGTGAAACAAACATAATAAGAGTCTAATTTGCCCAGAAGGTCAAAATCCAAGATTTTATCACATTGGTGAATTACTAAGTCAGCTGAGAAAGTAAATCTTGATGCAGTCTCAGAAAAAAGTGAGACCCATGAGGATGACTTTTGTAAGACACCCAGGTTCAAGGATTGCGTAACATGGCCTCTCGAATCAGGTACCACACAACTTGACTTGCATGAATTGGAATTACAAAAAAAGGTTCTCTCTTTAGGACCTAACAATAGCTTACATCTGACCATAACGAGCAGTTCAATTAGCGACAGAATTTTTATTTCCTGTATGCAGAAGGATAAGATCAATCAAAAACATGTTAAGTTAAATAACAAAAAAATCTAACAAAATTCAATCTGAATCGATAAAAAGCTTATCGCTTCGACCTTAAAAATCATTTCACGGATAAGTGGTTATACATCATCTTGACGACGGCTTCCTGGTGTGGCTTGCCTCAAAACTTGAGTTTTGCTTTGGAGATGAATATTTTTAGCAGTTTACAAATAAAAAATATTTCATCACATTTCGACTCTTTCCTTGTTTGTTTAACACTTTCTACCTCGTTAATTCTAGCATCTATTTGTCCGTTCAGTTCGTCTTGTAAAATGACCTTTAAAACCGCCTACGAATATTTTTTAACTTGGTATGATGTGTGCTTTGTTTACGGCTAAAAGCAATAAAGTGGTCGAAGGTGTAGAGCAATACCTTTCGAGGAATAAAAAGCTTATAAAGATGAATAGGTTCAACATAAACTTGCTGAATTTCATATAAGTTGCTACAGTAGAATCTGATAACTCAACATTTATGGAATGGGTTAGTGCTAAAATATAAATGAAGGTCGCTTGGTGAAGCCCCTTTTTCCTGGAAATACTTATCAGCAATTCTTATCTATAGACCATCTGACTAAAAACCCAAACGAAAAGATATCGTCTATATTCAGGGTCAAAGTTTTTTCGTAACGATGTTTAGACACGGTGGAGTATACCACTTCTTGTCAAAAACATCAAAAGTTTTTATAAGCTAGACCTACAAACGTTTTTTCTGCCTTTTACAAAGACGAGACAACATGGTATATTCCTGGTTGTTATTGGTATAGATTTTTTCATTCGTGATAGCTTAGAAAATTGGAGTATAAAAAATGCCTTACAAGTTACAATCATGAAATTCATCACTATAGCGTCTGAGCTATAGTTTTTACTCCTCTAGCCCTTCCATCTGATGCCAAGACTATGACTGTTTGACAAAAAATATAACTTTAAATACAAGGAGGGAACTGGTTTGTTAAATACGAATAAAACCAATTTTTGGCATCGATCGATAAGCCCAACTTGAATCTTTCGTTTGTTACAAGGAAAACCTTAATAAAACTACTAAAATCCATTTTGCATTTGACAAAGATTTTTGCTTTTTGATTACAATAATTTTCAGAGATGAATTTTGTGGAGTAAAATTGTGATTAAAAAAAGTTATCCTCTAAGATTACCAATTCGAAACGTCGTGGTCGTGGCTTAAAGGTTTGACTATAATTGGGAGGAAACTTATTCTCTTAAGTTCTAGGTCATAATTTCAGAAATCTCTGGGACGAAATGCTCTTTAAACTATGTATTCAAGTCTTGACCAATAAGTTTGGCTTTTGAATGATCAAAATAACAGACTGACATGTCGCATGGTTGAATAAACTCTGCATAGAAAACGAAATGTAATGAGTGAGTTTAAAACAAAAACAATAGGAAATTCCATCGTTTCTGCTTTGCAATTCAATTCGATCACCTGTCAGATTGAGGCCTTCGTCAGGAATGAGATGGTAAAATGAGCTTGTTTAATGCAAAACAAGATCACAAACAGCTCAGAAATACATTGAGTTTCCTCTGTCAAAACTTTGATTGAAACGAGAAATGTTCTGATCTGAGCGACATTGAAACCCAATTTCATTTGGCAACGTCCCCCTTTTTATCGAATTTCCTTTTTTCTGGCTTGCAGAATAAAAAACAGGAACTGTGAGTCATTAAATGATACTCAATCATGTTTGTTTGATGAAGAAAAAATGCCCATCATTTTTATGTAGATCGATTACAAGAAATAAGTTCTTCAGCAGACCTTCAGAATTCAAGGATAGATTTTTTCAATCTTTCGATATTGTTAGGTCATGGAATTAGCATTTCATTTTTAGGGGAAACAAACCAACAATCCAGACCTCCATTCATCTTCAAATTTCAAATGCCAGATAAAGAATTCTATATTTCAATTCCTTTTACATTAAAATCTAGCTAAAAATTTATTAGGTGTACGTAGGGTTTAACATCTAGAATTCTACACATTTTCCAAATAGCTAGAAGGGGCTTAAAATTCTTTAAATACCATGGATAGGGATTCTAAAAGTTTTTAGTACGTTATGAGATACAAGTTTGGCAACAAAGATATTAGAACTCGACTACTTCAACAATCGTGAGAAAATTTTTGAGTTGCTAAATAAAGGGACTAGCTATCTTTCTTGAAAGTCAAAATGATCAAAATTATGCAAGGTCGAAACTTTTAAATCATAGCTTTACATTTTAACAAGAAATTGTTACCTTGACAAATAAATATTTGTCCACATTTTTTACTTAACTCTTTGTTTTTGTCTTTGTGGTCAATTCAGGTTTAACTTACAGAAAAAATTGCTTTATTGGTACATCCTGACATTGGGGATGGAATTTTTTTTCTTCCCCACTCATTAAATGGACCTATGAGGCAACTTTGACTTTTCGTCTATGTATGAGTTGTCAGTCTGGCCACATAAAAGAATGCAGCCTCATTAAAGCATCGATGTTATTTTTAGATGTGACTGGAATTGGACCACATCAATTCAATGTTTGCCCTACACTTTCGACATCTCATGGCTAAATAAAGATCCAAACCCAAGCTTGAGAGAATTATTGAAGAAACAAGCTTGAGAGAATTATTGAAGGAACAAGCTTCAAATCTCCCTGAAGGTAATAAGTCATCCGATTTTTAGCCTGTCTACCCATCAAGCACTCTCTTTTAGTTCACACTTAAAATAACTTGGCGAAGAGACAGACCATAAAGCCTTGGAGCCTGTTTTTCTAAAAGGTTTATACAGGCTTTAAAAGCCCTACTGAACTGAAGGACATCACTGATGATTTGACCTTTTAATGGTGTTCTAATGCAGGTTAATGTTGAAGGAATAATTCTGACGTCAACTAGAGATTTAGCATTCTGAAACAATCGTGTGACCATGAAATGTCTGTAAGTTGTTTAATCTATACATCTGATGCCCCAGCCTTTTTGTCATAGACCTTTTTGTTCGTTTCCTCTGTGCTTCCTTCCCAAAAAAAAGTTTACTACACGTAATGCAATAAATTTGCTAACACTTTTAGCAAACCCCAATAGTGTCCGTTCTTGTGCCCCAATTAATTTAGCCCTAGTCGAGCTCTTGAGGTCGTTAATGGTGCGTACACATTAAAATTACCTATCTGGGCGATCAATCAGGATGATAAGGTTGCCTCTACGCAAAGGCGTAGTCATATTTTTACAAGTCGCTAAACTTATCTGATTAACCATGGAAACATTCCAGTGGTTAGCAGAATCTGCTGTAAGTTTGTCCTCGCGACCATCTAATGAGATCCAAAACTAGAGTACAATATTTGTAATCTTATAAAATTGAGGAATATAATGCAACAACTTTTCTGTCTGACCTTCCGAGTTGTCCACAAGCTTCATAAGTCCATCTCAAGTTTAACTATTTAAAGTGACAGGCTTCATTTATGGTTGAATAGTGCCCTGACCGGGGTGGCAATTTTTCATCATGGGGATATTTTTTTGAATGACAACACATGCAAAAGGCAAGTAAGGAAAATTACCGAACAAGGACATTGCCTAAACGTGATCACCCTTACAAATTGCTTCTTTACCATCTACGTTGATCTCGCGTCATTTAAGGACAAATTCGTCGTAATGGTCAGAAACTTGAAAAATGTTGCAGATGGATGCTGATGTGTATCGAGTGAAAGATTTACATCCACGAAAATCGAGTAAAGGCAATTAAAGAATTAAGTGTTGCAGGTAGTGAGTAAATTGAATGCACTTTCAAGAAAGCAGGGCCAAAATTCATTCTAGTTGAAAAAATTATAGTTCCGACATAATTACCCAGCTTTAAAAACAAATGTTGAGCAGCAGAGCCAAACAAACGATCTGATGAATATCTGTTGACATGTATATCTTTTAAGCAGACCAGTCTTAGATTTGATATGAATGGTGGTTTAGGATATGATTATCTCACTTTTTTCATTTTATTAAGAGGTTTTTCATTTCCCTTCCCCCCTCCCGCTCCTTTCTATTTCACCATCTCTCCAAGCCATTATCAAGGTCACAAAAATAAATCTCGGTTCAAATACTCCCCAAAAAACTGACCGTTGGTTCGTAAACTGAATTACCGGAGCAATAAATCTACTTTATTTGCCTGATAAACGTGTGAACACTTCAATTAACATACAACATGATTACTTGAAAAATCTTTGTACTTAGTTTTGATTCGACCAGATATAGATGATAAATTGCCAGTCCTACACAATTTCAAATTTTCTTGTAGAGGGAAATGCCATCGGCGTATTTTCATAAATTCATTGATCCCCTGACAAACATTGCACTCTTTGTGAGATACAACAAGGCTTTTTCGGAAGAACATATCGGTGTTTGAATATATTTCTTTGGTTTTCGTTTGAAAAGTAACAGTAGGCGTAAGTGGATTTTCGAGCATGGTTTTGAATTTGTCACAGTGCTACTATCCAGAAACCGAATTCCACGCTTTGTCCATATCTCAAAAAAATTTGAAACATAAAGAGTTTAAAAAAAATCTTATTTCAGGATTTTTAAGTAAGAGTGTTTGCTTTGCTATGATTGTAATTCGAAGAAATTTCAGGGTCCTTCCGCGCGCACCCTGTCAATATGTTTAAGTCACAAAAAAACTTTTGTTTATGACAATAAAATTCTTATCCAATTTGTCTGATTTCTCAAGGATCTTTAAAGCTCTACTTTGCAATTGTTTCGGTCCAATCGCAAACCAGGGGCCATTCTTTGTGGGAACTACAACGTGATTGAACGAGTCAAAAGACAACAACATGCAAAAGCTGTTCGTAGATGACATCGACAGCTTTTTGTCTTGCGTTAGAATTCGTTCAATTTACCAAAACAAAAAATGAAAACAGTGAGAGAAAGTCAAAAACGGGTGAAAAAAGAATTAACCGTCTAAGTCAAAATTTGACGAATTTTTTGTTTCATCATCGAGAAAGAGGTAGATGAACGAATGATGATTGCGCCACAGCTAAAATTCGATTCGATCCATGTTCAATAATTTCTTAACATCAATTAAGAAAACAAAGTCGATTTATTCGCAATTTTTGACCAATTAGCTTATTACATTTGCTCTTTCAAAAAGTGGATCAAGATCAATATTATTCTTGTCGGGAAAACATTTGAAGTTAAAAACTACACTTACCCCTATGAAGGGTTGCATCGTTGGGCCTTTGGGCAAGTTGGTTTGCAAAAGGTGCTGCTCAAAAAGATTCAAAATTTCTGATGTGAAAATACACTTGTCAGAATGTTATTGAACAGCTGAATCCTTTGAAGTTAATGTTTCGTCAGGACACTATCTGGTGGCAGTACCTTAAAGACTGACTTGTAAAATTACTGATTTCAGGATATCCCAAGACAGAAAAACGTGTTTACTTCTCCGCGCATGGCATGGCGAGCAAAAGAAACCTGACGCGCGTTCAAGTCACCAAGTGACGCATTTGACGCACGTCCAACCTACGACCGAATTCCCAAAAGCTGAACACATACACCAACCAAACAGTGAAAAAGATTTCAGGGGTAAAACAACCTCAGCTAGTTGGTTTTCCAGTCCGGAAAGCCGGTTGACTGACTGGCCTCTTTTGCTCAAATTCTATAAAAAATTGTCCGTGAAAACTGAAATGTGATAGGAGTTGGTGTTTTAAAATTTGAATTTAAATAAGGTTTCGTTGGTTGTCTTTTGGATCAATGAAAGTGCAAACAATGACCACAAAAATGAAAGTGTAAACTCCGAAAACATTCGATACCAACGACGTCACCTAATTTTTTTTACTGTGTCAAATATTCTCTAACTTCGTGTTCTCAACTTGATTTCTCTGCCTCATGTGAAAATGGAAAAGGGCACGTTTTTATGGTTTTAGGACTCAATTTTCCTTCATTTCTGTGAAAGAAAAATCGTTTTAAATTGTCTTGAAGCTTGAAGACACGCATCTGGGTTGTCACACACACACCCTGGCGAATGACACGTGGTCTCCGACACAAAAGTGAATTAGATTGACCTGTGCAGGTCCAAAATTATCCTTTGGTTAGGAGGACAATCACTCCCCTGTCTAAATGCCTAACATTCAATAATTACACTTTTTACATTTGAAAAACTTTGTATTAAAAAACAAAGGTCTAAATCGAACATTTGTTTAAATTCAACAAATAATCTTTTTCAAGAATGAGAAATCTTGCAATCTCTCCTCCCTACTTGCTCAGGTCTACGTTTTGGACGTCCAACCAATCAAGCAGCCAACTATCCAGGCTCTTCCCCTCGCTTTAAAAGGTGGTGTGGGCGAGAAGGGCCAGCCAGTCGAGGTCTAAGGCACGCCAAACTTATTGAGTGATGATGCAAGACTTTGTGTCTTAAGGATAAAAGCGGGTCCAAAATGATGCATCTTACCTTCTCAGTCATCACCAATCAATTTTCAGAAAATACTGGTGTGAAACTTTTGTCATAAAAAATGGCAATTTAATATTTTCAAATCAAGTTCAGAAAGTCACTTAATCACAATCATTTCTTGCAGGGTCATATTTTTGAATGATAGGTCGTACAGCAGTACATCTTCACATTTGAACTATTCAAGCAAGCCTTTTATCCTTCACCTTCATGCCTCACTCTCCTGCCAAAAGAAAATTTAGAGACCTTCGATAAAACCAGCAAATTAATTTGAGTATTTTGTTATTGTTCCCAATTCTTATGCTCCATATCGAAAGAGTTCATCTTTCGACTTTGCAAGAAACAGCGAAAAGAACAGATTAAAGTTTCAAATCTAACTTGATTTGTTTCAAAAGCTTTCAAGGAAGCAAAAATAGCTTTTAAGAGGTCTACAACTATTATTGTTACTAACTTGCCAAAAAACCCCAACCTTTTTAACTGTCAGAATTATCTTATTGTTCTTTGGTTCGACCAACCATGGAAGAACGGATTGTTTTGTTCAGCAACTTTTCCCAAGTCTAAAACGATTGGTTCGTGGCCTTGCTGTCTTTAGAATTAAGCTCTCATGCTTCAATTAAGTATTTTGAAATGGTTCTATTCTTAACCCATTCTTTGGTTGTCGTGTTTGGAATTACGAAGATAACGAGGCAAATAGAAGTGATAATGCCAAAGACAAGACGATTTCGAGACCCCAAAGGGTTTTTTGTTTTCCCACTGGGTGCGTTGAGTGGACGAAAACATCTCAATTATCTCTAAGATTGAATTTTATTGTATCTTTGGCTTTTTTTCTTCCCTTAGCCACTTCTATTGTTTGAACATGGTTATTGTTTTTAAGACAAATCAAAGAAATTCTATTGTAAGGATTTTTTGGAATTATATGGGGCTGATTAAAGTTTCTAAGCGTTTCTGTTCGTGTCTTGGAGCCAAATCCCGAGTTTAATGGGAAAATTCGATCACAATTAATGCCTTGAAATGTTGGGTGTTACTGTTCCAAAGATTTGATAAATGTATTTTAGTAACAAAAAGTAACCTGCTGGTTTTCTGAAATACTCTCAGCCGTGCGTTAAGTTTGGCCTGACATTGAGGTCTTATCTGCCAAAAGGTTTGATTTCAACCAAGGACCAATCTACAAGTAGACTTTGCATCTCCAGATCTGATCTGGCACTTGTCTCTCTTTTTGGCAACAGGTAATCTCAAATGAAAAAAGACTTTTGATTTCTTCGTGATCGACTGAGTCAACAGTTTTGTCAGGAATTTCCAGATTGAGGGGGAAACAGGAAGGAAATGATTAACACAGGTTGATTCGTTTACCCAAGGTGATGCAACTTAATTACTAATTATTATTGCTTACAATGTGGCCCGGAGAAAAGATTATCAAAAAGTTGATGATTGGACTTTCGAAAAAATTTAAACTAATTATTACAAAAAGTGATGTAATTTGTAATTTTGAATATTTCCACTTGCACCGAGCGATTTGGATCTTTACAGTAATGCTTTAAGTCTTATTAATCTGCACATTAAAAGTGCTATTCCAAAACAGTTTCAGAAGCCCCCTGGCGTTATTTTCCGTGGCCTTCGCCTAATAGAACTTGACTCCTTCTTCATTAAACACATTTCTGGAAAAAAAGACAAAAAGAAGTTCCTTCGTTAAGGTGGAAAAATAAGTTTTTATTTTAATGATTGGACGACAATAATTTTTGTTAACATTGTGCTTGGAACCTGTTTTTGCACTTATTTATTGCGTTTATCGATAAAAAAGAGCAATTTTTGCTAAAAATATTCTCTGTAAATCGGAAATCAATTGAAACAATCCTACATAAACAGGCAATTTCCAAAATATTCTATTCAACATCTGCCAAAGTTTTAGATTTTTATAGACATGGACTGTCAAAACTTTTTTTAGCTGCATAATTAAAGCAAACGCTTTTGAATGTTTATAAAACCAAAAAATTTCTAAGCCAGACCAACGATAAAAAATATGTAAAGGAAATTACCACACGAGTTGGCCAAATATTTTTCATGACCTAGTAACGAGATTACTAAAGTTTAGAAATAATGGCTCTATTTTTATTAAATGACCTCCTGGACTTTGCGTGATTTTCAGAAAACATTTCGAATCAGGTTTTATGTTTCCGGACACGAAAAACTTCAGGTTACTCAAACGTATTCGTCGAAGCGTAAAAAACCCATGTTCATCGACAAGATAAATGAAAAGATGTGATTCACCCTAAATACTCTAAATCTTTTCTTCAGCAATTTTTTTCCTTTTTCAATACGGACACAAGTAAAAAAATGTGTGTCCCAAAGACGACTCGGTCATACCTCGGGTCAAGGTTGTGGGGATGGCAACAGGAACCTTAAAAGTGACAAAGGTTTTTTTCCTTTTTTACCATGAATTGTGTGGCTCAATTTGTAGGGATATTTGAAATGGTCAAAATAAGATTATTGTCATCCAAACGTTTCAAGGTTTATTACACCACTTGAGTTTGAAAAGAAAAAAAGTTTGTGGTTCTCCTCCTGCACAAGAATTCCTTAAGTAAAATTGCAACAAAATAGAAACTTCCTCAAGTAAACAAGGGTTAAAACCTAGTTGAATACTAAAAGTAATGAGATTCGAAAAGTTTATAATTAAAGCAGAATTATGTCTTTCGGGCACAAATATTAACTGAGGAAAGAAGAATTTTATGGGGCCACTACTTCATTTTAATGACTTTAAGTGGTTGTGCATGAGGCTTAGCCTAAGGCAAAGTTGAAAAATTCTAATCCCAATAACTTGAAGTTGTTACTTTATTAAACGCCCATGATAAATTCGATTGATCTTAGTAGGGGAGGGAAGTTTCTGCAACCCAACCTTCATTTTTGTGTGTTGTGGTCAATCGTTGCACAAATTTGAAATATTGACATCGTCTGAAAGTACGAGAATGAAAAAAGTATCCTGCTCGACCTTT
>Ga0194133_10011108_pt1 | contig 10016 bp, 9 predicted proteins | sample TA2KigOf40mmetaG_FD_155448 | JGI IMG/M metagenome (GOLD analysis project Ga0194133, IMG submission 155448) | Freshwater microbial communities from Lake Tanganyika, Tanzania - TA2015055 Kigoma Offshore 40m | ecosystem: Environmental > Aquatic > Freshwater > Lake | place: Tanzania: Lake Tanganyika... | reverse complement strand
GCGCCTGCGAAGATGCGATCCTGGAGAGCTATCCAGATGCATGCGTTGCTCGCATCGGTTGGCAGATCGACCCTGAGCGGCCCGGCAACAACATGCTGTTTGCACTCGACCGATGGCAGGAGAAGGAAGGGCGAGTCTCGGCGAGCCGTGCATGGCGCCCGGCATGCTCGTTCATGGAAGACACAGCGAGCGCACTGTTGCAACTTCTCGGCACGGCGGCAGTCGGGTGACGGGGTCGCTCTCATCGGTCCACCCCGTGTGAGAATTGGTGCTTGGTAGCCGCCGCCGCCATGCACGCCGGAGCGGAGGCAGCGCCGTGCACGTCGCCGCGAAGGCCGCCGGAGTCACCTTGCCCAGCGCCCGCTGGATGCGCCGGTGGTTGTAGAAGAGCCGCCACCGGTCGATCAGGTACCGCGCCTCCGCCAGCGTGTCGAAGATCTCAGACGACAGGAGCTCGTCGCGCAGCCGGCCGTTGAAGCTCTCGACGATGCCGTTCTGCCACGGCGACCCCGGGTCGATGGAGAGCGTTCCGGTGTCGCTCTCCTCGCACCACGCCTTCACCGCCTTCGAGATCATCTCCGGCCCGTTGTCCGCTCGGATGTGCGCCGGTGCTCCGCCGATCGCCGTCAGCTCGTCCAGCACCGCCACGATGTCCTCGCCCCGCACGTTCCGGTGCACCTCGATCGCAAGGCACTCCCGCGTGTACTCGTCCAGCACCACCAGCATGCGGAAGGGGCGGCCGTCGGCCGTCCGGTCCTGCACGAAGTCCATGCCCCACAGCTCGTTCTTCCGCATCGCCCTTCGGCGCACGATGCCATTCTCGCCCGTGCCGATCCGCCTGCGTTTCACGCGCTTCTGAGGCACCAGCAGGCCTTCCTGCCTCCACGGCCGCTTCATCAGCCTCGCGCCGACCGTCCAGCGCTCCTTTAGCAGCAAATCCATGACGTAGCGGCGGCCGCGACGTGGATTCGCAACGGCCAGTTCACGCATCCTGGTGACCAACTTGTCCCGGTACGGGTTCGGCGGCGCCGTGCGGCGCTGCGTGCTTCGGTGCTGACCGACCACGCGGCACACCTGCCGCTGCGACACCCTCAGCACGTCCGTCACGCGCTCGACCGCTCGGCGCCGCCGCCCAAACTGTCGGTGGCGCTCAGAATTCCCCCTTTGCTACCTCTTTTAGGATCAGGATGTCCAGCTCCTTCTCTGCCACCAACCGCTTCAGCCGGGCGTTCTCCTTCTCCAGCTCCTTCATCCGGCGAACCGCGTCGCGGTCCATCGCCCCGTACTCAGCCCGCCAACGGTGCAAGGTCACCTCGGACGCCCCCAATGACCTTGCCACATCGGCAATCGGCGTGCCCTTGGCCAGTGCCTCGTCAGTCTGCCTGAGTTTCGTGACCACCTCCTCGGGACGGTGACGCTTCATGTTCGAACGCATCAAGCGGAGACTCCTCTCGGTCCCTTGGGCCGCAAAAGTCTCTCATAAGGGGTGGACCTGTTCAGCGCACCCCTGTCACAGCCGCGCGTTGAACGACTCGATGTGCGCGTTGTCCGTCGGCTTCCCGGGGCGGCTGAAGTCGAGCCTCACATCCTCTCGATAGGCCAACGCATCCAGGGCACGCGAAGCGGACTCTGTTCCATTGTCGACCTGGATCACGGCCGGCTTCCGAGGAGACCTCGACAGCCTGTTGAGCACGTCGATCACGTCGTGCGCGGAGAACGACCCCCGGGCCTCGGTCGCCAGCGCCTCGCGCGTGTACTGGTCGACCACGGTCAGCACGCGCAGCCTGCGGCCGTCATGCAGCTGGTTGTGCATGAGGTCCATGCTCAAGCGCTCGTCCTTGCGGGTCGCTGCGACCAACGGCCCGCGCGTCACCACGGCCTTTCGGCGCCGAGGGCGATTTCGCCTCAAATTCAGCCCTTCCATGCGATAGAGCCGCTCCGTCCGCTTGTGGTTGACCAGCCATCCATCGCGTCGCAGCAGCACGTTGATCCGCAGCGAGCCCCAGCTCGGGCGCACTGCGGCGATTTCCTTGATCCCCATGCGCAGCTCCTCCTGGCCAGGCCTGACAGACACGTAGCGGATCGTTGCCCGCGACGTGCACAGCACGCGGCACGCACGTCGTTCCGTCACCCGGTAGGCATCCCGCGCGTACCCGACCAGCCCGTGGCGCTGGCCGAGAGTCAGACTTTTTTTCGGAGCACGTCCTGCAGGATCGCCTTGTCCAGGCTCAGGTCACCGGCCAGCCGCTTCAGCTTGGCACTCTCGTCCTCGAGCTACTTCAGCCGACGCACCTCCGCGACGCCCATCGCGCCGAACTTCTTCTTCCACCGATAGAACGTCTGCTCAGACACGCCGAGCTTGCGGCAGATCTCCGCGATTGTCTGGCCCGTCGACTCCTGCGCTAGGGCGTAGGCGATCTGCTCTTCCGTGAAACGCTGCTTCTTCACGCGAACCTCTATCTCTGCTAGAGGCCGTATTGTCCGAGATAACTCGCAGCCAGCTTGGCTCAGGAATCAGGGGCAAGACCAATGCGCCGGATACCAAAATCCGGCTTGGTACGGTTTCAGGGGGGAAGGTCAGGCGCGGTACGCTCCCCCCATGAGGATTTGCGTGACCGGAGCCACCGGGTTCATCGGCACCCACCTTTGCCGCAGGCTGACTGCCGATGGCCACACAGTTTCCGGGATCGACCTCTGGCCGCCAGAGTCCGATGCGCGCCTCGCCCAATTCGTCCGTGGCGACATTCGCGATCCCGTGGCCGGCAGGAAAGCGCTCGAGGGCTGTGACGCGCTGCTCTCGCTCGCCGCGGCTCACCACGACTTCGGCATCGACGAACCAACCTACTACTCGGTCAATGAGACCGGTTCGCAGGTCCTTCTTGACGCATGTGATCAGCTCGGCATTCGACGCGTGTGCTGGTACAGCAGTTGTGCGGTGTTCGGTGACGCCGAGGCACCGCGGACCGAACTCACGCGTCCCTCCCCGAACAATCCCTACGGTGCATCCAAGCTCGCTGGCGAGAAGGTCTTCGAGCGATGGGCGGCACGAGGCGAAGGGCGAAGCGCACTGGTCATTCGTCCCACCATCACGTTTGGCCCAGGCAATGTGGCCAACATGTATTCCTTGATTCGACAGATCGCCAGCAGGAAGTTCTTCATCGCTGGCAAGGCGTCCAATTACAAGAGCTTGAGCTACGTCGAGAACCTGATCGAGGCCACGGTTCACCTCTGGCGTGATTGCCCGGCAGGAATGCAGATCTACAACTTCGTCGAGAAGCCAGACCTGACGAGCCGGGAGATCGCCGAGACGATCGCGCTGTCGCTCGGCAGGCGCTCGCCCGGACCGACCGTGCCCATGGGTCTTGCTCTCCTGCTTGCCAAGCCGTTCGATGCGGTCACCGCCATGACGGGAAAGGACCTTGGCATCAGTTCGATGAGGGTTCGCAAGCTGTTCGCGTGGGAGACCCGCTTCGAGGCTGACAAGTTGCTTGCGACCGGATTCCGAAGTCCGGTTCCACTCCGAGAGGGCCTTCGACGCATGGTGAACTGGTGGCTCGATGCTGGATCCTCGACCAAGCCCACGTGGCGCCAGCCGCCTGCGGAGATCCAGCCGATCCGCGACTGATGGCCTCAGGCACGCCCTGATGGCGGGTCTCAGCGTCGGGGTGAGACTTCAGCAGCAAGCGCGCCCGACAGGACAGCGACCGCCGCCTCGCGAGAGAACGATGTTGCGACTGTCGTCACGTTTCCGGGCGCGGCGGCCTTGAATCGATTCCAGTCACGATGCATAGCCAGGAACGCATCTCGCAATGCGGGCGTGTCGCCGGGGGCAACGACGATGTTCGCTCCGGTGCTTTCAAGGATCTGACGCCCCTCGCCGCGAATCGATGCGATGATCGGACGCCCGAGCCCCATGCAGTCGAAGACCTTCGAGGGGACGGTCAACTCGAAGGCAGGCGAGTCAAGAAGCGGGATCATCAGCACTCCCGAGTCAGCCATGATCCGCAGGGCTTCCTGCTTCGGCTTGACGCCATGAAAAATCACGCGTCGATCAATGCCCCGGCTCTGGGCTAGTTCCCGGAGCTGGGCCTCGACCGAACCTGTCCCGACCAAATGCAGGGTGGCTTCTCCCATTCCGCCAGCCTCATGGGCTTGGGCAAAGGCCTCGATGACGCCGTCGAGTCCCTGTGCGTATCCCAGGTTGCCGGCATAGCAGTATGCGTCAGGCTTTGGCTGCACCGGATCGTGGTGGGCGAGCTGCGCCTCGGGCGTTCCGTTGTAGACCACCGTGACCGCTCGACGCGTCCGGGCAGCGATGTAGGAACGCATGGGTTGGGAAACGCAGGTCAGTCCGTCCGACCAGCGATAGGCCGCCCACTCAAGCACCTTTCCAATCCTCTCGGAGAGTGAACCCCTGCGAATCTTGCCGACACCGACGGCCGACTCAGGCCAGAGGTCGCGGATGTCAAGCACCACGGGCCGGCGAGCGATCAGTCGAAGGGGGATCGTGCAGATCGCCATGAACAGCGGAGGCGACGTAGCCCACACGACGTCATAGTCGAAGGTGCGACGCATTCCGACTGCAGCCCGCAGCGCACCAATCGCGAAGCGGAGGTACTGGCTGAGATAGTCTCCGGTGCCCTGGCCCGAGAGCGGGTTCACCGTGATGCGCCGGATGTCGGAGGCATCGATGCCGGACTGCCCCGCATGGTCGAGTCCACCCTTGTGGGGCGTTGCGGTGATCACCCGAACGACATGTCCCCGCTCCTTGAGCAGTCTGACGGTATCGCCGATCCGGTACGCAGCCGCCGTGACATCAGGCGGGAAGTACTGCGAGATCACCAGGATGCGAAGCGGCCGCTCACGGGATCGGGGCGGAAGGGCCGTTGGCTGGAAGAGCTCCTCCAGCACCGCATTCCACTCGCGGCAGGCCGCAAGCATCGAGAACCGACGCTCCAGGGCGGATCGGCCTGCGGCACCCATGGCCAGAGCGGACGGACGATCCTCCCGGATTCGCGAGATCGCGTCAACGAGGCCTTCCGGGTCCCCGTTCGGAACGGTGAACCCGCACTGTTCTTCCGCGATGACTCGCGCGACCTCGCTGCCCCGCGGACCGACGAAGACCGCGGGCCGACCGGCAGCCAGCACTCCATAGAACTTGCTCGGCAGGATCACGCCTTCGAACTCAGGGCTCATGAGGACCAGGTGCAGATCACCCACACGGATGAGCTCGCCCAGGCGAGACCGAGGCTGGTAGGGCTTGAAGAGCACGTTGGAGATCCCGTGCTGCGCGACGAACTGCTGAATGGCTGGCCACATGACGCCGCCACCCACGAAGAGCCAAAGCAGGCCGGGATCATCCTTCAGCAACAGCATCGCCTTGCAGACGGTCTCGAGATCGTGGCCGATGCCGAAGTTCCCGGAGTACTGGATCACGAACCGATCCCCGATGCCCCACTCCTGACGAAGGCGATCTGTTCGAGCCGCATCCCCCGCAGGGACCTCGTCCGGATCAGCCCACGGGGCGATCAGCCTGAGCCGGTCAGGATTGACCCCCTTCGCCAAGAGCCGTTCCTGCATGCAACGACCGAGCGCAATCACCCTGTCGGCCCTCCTCAGGCAGAGGCGATCGAGCCGATCGAAGATGCGGTAGACGAACGACGTACGTCGAATGACACCGGCGGCCAGGGGAAGGTCCGGATAGAGATCCATCGTCCAGAAGACGAACCGGGATCCCTTGAACAGCCGAAGGAGGATCCCGATCACCGCGATGAACGGAGGAGTCGTCAGAGCGATGACCACATCGTGCTTGGGCAGCGTCACGGCCTTGACCAAGCAGGCGACGTTGAACGCGAGGAAGTCAACCGATCGCGCAGCGATGCCGCGCTTGCTGAAGATGTTGCTCGAGACCCGATAGACGGTGATGCCGTCCACGACTTCGTGGCGCTTCAGCGCGGTTCCAGGCTGGCCGTACAGGCTGCGAGAAGCGATCACCGTCACGTCGTGGCCCCGGCTCCGCAAGTTCCGGGCAAGGTCGTGCGCGTACTGCGCAGTGGCCACGACATCCGGCCAGAAACTCTGGTTGAGAATGAGGATCCGCCTTGGGGCAGCGCTGGAAAGGTCGTTGCGTTCCATCAGTGGGTCCGTCCTGCCAAGAACCTGCCTTCCGGGCCGTGATCCGAGAATCATAAACTGTAGTGAGTTCCTGGGTCGATCGCGTCGGTCACCTGCCAGGTGATGAGAACGCTCGCACCGCCTGGTGGCATGGCTGACCGCGTGCAGATCGAGTCGCGCGATGCACCGAACTCCGGATGCCACGTCGATGCGTGCGCGATCATCGGGGCGGTTGACACGACCCGGACAATGATCCCCTCGCCTCGCACCAGCACACCGTGCTCGTCGAGGCTCACCTGAAGTCCGGGTGCCCAGTGCCAGCACGACTCAGCCGTGAATGCCGGAACCACTCGGTCACGGACCTCGATCTCGTGGGCGCTCACCCGCCACTCGCGGCGGTGAGCAGGCCGGCCAGGCAGGAATCGGTAGCCATCATGCGTGCCGATCAACCTCAGTGACTCCTGTTCGATCGACCACGACTTCTCGATGACGCGGGCGCGACGTCCGACCCGGAAGCCGCTCCAGACATCGGAGGAATTGAGTCCCCCGACGACGACCGTGTTGTGCGACGCAGTGCCACGCTGTCGCTGGCGCTCAGGCCCTACCCCATACTCGGACGTCCCGCCGTTGACCAGGATCCTCCGGCCGTCGATGGACAGTTCGAACGAGAGCGTGTCCGCATGTGCGTGACCCGGGAGGAAATCAGGGCCGATTGGCCCGGCATCGGCGATGACCACCACAGGCCCCTTCTGAAGCCTGAAGAAACCGCTGGGTTCGAGGACATGGAGACCATCGCCCAGCGGAGCAGGCGCATCCAAACCAAGTTCGACGGCATACTCCTGAAGTGCCGCAAGAGTCGGAGCAATCCCGAAGGCCGCATCGTTGAAGAAGGCGATGTTCCCGTCGGGATGGCACATGATCTGGAGCCACCGGAGCATCCGGCATCCGCTCTCGGCCAGTCCGATCGACCATGCAGCGTCGAATAGCTCCGGAAAGGCCGTGGTCAGGTTGAGCAGGTCGAGCATGTCCTCGACAGCAAGTGCGTGGTACATGGGACTGCGTTCGAACTGGCCGCCGTCCTCGAGAATCTGCTCGCGCACCTCATGCTCCAGGATTCGAAGTCCCACGCGCCGCCAGCGATCCGCTTCCGGACCGGACATCAAGCAGCCTGCGAACACCAATGCCTTGGCATTCAGAAACAGATGATTTCCAAGAAGATGACGCTCGAGGCGGTGCTCAAGCCACCGCGCCTGAAGGCCAAGGCTGTCCAGCACGCTGGGCTCGAGGTATTGGCCAGCTAGGGACCACTTGCACCAGTTCACGATGCGCTGTGACGTCGGATAGGGCTCCCAGCCTGTTCCGTTCCCCGGGGGATTCTCGCGGACCCATCGAGCCATGAGACGCGCATGGAACTGCTCGAGGCCGCTCCCGGGATCCACGAGGAGGTCGTTGAAGTAGTGAAGGTTGTACAACCACAGCTTCGATGCTCCCGTCGCCTTCCACGAGCCCCGGTCAAGTCGATGGGTCTGATTCAGGAAACTCGCTGAGTCATCGTCGATCCACGCCGCAACGCGACCCGGCGGACGCGTCCATCGTCCCGCTGGAGGCCGAAGCTGCATCGTCCTGCACGACACATTCGGAGCAGGAACGACCCTCTTGAAGACTCGCTGCGCAAGCTGCTCGAACCGCAGGTGCCGGACCGTCTCCCAGAGGCGGCTTGCCTTCCGCAAAGGGGTCATCACGGCACCAGGAGCCGCTCAAGCTGCTGCACGATGCGCTCGCCGGTCTTGCCGTCCCAGAGCGGTGGGATCTGGCCGCGCTTCCACTGGCCGTCGAAGAGCCGATCGAGCGCAGGCTTCAGCGCCTTCGGATCGACGCCGAACTTGCGGGCGAGGGCCGTCTTCGCAGGGTCGAAGTCGAGCCCGAGCACGCGGCATCCGTGCGCACGCAGGAGCTGTACCGTGACGAGGCCGATGAGCCCCAGGCCCGTGACCACGACGGACTCGCCGAGCGTGGGCTGCACCAGGCGGATGCCCTGCAGCGCGATGGCGCCCAGGACCGCGAACGCCGCCTCGTCGTCCGAGACGCCCTCCGGCACGCGCGCGTACAGGTTGACAGGCACGGTTACGGCCTCGGCATGCTTGCCGTTGGACACCACGCGGTCGCCCACGTCGAAGCCGGCGACGCCCTTCCCGGTGGCCATGATGCGGCCGACGTTGCAGTAGCCCAGCGGCAGCGGCTGGTCGAGCTTGTTCATGGCCGACTCGAAGGTCGGCACTAGACCATCGGTCTTGATCTTGTCGAGCACCATCCGCACCTTGTCGGGCTGCTGGCGGGCTTTCTCGATCCAGCCCGCCTTGCCGAACTCCACGAGCATGCGCTCCGTGCCCACGGAAACAAGCGTGCGGGTGGAACGAATCAGCAACTGCCCCGACCGTACGGACGGGCAAGGAACCTCAGCCACTTCGGTGGCTCCGGTCTTGAGTGACTGGAGGATCTGTTTCATGGGCTCACGATTGGCGGCGGAACTCGGGACGGAACGGGACCACAACGATATCGGCCATCCGTTCACCGGTGCGAAAGCAATCGCCCCACCGCCGGTTACCGGCATCAAGCCCGGGTAATTGAGGCTCTCGGGGAGCCCGTCAGCGCTCGTCGAGGTACGCGTGGCACCCGGCAGGTGTCGCAGACCGCCGCGATGGCCCCGAAAGCCCGGATGAGCCGCCACCTTGTGCAGGACCGGGCCGGAAACCTCTGGTACCCGACGAAGGAGGGGGTGTCCCGCTTTGACGGGGTGACGGTGACCACGTTCACGGAGGCAGACGGGCTGAGTCACAATCAGGTCTGGCACAGCCTTGAGTACAACGACGGCACGATGTGGTTCGGTACCGCGGACGGGTTGACCCGATACGACGGCAAGTGGTTCACAACGATCCCGATCTCCGAGATCACAGGTAAAGCCCTAGCCGCGAGGACTAGAAACGATTTGTTCTCACACCCCGAGAATTTTCGTCCTGAGCATGCTGCAGGACAGGACCGGCCTGCTCTGGTTTGGAACCTCGAGCGGGATCTCCCAATACGACGGAGCCTCATTCAGGCCATTCGAGCACAACGACTCCGTCCAGATGAGGCCGTCTCCTTTCTTGAACAACGAATTCTTGATGCAATACGACGCCGAGAATGTCTGGATCTGCGGCCGTGGCACCGAAGGGGTACAGTACTTTGACGGCCAGACCATTCGCACGGTGCGGCCTGCAGGGCCAAGTTGGGGAACCTTCCTGGGGCCGGATCGCGCGGGGGGGCTCTGGTTCGGGATGGCCAACAACAAGGTCTATCGCTACGACGGGGCAACGTTCTTGGTCGTGGGGGAAGGCCACTTGACGAAGTGGGTGACAGGCATGGCGGAGGACGAGGCCGGCAATTTCTGGTTCACGAGCGCCGAGGGTGGCGGAGTGAAGTATTACGATGGTGTGAAGTATACTCGGTATACGGCAATTGACGGGTTTGCGAGCGACGATGTCTCTGATGTCCTGATCGATCAGTCGGGCGTCGTCTGGGCATTGACTCAGAAAGGGGGTCGGCCGTTTCGACGGCAAAGCGTTCCGCGGAACTGAGGCTCAGGCAAACGATCCGTCGCGATAAACATCCACGGTCGCACCTGGGGTTGCGTGGGTGGCTGGGCCTCCGCCGAACCAGGCGCTGCAGCAGACGGCGGGGGCATGTAGCGTTTCTGGGGTTCATGGCTCACTCGGTCCCCGCCGCTGCTGAGCTGGGTCGTTCGCTGCGTACGCGGGCAACTAGTCTGCGGAGCGGACACAGATACTGCTTTCTCGGGCAGCTAGGCTAGTTCGTTATCACGCTCGACTAGGCGGTCCGCAACAATGCCGTGCGCAGGCGGGGCA
>Ga0194133_10011107_pt1 | contig 10016 bp, 8 predicted proteins | sample TA2KigOf40mmetaG_FD_155448 | JGI IMG/M metagenome (GOLD analysis project Ga0194133, IMG submission 155448) | Freshwater microbial communities from Lake Tanganyika, Tanzania - TA2015055 Kigoma Offshore 40m | ecosystem: Environmental > Aquatic > Freshwater > Lake | place: Tanzania: Lake Tanganyika... | reverse complement strand
TCAACCAAAAAAAGTGCCCCACAGTTTTCGGCTAGCATTGAACAGTACCTGTAAATTGCCATAAAATTTTAACGTAGATGTATCTCAAACAGTGTAGATTTATACCATATAGGGGCATACGACAACATATCTTTTGTAATATGTCATAATATGCAATTTTTAAGACTTTTCAAAGTGTTTACACGTTTGCTAGTCAGTACCTCTTCAACAAATTGCGCCATAATGTCTGCTCAGACATGAATGTGACTATTTTATAGAAAAATTTGTGTTTGCACTGCCCTTTTTTCCAGTCAAGAAAATCGCAAGCCACAGCTTTAAAAAATTAAATGTTCTGTATTGTGATTTATTTCACAGTAAAGTGTATCAATATTTAGGTATTAAGCCAAGTAATTTTCTCACAATAAGTATCAGATTTTTTTGGTTATAACTAATGTCTGAGTAATGAGTTTTCTCAACAATTTGACTCCAACTTACAGACTAATTGATGATGGCACTTTATAATTTTTTTTAGAGTTGTGGCTTGTGGCCTTTGAAAAGCTGCAGCTTGTGGCCATTGTCCTTCATTTCATAGTAAAGTGTATGAAAAGTAATATTTAAGTATTGACTGAGCAATTTTTTCACAATGTTTCAGATTATTTGATCAACTATTGGCTGAATAACGAATTTGTTTTCATAATTTTGCTGTTGCTAAACTTTATTTTCCAAGCCAGTTGATAAGAAAATATTTGGTAAGTCACAGACAAATTCATTGGTGCCATCAAAAATCCTCAAACCAATCAGTGGAAAACTTTGTTGACAAACAAATAAATTAAGATTTTCTCTCCTTCAAAAGTTTTTCAAAACTTTCTGGTAAAAAGTCCTCTGGTGAAGAAATACAAGTTAAGAAATATAAGGCTCAGGCAAACCCTCAATCAGCTTTGTTTTTTGGTCATAGCTGTAAATTTTGCTTGACAAAAATCAGATTGAAAGTTTTAGATGATCAATCTTCATCAAACCAAAACATGGAATGTTTCTTCAATCAAAAATGTTTAATTCATAGTTAAAAAAAGTGTTTGACTTTACTTGGAGAACATTAGCATTATTTTTCCATCCATTAAAAGAATCACACTAAACTTTATTTAGTGATATCAATTTTTTATGTTTTTTTAGTTTTTATTTCCACAGGAATGAAGCCAAAAGGATCGCCAAGAAAGGATCTCTAGTGATAAGCACAGGGTATCTGTTGGTTAAAGGCACACCGTCTGATGGTCAAACACTATGGAGTCTGGAGTCATGCCCAGGTAGCCGGGATGGAATTCTGTCATTTAACCTATGGGCAACGTTAAAAGTGACATCAGTTGACATCACCTCTCAGGGATCATCTCTGATAGGTTTTTTACACGGTAATCTATCACTGGTCGTTGATTGGTATAAGGGTACCCTGACCTGAATTCATCTGATTTGTGGGTGGTGGTACAAGGGAGTGGCGTCTGTACGCTTCTACATGTGAGCGCTTCAGCATTATTTGTTATTGGGTTTCCCATCTCTGTCATCTATCTTCCAGGATGGGATTTTCACGCAGACTTTGGGTGAGATCCAGACTCCTTCATGCTTTCTGGGTTGGTCATCAGTTGACTACATAATGGAGGAAGTTAAAAAGCCTTCAGGACTTTGCAGAGCTGAACTCATTCAACCAAACACCTGATCCAAAATACATACTGCAGAAAAACTGAGCCATTATAACATTATGCCTATAAGACTTATTTATTTATCCTCCACGAGCGAGCGAGGGAAGGTTCAAAAATTCAATCGTAAATCACAAGCACACAAAAAGGGGATCAGCAAGGAAAAAAATGTTGTCTGTCCATCCATCACCTCAAACTCCTCCCTAAGTTTTGATGCCAGAGAGTTGAAATTTTGCATACAGAGACTTCATATTAGTACTAAAAAAGATATCAACCAGATTTTTGAAATTTTGTCTGAAGGCTGAGATATGAGAGATTTTCTTTTAGACTTGGCTGGGCCAGCCCTCATCTTTAGTTTGTAAAATGGCCGTGATCCGTGCGCTGTTTTGATTTGGTGCTGGTGATGAAATTGGAGCCATTTTTTGTAAGCTTTGTCTGCATTTTTCAATGTACACGTACATTTCACTATAGTATGCATGATACTTTACAAGAGTCTAAAAAGTAGAACACCGCAAGGTGTAATTCCTGTCGCCTGGGAGCTTGAAGAACATAGGTTTGCACTCTTAATGGAAAACAAACTGGGATTTTCAAAGATGAGTTTGCCCCACCCAGTGGAAAAACCATTCACCAAAATGTAGGCTGCTCGGAAAACCCTACCAATCTGATCCATTGTAGTGATGGGCCCAGGTTCAAAATTTTTGGCCTGGGTTAATGTGGCGGATCAAATTTTTGTTGCTCGGATTGGGTCAGCCATATTTGGTTTGTGTTTGGAGAATTTCCCTTAAAAAGCTCAATTTTTCAAAAATTTTCCCTTTCGGGTCAAAAAAATTCTCTATGGGTCAGGTCAAAAAGTACCCGGGTCAAAGACGAGTTGGTCTCTAATTTACCGCGGGTCAAAATTATACCCTGGTAAGGTAGGGTCAGAGCCCATCTCTAATCCATTAATTGTCATTGCTGAAGTGTTGGTTTCATGTTTCTGCTTAGAAAGACTTAAAAAATTAAATTACTTACCAGTAAATATGTCTTTCAGTTTTCACACTCATAAAACTGCAACTCAAACTGAGGCTAAAATGCTCAAAGCATAAAAAACTTCACTGACTTGCTGAGTAAGCAAACTCTTTCCCAATTAAACCTTATTTCAGAAAAACTGGTGGGTGGTATGAAAATCAGTTGGAAATATGATTGTAGTTTCTGTTTCCACAAACAAAACTGGAACAACTCATTTGAAATGTAATGAAACTACACAGCAAGAGGTTTTTCAAGATGTTTCTTATATGATCCTTGTGGATTTAAAAATGTAACACTTGATATAAATAAAGCTTGTTTAGAATTTTGTTTAAGTCAGAAAGTAATCTTTTTATATATCTATGGTTTGGTTTAGACTACTTGATTCACAAGTACATTCCAACCTGGTGAATTCTGTTTTGAAGGCTGACTCATCCAGTTCTTTGTAAAAAGTCAAAACAAAATGAAAAGTTTGGTATCATGGAAAGTTAAAAATTTCTGCATGGGGTAAATAGTTTAAATTCAAAATCCCATTTGATATTTGCTAAAATGAAATCACTGAATTTCCCGCAAAAAGGCACATCAAATGAAGAAGCATACAATTCTTCAGTGAGAAAAGAAAGAGCGAACAGGGTCCAAAGAAGTCCAGAAGAAAAATGGGAAACTGAAGTATCAGGAGTACCAAATGCAAGCAAACAGGAAAATACAAGAGCAACCCCATCAATCACAACATCAAGACTCAATGAAGTCACCACACTCGAGCTCCAATAAAAAAGGGAGGCAACCTATGAAAGCGTGCTCACAAAAAAGGTCAACTTACCAAGGAGATCATTCAATCATGGTTAAGTTTGTCAAGGATCCTACCAACCAATGATCACCCAATTTCATGAATGCTGGGGTCAACCAATCAAAGATGATCCCTCGGGAATGACGTCAACTGACGTCTCTTTCAACCAATTGCAAGAGGACACGCACAAATGAGGTGGCAGAAAAGGACCTAAGGGAAAAGACCCCCAAAAAGAGTTGAATGCATACTCACTTCTATGGGGCGTCTATCATAATAAAGATTATCTATATTTCTTGATATTGAAATATCATCATGATAAGCTTTAAAGAAAAAAAAACCTGAACTTTTTTGGTTGAAAAAGGGAGAAAAAGTTGCATAGCTAACTTTTTGCAAAAACATTCCTTTTTTTCTTCACAATTTTTTCTCAACATTGACAACCCATGAATTTGACCTTATGGCATTAAAAGTGAGTTGACATCTTTTCGGCCTTACCTTTCATGGAAAAATTTATACACAGAGTTGAAAATGTTTTGAAAGTGTCATTCTTAAAGAAAAGCTTCATGAAATTATAAATCTCTAGGCATGAAAAAGGTAAAAGAAAAATCTTGTCTCAATGATATTAGGTATTTCACAGTTTTTTCTAAGAGTCAATTTTTTTAGTCCCACACTGGCAGTTTAGTAACTTAATGATTATAATTATGAGTATGAATGTAAAACGCCTTTATAAGAATCCCACCATTGAAGTCTATGCTCACTGGAGATCACTATTATAGAGATGGGCCCTGACCCGACCCGACCCGACCCGAACCAAGCTTACTTTTGACCCGCAGTAAATAAGAGGCCAACCTGGCTTTGAGCCGGTTACTTTCCGACTTGACCCGAAGTGATATTTTTGACCCAAAGGGAAAAAAATTGAAAAATTTGACATTTTTAGGAGAAATTTTCAAAGTTCAAACCCAAACCATAAAAGTCTGACCCGACCCGACCCGACCCGGGTCAAAAAATTTTGACCTGGACCCATCACTACAAAGATGTCTGACCCAACCAATGTCAAAAAATTTTGACCCCAGACCCATCACTTCTTCTGATAGACCCTCTTCAAAACTTAAACAAAAAATAAAAAGGTAGAATTCTTCTCTTGATTTTGGCCAAAATTTGCAAGAGTTTGGCCGAATTTGCAGAGGTTTTGCCAAATTAGGTAAGCTTGATGAAAAATTTGAGCAAAAATAAGGCCAAAAGCTGCCGTTTAGCAAGATGCTTCATTGCTTTAATTTGACACCAACACTATGAACAAACAAACAAATCCTAACTTGTTTACCCTAGCACTGGAATATATTTTGCATGGGAGCCCGACCAAAAAAATCACCGTGCTTCGTCGCTATTTTTTATAACATAGAAAAAAGGGTGATTTTGCGTGCTTTATTGCCGTAAACTTGACTAAAAGTCACCATTTTTGGGTTTTACACCCGAAATCTCCCTTTTTCAGGGCTAGTTTGAAAATTAGTGACAACTAGTAACCTTAAAGTCAAACACAAATTGTTTGAAGGTTATTTCTTGAACAAGCGTTTTAGTTATTTTTTTAGTTTGGCGCCCGAAATTGCCCTTTTTTGGAAAAAGGGAGACTTTTTTTTTGGTCGGGAGGCCATGGCATATATTCTTATGGATTCAGGAATTGGGAGAGAAGTCGGCTGCTCAATTGGGGTCAGGATAATTACAGTATGGTTAGGTTAGGTAGGTTATAGGTTAGCCAGTACTTTCTTTGCAATTATTGATTAGCCTAACCTAACCTCAAACTGCAGGGATGGGTCCAGGTCGGAGATTTTACTATTTCTCACTTTTTTGGAGCTTTTGAATTCGGGAAAATGTCATAAAAAAATTGAGTTGGGGAAAACCTCATTTGTGAAAAACTCGTTGGGCCTATTTCAAAACTCCTGAATGTTGATTCTTATGTGTCTCTCAAATGTCTTGTTGGAAATAACCTACTTTACTTTCAATGGCTTTTGTATTTTTTTTATCTAGGTTCTGAATTCCATTATAAATATTTTGTGGATATGAAACTTTAAATATTATCTGTAGGGGAAGAAGAATATGTCAGAGAAAAACTGACAAATTTTTAATATTTAAAGAGAAAACTTTTTTCCTATCCTGTCTTGAATAAGATTTTAGCCAGATTAAGTCTTCCACTTTTCAAAAGACAGTTTAGTTTAAATTGAGTCAGGTTGAGCAGAGTCATTTCAAAACTAAACATGTCTTTAAAAAGTTCCTCTAAAATAATAATATCGATTTTCACTTTGTTGAGTTTTAGTATTTTTTTTAATTTGAGTGTCTTGCAAAATGAATCATTTCAGACACTTTTTGAATCCTGGCTGGAAATAATTTTTTGTGCACTCACGGGTCAAAGGTTGCTGGAGGTGCAGGGGTTAAAACCCGTATCCTACAGGTCCTCAGCCTGATGCCATGACCGTTTTTTTAAGAAAGAAGTATCAACAAGATAAATCAGGGAAGCTTTCTTTGTAAAAAATTAAGATGTGTATTTGTGACAAGTTTTTCATGAACAACAAAGTTCTGAATGAGGTTTTCCCTTAAACGGTAATACGAGAACTCGCTGAATCCGAACTCGTCGAACGTTCAAACTCTTTAAACATGCGAACTTGTCGAACTATGAACTCATTGAACTATAAACTCGTCAAACGAGACTATTGGATCAGCCCAGGAGCCCCGCATGGGGGTTTGATTGGGTGAGGTTTTTTTAGGTTAGGTTAGAGTTCGACGAGTTTGTAGTTCGGCGAGTTCGTATTTCTATGAGTTCGTTCGTTGAGTTCTTAGTTCGACAAGTTTGGTTTGATGAATTTGTAGTTTGCCGACTTCTCATAGTATCCCTAAAACAGTTGCTTGAATACATTTTCCCAGGAAAAAGAAAATAAGAAATTCAAAAAATGAAAATAAAAAATATTGGCCATGATGTACCTGAACCTACTCTGACTTTACTATATGGGTTTGATGTGGCCAAGTGGTCAAAGCATTAGGCTGGGTTCCAGGTTTGAGCCCAGGTGGGCTCCTCAAGGCAACCTTTGACCCCAGGTAGCTGAAAAAAACCCATATATTTTCCAACCAAATATTGTGCCTTTAATGAGAATAAAGCTGTAAGGCATCGCTGTGGCTGAGAGGTCATAGGCACCTGACTGAGAACAAGGTCTAAGGTAGTGGGTTCAATCCCCAGCACCCCATGCAAGCAAATTTTCAACCCCAGATTGCAAAAAACTCAACTGGGCACCCTCAGTCAGGGTAATAGTAATCTGCAGTGACCATAGACGCTTCTATGGCGGGACTCTCATAAAAGTGTTGATCACGTGTCTACAATGCACACTATTATTATTATTATTACACTAAAAAAATGAAAAAAGGTTACTTTGTTTTGCTGTGTTTATTTCCATGGAAGTATACCAGCGGAGCCCTAAAGTTTAATAAATTATTGATAAGATTCCTTAGAACTTAATCATTCAAGGATTTTTTGCTGTCCTTCTTTCTTTTGTTTATATCCTCCATAAAAAAATCAGCCTTGTGCATGAAAGTTTATGACTTTTTGCATGCAAACAAACATAAACTTTGAATCTTAATTATGTGAAGGTCAAGCCAAGCTAAAAAAAATAGTTTTACAGAATTAAATTATGGTTACAAAAATAATCAAAAAGAACATATTGTGTCACTTTAACATTTTTCTTTTCAATCCTAAATGTGTTGACAGAATGTCTTTTGTGTTTGGTTTATTGCATGGAATGTTTTGCTTTTGTTTGATCAATAATGATGCACCATTACTGAGGTGTTTTTTTGCGTAACCCACTGATAATCTTTTTTGCAATAAACTTTTGGTTATGAAAAAGCATTTAACTAATTTTTCAAGATCAAAATCAAAATTTTCAGCAGGTTTTTTTGTGAAAAAAAAACCTAATATTTCTCACCAAGCCTTGAATTTGGACCAAAAATGATTAAAATTAAAGTTGTGTGATTGCATGTATGAAAGTAAATAAATAGGTAATAGTTTTTGATGTTTACAGTGTTTGGTAAATTAGAAAAAGCTTTTCGTGCTTTTTTGGCTTTCTTCACTTGAACTTGGAGAGGCCTTTGAAGCACGTGAAGCCTTGAGTGAAGAAGGTTCTGAACAACCAAACAAACAAGTAAATAAAACATTTGTTCATTGATAATTTCTAATCTATAAACTTATTCAGAAGGATAAAAAGATTTTTTTAATTTTAGCAAATTGAAAAATTCAATTTGCTTAAATAAGATCTGAAACTTAATTTTTTTTTTGCAAAATTAATTCAATGTATAATTTTGACATCAATGGAGAGAGAGGTTGAATATTTAATTATTCATTTATGAAAATCCATTCAGTATTTCCAATTGAATATCCACATTTTTTCCTCCTCATTTCCTCAATTTTCAAAATTTCAAAGGTGATATAATTTGATTTCAGGACATGGCTGCAATAGAACATGATTCTGATGAGGTGGTTACCTACCCTGGAAAAATGATAACCTACCCTGGATTTACCAGAGGACAGCCTCCACTGTATGTTCATGATTGTGTGCAGGTTAGCCTTGTGGACAGAAATATTAAACCAGTTTTATATTTTCATCCTAAATTGATTTATGAATTTAAGCCTTCTTTGCCACCCTGAAAGGTATACATACTTTTGAATAAAATACCAATCCTGGAGCAAGAGTATAATAATGATAACTTTTTGTACATTGAAAAATGCATACCCTCCATAGGCAAGTGGAACGAGTTTTTTTCAAATACATGTACGATGCATGATGGTCAGACTCCGTCCGTCACATCTTTCTCCTCCCTCAGTTTGGAAGCAAGGCAGCTGAAAATTTGCATTCAGACTCCTTATTTAGATGCCAAGCGAGCAAGCGTTCCTGAGAGACAGATGGCAAGAGTGGCTTTGATTTGCCTTGCCCAGCCTAGCCTAGCCTAGTTGGTTGGCAACTTTTTTGGCATTAATATGCAGAGTCTGTGTACAAAAATTCAGCTCTAGAGCTTGCAAAACAGAGGGAAGAAGAAGAGGTGGTGGATGAACGGACAACATTTTTCCCTGCTTTGCATGTGAAGTTCAAACCATATTGATACTTCTAACCAACTTGCTCGGTTTGCTCACTCGTGGAGATAATCTTGTGGAGTGTAGACTGATCCAATGTTAATGCACAATCAACACCTTCAGTAGAATCCTGCCATAATAGCCTATGGTGGCTATAGATTGCTATTACCCTGACTGAGGGTGCCTTGTTAATTTTTTGCAATCAGGGTTTGAAAAATTGCTGGCATGGCTGTAAATTGAACCCACACCCTTAGATCTTGGTTCTTGCAGTCAAGTGCCAGCTATGAATGATACTCGTCGAACAACCCTAACCTAACCTAAACTAGCCTAACCAAACATAACCTATCCAAACCTTACCTAATCAGACCCAACCAACCCCCCAAAACATGTTTCCTGCTTCCTTACCCTGGGGGCTCTGGGGCCGGGGCTCAATGAGTTCGTTCATTTGATGAGTTCGTAATTTGATGAGTCTATAATTTGACGAGTTCATAATTTGACATGTTCGGTTAGATGAGTTCGTAGTTTGACGAGTTCTTTGTATTCCCGCTATGACCTCTCAGCAATGGCAACCCCCTATAAAGTATGAAATTTAAGCCCATTACAAAATGAAGTGAGTAAAAAATATGGAAGAACAACTAGCAAATGTATTATTTTTCTTGGAATAATAATGTCATTGAGCTTCATGAATAACTAGATTAAAGGGGCTTTGTTTCTAACTGGGAACAGCTTTTTTGTATTATCTAAGCATCCTGATCATAGTCAAGAATTATGTGATTTGAACCCATAACTTTTGATACTTGCATTAACTTTTAAGAAAACCCTTGTTTTGAATATGCTTGAATCTCAACCGAATTAAATTTGAGTCTGTCAAAGACTGCCACCATTTTCTGAGATAAATCTTTCTGAGATCAAATCATAAAACATTTGGTATGTTTCAAGATAATAAAACAACCCCGACTGAAAATAAGACACACGAACGCCATAATTCAGGTGTAAAAATGTGCATTTTTTCATTTACATGTGTATACACAATCTTTTTTGTCGTAAACCGCCATAATACACGTGAATAAATGTTTTTTTTAATAAAATTACACGTGAAAATGCTGCCTTTTTTCAGTCGGGATTGTCTACCCAGTAACTCAGTACCTATAGCTAGTGACCTCAAGCTTTTCAATAAAAAATTTAGACGGTGAAATTTTTACAGGGTTGTCCTGGTTTTCCCCCAAGGCCTGGACAATATGGTTACATAGCTCCACAGCCAGGAACAGAACATCCTCCTGTGGTTCACCAACCTCCAGATGATTATGTTCAACATCCTGACCAACCAGTGTTTCCAGGATTTCTTCCCATGGCTCCTGCTCAACCTATCATAGGTCCTGATGGTGAGCCCATTTTCTATCACCCTCATTTCCCAACACTTCGTGGGGAAATTTGTCAGAACTGCAAGCATGTTGTGCCT
>Ga0194133_10011104_pt1 | contig 10020 bp, 8 predicted proteins | sample TA2KigOf40mmetaG_FD_155448 | JGI IMG/M metagenome (GOLD analysis project Ga0194133, IMG submission 155448) | Freshwater microbial communities from Lake Tanganyika, Tanzania - TA2015055 Kigoma Offshore 40m | ecosystem: Environmental > Aquatic > Freshwater > Lake | place: Tanzania: Lake Tanganyika... | reverse complement strand
TGGCTTTTGCTCGCAACGTTAAGTCATGGCTTTTGTTTGCGACACTGTGCCTCCCTGTTTGCAAAAACAGGGTAAAAAATGGTAAAATTATAATAAAAAAATGGGCGAGGCGTGGGGTGGCTTAGCCGCTCTTAAACTGCTCATGGCAAATGGCTAGGCATTTCAGGGTCATGGGTTCAAACCCCAGCACCTTTGACTACAAGATACATCAAAAAAGGGTTATATGATACCAAACCATACATTGACTTAGATATTACCTTTTTCAACCACAGCACCAAAAACATCTGCTGCATGAAACTCCATCTTCTGAGGGTGAGGTTTTGTAGATAAGCATGCATTTAAACACCTGCAATTTAAATCTAATCTTTTGTAGCAGAAAACTTTCTTTGAAGAAGAAAATCTGATAAAATGCTTTCTCACCAAGTTTTTGAACTTCTTCCACTGAGTTCAGTTAAATTTTTGTAAGCCTCAATATTTGGTTCTATGAGAATTCCAGTCCAGTTTCTTACCCTTTCAAAGAAAAGTGAATTGCTCAGATAGACACCATCCCAGGCTCCAGCCTCAACAAAAAATCCTGAGGTCCTTTCATCCAAGTATTGGTCAATGATTTGGCCTTGGTTGTGCTGTCCTTTATCTTTTTGAATAGAGTCAAGATTTGAGTTTTATGTTCCCTTAATATTCAAAATGGCTCAGTCTCTAGTATGCATATAACGTAAATCTCTTGATAGTACTGTTAGGCTTTGTGTTTCCTTTGGGGTCTTTCCGTTTATGCTTTGGTTCTGTCATTCCCCTTTCGTGCCAAGGATGATTGCCTTCCACTCTACCGCCTTTTATCCGTGAGAGCAATTGAATTGTGATTTATAAAAGTCAGTCACGAATATAACGCCAAAGAAAAACAACGTGTTTTATTTAGGGAAGACGTTCACAACAGATGTAAGAGGCTACCCTGGTCACAGAGTTGGGGTGTGATATCCTGGCCTAGGAATAAACATGGATGGGTAACCCCACAGGTTTAGGTAAGTTAAGCCTGGATTAAGGGGTCACCGTGGCTGAGTGGTCATGGCATCAGGGCCGTGGGTTCAAAAACCGCCACCTCCAAGCAGCCTGGGTTGACTCGACAAAAATATTCTCAGCCTGATTGTGCCTTTGATGAAAAAGGCTCTTATTTTGATACCATGATCTTTCATCCAATCCAAGTTTGCCAATACCAGTTCGCCCACTGCAAGTTTGCTAACCATGCAAGTTCGCCAACTACAAATTGCAAACCTAACCTAACCTGACCCAACCAACCCCCCACCGCAACTAAGAACTCATTCTACGAGTTCAAAGTTTGTAGTTGGCGAACTTGCATGGTTGGCCAACTTGATTAGGCAAACTTGCATTGGGTGAACCGGTATTGGCGAACTTGCATTGGGGGAAAGATCAAAGCCCCTCTTATTTCACAGTAATTGGCACTTTTTCTTCAGTTGTAGGCAAGTGGAAGGCCAGCTGGTACTTTTTCAAAAGGTAGATTGCATTATTGCTTTTTATGTAGAAGTGGGCAAAAAGTCTGAATGGGGAATTTTAAATAAGCTTATAGACTAATGGGTTTTTTTTTCAGTCTCCAAAATCGTTTTTTTTTCGTGTATTTTTTTAAAACTTACACCTGTGCTTTTTACACGTGTTCATCAGCACATGTTTCATCACCTTAGACAAAGAAAGTGTTGAAGATGAAGCAATTACATCAACAAAATGTGAAAAAGCTTACCAATTTCATAGTCCTGAAAAAAACCTATTTTTTGCTATTTTTTTATCCTCAAAAAAAAGTATTTTCATAATAAAAAAAGTTAATTAATTATTTACCCTTTGATATGGTTTAGGATGGGCCAGCATTTCATTTTGAATGTAATGGATGAGATTGGAATCCTTTTGGTCTAAACTGACTTTTTCATTGAAAACATCCATAAAGGTGAAAGAGTAAAAGGAACTTTGCCCCACCCTGTTTGTGAAGTTGAACACCAGGGTGTAGATGCCTAAAAATGCCAGCAAAACCTGCAGGTTCAAACGAGAAGGTTTAAGTAATCTGGATAAACTTGGCATAATGAAGATTTGTAACACAATTAATGCATAAATGGTGCTTTAAGGTCTAACTCTCAGACAAGACTAAAAAGCTTAGAGTATATCTGAGATCAGACAGATGTAGAAACAAAAAGAGCTCAACAACAAACTGTAATCACAATTAAAATAATTTTCTCAAATCTATTGTTTTTTAACCCTGCCTGGGAAAAATTCATTGCAGGTCTAATGTAAGTTTAATTGATAATAGTAGAGCAAACCTAATTTTAAGTCCCCTTGCAATTCCTTAAGCTCACCTGGGTCTCCCCCTTGCATCCCCGACACTTCCGCAGTCCCTGCACCCACTTGCTTTCCCGCAATCCCCTGCTGATTGGACTTAAATAGACTTGATAAACTGACAACTTTTGCTCACAGATCAATTGTATTTATCTTCACCCCTTGGCTCAGGTGGGGGATGGGCTCAGTGCTCTTCTTTATACTCTCCTGGTCTCCCTCTTACATCCCCAACGCAACCTCAGTCCATGCAACCCCTTGCTTTCCCGCAATCTCCTGCTGATTGGACTAAAATAGACTTGATCAACTCACATAGATTGACAACTTTTGTTCAATACATGCCGTTCACAGATAAATTATGTTTATCTTCACCCCTTGGCTCAGGTGGGTGATGGGCTCAGTGCTCTTCTTTATACTCTCCTGGTCTCCCTCTTACATCCCCAACACAGCCGCAGTCCATGCAACCCCTTGCTTTCCCGCAATCCCCTGCTGATTGGACTAAAATAGACTTAATCAACTCACATAGATTGACAACTTTTGTTCAATACGTTTTGCTCACAGATCAATTATGTTTATCTTCACCCCTGGGTCCAGGTGGGGGATTTGCTCAGAGCTCCTCTAAGTAGAAGTGTCCACAGCACCCAAATTGATATTTTTTGTAAAGCAAACTTTTTTGTTGAGTGATCTGGTGAGGATTTGTTACTTTTGAAGCCCTAGGGGCTCCAGGTGGGATTTCTGGATTATTCTAATGTTGATAAAATTCCTTGAAAATGGGCCATTTGGTGGATTGTCCTAAATGACAAAAACAATTCCTTCATTGAGATTAACAATGATGAAAGTATAAAGGTATCAGGTGCTTCTAAGTTTCAGTTAATAGCTTTTTCTCATTTTGAACAAGTGTTTTCTTCGCACCTTTACTTTTTGATTGAAAAAAAAATTATATAATTGATTCCCAAAACCCTGAATAAATTTCACCACATGTTGATTTTACTTGTCTGAAAAGGGTAAATAACTACACTGAGATTTATTTGACAAAAGTTAAGCTTAGGTAAAATTCTAGTCTTGGAGATAAGGGGAGAGTTTAGAGAAAGAACAAATTTAGTGGCGAAAAAAGGCCTTCTTTTTACAAGAACTTGATCCACAATTGCATCTCGACGATGGATTGTCGGGGACCGCAGAATCGTTAGTTTCATCGTCGGACGAGACAGCAAGGCCATAATAGTTCCAATTTAACTCGCCACCAGCAGCTACGTACTTTGTGGTAAAAAATGAGACCCAAGGGTAGCGGATATCGTGACTGTCCACAAAGCAGTTCTGCACACAGAGGTTGGGCCCACTAAAAATTAAAAAGTAAAAAATCCAATAGTTAAATGTGATTTTCAATAAAGCCTTTTTTACCAAGAATGATTCAAAAATCTTCCAATATTTCCGCAATCCATTGCATCCATGATGAATGGATATTCTTTGGGGCCAAAATATTTTCTGCTTGAATTTGGCGGCTCGTCTGCAAAGTTGCCAAATTCCACATTTCAAGATCATTTGTAAGGAAAAAGTTCATTACCTTTATCATCCTCATCGTCACCTTCTTCTTGTACCATTCTTTTCCTAATAAAGGATATCAAATAGTAAATGGGAAAATGGGGAAAAAAGTATATTATTAACCTAGACTTTCGACCACGAGATGGCCCAGATGATTCTAAATTCTGTAAACGAAACAGGTTTTTTTTAGAAAAAATTTCATTATTTAAAGGGTGTTAAATATAATTTTTGGAAAACATAAACAGATGAAAGGTGAATCTTTTACTTTTTTCTCAAGATCATTCGACTGTGTGTCCATATCTTCTGAGCTTCCTGCTTCCATGGATTCATCATCAGATTCTTTTTCAGAATCAGAGGGTTCAAGCTCTGGTGCGTTTTCTTCGTAACCTTCTTTGCTGGATTCTGCAACCTCAATGAGGTCCTAAGAAAAGTTTTATGTTAATGTTGCTCTAATTGATCTTATATGAAAGGCTAACCAGATCAGCCAGATATATTCCCCATCCTTCCTTCCCTAAGAGCATCGCCTCCTCGTGCGTGTAAAGATTCCCAACGTAGATGCAAACAAATGCTCCATTTGGTAAATCAATGAGAGTGCGTATCCCCCATCCACATTTCTGGGTCTTGAAGATTTGCAAGTGATTTCGAATGGGAAATTGAACAACCCTATTTAAGCAAGCTTGTGGCCGGCAAGAGCAGTACTGTGAAACATGAGAATTTCTAATGCTAGGAGCATTTTGTGATAAGAGGTCGACTGTTTCACTCACCTTGTTACACTCAAAGATTCCAGACTGAACCTCTTCTGACAACATTCGATTCTGATATCCAACAGAGAGCTTTAAATCTGTAAAACAAATAATTATTCAAAGATGAGTTTTGTAAAAAATTTACCAATGGAAATATAACCTCTTCTTCCTCTTAGATGTTGTTCTTCAGTCATTGTTAATAGCTGGCACTTGCACTTGAGTTTGTCCTAAAAAGCCAAGAGTCTCATTCAAATTCAATGTGAAAACTATTTTCTTTAAAGGGTCATGACTTTTCGATTAAGCTTACCTGACAATTGTCAGTACACTCACAACAGGTAATAAACCCTATATCAGATTCAAAGTGCAGACCTCTTTGGATTTTCTTTTGCGTTGAATAAGCAATAAAGTCGACCTTCTCATTGTCCACAGAATTCACACAAGGAATCGGAATTTTCTCACATCCTTGAGAGTAATCATCACATTTCCACTTCACGTTGAGCGCCTCAAACATGATCAAAGGTCGAACATTTCTGAAAATTTAATTTGCTTGACAAGCTGGCAAAGTACTTTAAAGTAGGTATGCTTACGTATCAAATGTAAAAAAGCTGATTTCGAGATCTGACTTTGTAATCTTGAGATATTTGAGGACAGCCAAACTGTTCGGTAGGCGTCTACCGCAAGGTGCCACATAAGAAACTCGATTGGTCGCTCGGGTCCTCAAAACCTGACGTTTCCATCCCAAAGCAATTGGTATTGCATAAGTAGGATAATGTTTGCAACTAATTTAAAAATAACCACATGAAAATGTATTACTCACACTGTTTGTAAGTACTTATCTACCTTTCAAAATCATAATGATAACGATCAGGATTATAGCCGTCTGTCGGAGTATAACAATTTGGCGAGCATCTGTGAGGAGTATAAGCCATTTCTTTGGCACGGTTACTCATGTCAACCGTAAAAATTTTTCCAAAACTTTCCATTGACGGGCTAAAAAATACGTATTTTATCTGAAATTTGAATTTGGCAAAACATATATAAAACTTTACCTTTTATCATTCTCAATACGAACAGCATCACGAACCACTTTAAACCTTGAAGTTAATTCAATATTGATTAAAATGGTTTGGGGTGGGTAAAGTGTATCTTACCGTGGAGATCCTCGGTGGAGCGTTTCCAATGTGCCATTACCATATTTCAAATAAACAAGATGAGATTCGACTCTCAAGACCTCGGCAAAAAAAACGTTTGGCCCTCGATAAACGCTACTCGAAAAATCATGCATCATTAGGTATCACAACATTAATTTGTAACTAATTCAAAATACCTGACAGCCCTGCCTGCCTTTGCATTTATTTGAAGTCTTTCAGGATATATTTTCAGGCAATGTCGGACAAAGGCCTGTTCGGACACGTAAACGTCTTTCCAAACTCCATCATTTGACTGGGCACAAATTATTCGAATATCTTTATGGCCGCAGTTAACCGTAATTCCGTTGTCAAGATGAACCTAGTTTATTTTTTGATCTAATATATGGGGGCAAAAAAGGTCATGAAAAATGTGTATACTTACATTGTAACGAAACTTATCGCCATCATTTCCCCTTAGCCTGTCAAGGTACAAAATTGTCCCAGAATAAAATAAGTCACCCATAAATTTGATGACCACTCTGTTTCCATGCTAAATTACAAATTTGAAATAAAAAGGTGATGAAAATTGTTTGGCTGGGTATACAAATGTTAACCTTCACTGAGGGTTCTCTTGGAGGTGTTGTGTAAGCAAGATGACTAAGAAAGACTTCTTTAGTATTTTTCGTTTCGGCGTCCCTCACTATGTAGACATCCCTACTCTGACCATAGATAACTTTGCTTACAACACCTTTACTCCAGGGTTCTTTTGTGGATCCCGAGACAAACAGAACATCATTACCAATTGAAAGTTGTGGGCGATATGGATTTTTTGGAGCCTAACATTGAAATTTGATGAGTCTTTGATCGACACTTTATCCTTTTTTTAAAAAATAACCTTGTTTTCACACACAATCGTTACTTCGTCGTCACTTGTGTTACTCTCAGAGCTCAAATCGACAAACTCAGAGTAAGAGGAGCTTCCATTGTTCAAAAATGTTTTGGTGTGTTTTCTTTTCGGTCCAGTATGTTTGGCATACAACTTGGCGAATTCGTCGTTATGTTTGCATCTGCAAGAAAGTAGAAATTTGATTGAAATGATGATTGTAGTTTTATGCTGTAGCTTGTCACTTTACAAAAGACTGGACTGGGCTATTTCACAACTTACGCATTTTTAAGTAACACGTCTGCCATTTTTGAGAACATGGCTAATCCTGGAGCTATCGAATTTCTTTTTTGCTTTAACTCTTGACATTCTCTGCAAATCAAAGCTTATTTTATACTCAAATATCGGCTGTCAAGAAGTTTTTTTACCTCTCAAAGTTTCGAGTGGACGATGATACTGCCTCCTTTGCGATGGGTGCCACCTCTTTGTAATTAAATTTTCAAAAGCAATGAATATATTTTATGATTGACCGAATCGAAAAGAAAAGTAACATTTGTATTTGTATTAAGTAACATGTAGATTAAATTTTTACCCTGAAGCTTTCCAAAACAAAGACTGTTGAATCTAAATATGGTTAATTTTTCAGGTTTAATACTTAAACATATATCGGAGAAAATTAATGAAAGAACTTACAATGTCCATTTTCGACGACATTCTCGTTCACAACCGGCACATATGGGTTTGTCCTTGTATTTTAAGTAATCTTCACTTTCTAAATTATGTGAAAGGTTTTTTAGAGAAAAAGATAATAATAAAAGAATAACTACTTGATTTTTCATCTTCACAAGAGAAGAACATGGCCTCGTAAACAATGGGTTGAATTACGCGTGTTTTTGGAACTCTCTCAGAGCAATTCGGATAAGAACATTCAGTCAAATCGGCTTGAAAGTCAATAATATGATTTTTTAAAAAGTTGAAGATCAATACAACATAACCATTTTTTTACCTTCGTCACAAAGTTCCTCATCTTCCAACTAAAAAATTAGTTTTTGTAAAAAGATTTATAAAGTATATACTACAACTTAATTATTTAAAGCAAAGTTTAAAAAGCGTTACATCAGAGTTTGGATTTCCATTTGGAACTTCTTGAGCATTATCCATCTTGAAAAATGGCAGGAATACTCTGCAAAATTTGAACATAAGGACATGCATTTTTTGACTCTGTTTTATTATAAAAAAGCAAAAGAATAGCAAGGATTACCCTTCAAAAATTGACTGAGCAGTTGACGTAATAGGTTTCGTCAAAATTTACTTTATCTTTTGACCCGCAGGAGTAAAGCTTCGGAGTTGGACATGAATCTGGATCCTTAAATTTTGCCTTTTGCCTTAATTTACAGGCGCCCGGGAACCAACAACAAAAACAATGAAAAATGGGACGAGCCACACCAAACACGATTTGCTAATAGCAACATTTCGAAAAAAAATAATCAAAAAAATTCTTGAGAACTTTGTCCACAGATTTCTATGATTTATCAGCTGTGACCCTTTCATCAAGGCATTTTTTGTCGGGAACTAGTATTTATTACCTTGGTTGTTGCCCTTAAAAGTATTTTAGATATCTGTGGTCTCACGAATGCGCCTATACCACTATTTATGTTAAAAAAGGCTTATTCTGGAAATTTTGTGACCAATTCATAATTTAAGTAAAAAAGGGCCAACTACGTGAATCTAATGAGACAGGAGGTAAGGAAAAGAATTAAAGAATTTTCTCTTGATTCCTACTTTTTCACAGGTTAAACTTCTCTTAATAAAATTTACGGGTTAAAAACACATAAGAAACGATCAACGTTCGTTTTTGCAGTGAATTATCAGGAAAACTGGACTTCACTACATTCAACCTTGATTTTCCCCCCTAAGTTTTCAAATACAACCAAAAAAAATTCAAACACTTTTTTCTGTTTGTCCAAACAGGCGTCAGGTTGGGTGAGTAGGACTATACAAAATGGTTCGTGTTCTCTTTCTTCACCCTGACTTGGGAATTGGTGGCGCAGAGAGGCTAGTTGTCGACGCAGCATTGGTACGTCCTTTGAAAAGTTAAGTCTTGCCTTTCATCAAAAAGTATTTGTATATGACTTTGTTCAGGCCCTCAAATCTAAGCAACACATCGTCCACATTTTGACTTCTCATCATGATCCCGATCACTGCTTTGAAGAAACAAAAAATGGAAGCTTACAGGTGGATTACTCTAAGTAGTGGACATTTTTGGTGAAAACACTAACACTAATTTGGTCTAGGTCACTTCGGTTGGCGAATGGTTGCCAAGGAGCCTGTTTGGAAGATGCTTCGCACTGTGTGCTTACTTTAGAATGGTTTATGTTGCTCTCTACGTATCCTTCTTTTTTTCTAAAGACTTTCAGCCAGATGTGATTTTTTGTGATCAAGTATGACTGGGATGAGCATATTGTTCATTTGACAATTTTCTAAAGATTTATTTCCTATAGATCTCTGCGTGCATCCCCTTCTTAAGAGTGTCCGGTGATCCAACTATAGTTTTTTATTGTCATTTTCCTGATCGGGTAAATTTTATTTTATGCGAGCTTATCTCGTTAAAGGCACACTGCAGTGGTATTTGGTCTTTTCTTCTTTGGTTCACCCGGGCGGGAGTCGAACCCGGGTCGTCGGGGTAGAATGCCGGCTTCAAACCATATGACCGCCCTGACTATTATAATTAAATCATAACTCTTACTTTTCCAGTTGTTGACCCAGCGCTACTCGCTTATGAAGTCTCTGTATCGAATACCTATCGATTGGATAGAGGAAAAAACAACTGGAATGGCAGATGTCGTACTTGTCAACAGCAAATTCACTGGTAACGTAGCGTATTCTTTTCCCTCAAGTACTCATAAACTCAAGTAAGTTCGTCTAATTTTTAGCCGGAGTGTTTCACGATACATTCAAATCGCTGCCAACAGTTCCCCAAGTTGTCTACCCTTCTCTAAACATCATCAACTTTGAAAAGGAAGTACCAGGATCTGAAAATGTGATAACTGAGTTCATGCAAATGCTATAGCTTTAGTTTTTTCATTTGTCAATAGCCTAGCCAATATTGAGCAATTTATGACAAAACTTTTTGTTTACGATCCTTTTTTTACCACAGAGCTCGAACGAAATTGTCTTTTTGTCGGTCAATCGTTTTGAGAGAAAGAAGAACCTTCCTCTCGCAATCGAGGCTTTTTGTAAGACATCAATCTCAAATAACCAAACTTTTGAGGATTAAGCCAAATTTTTTTTGATCTTTGTTCATTTTTAGATCTCCTTAAGACGACCTACAAGTTACCTGAGGGAAAAAATGTACGTCTAATCCTGGCTGGAGGATATGACCCAAGGCTGGCTGAAA
>Ga0194133_10011100_pt1 | contig 10022 bp, 7 predicted proteins | sample TA2KigOf40mmetaG_FD_155448 | JGI IMG/M metagenome (GOLD analysis project Ga0194133, IMG submission 155448) | Freshwater microbial communities from Lake Tanganyika, Tanzania - TA2015055 Kigoma Offshore 40m | ecosystem: Environmental > Aquatic > Freshwater > Lake | place: Tanzania: Lake Tanganyika... | reverse complement strand
AGAGAATGCCGAGCTGATAAACCCAACAAGCGGAACCAATAGCGTAAAAGGTACGACCACCAAAGTGGAATAAGACTTTATTAAAAACCCCCAAGCACCATAACCCAGGTGTGTTGAAAAGTAGACGATGTAGAGAACAGCCCCGATAGAAGCCGGAGACATATTTTGGAGCGAGTTCTGGATAACTAGCGGCCCTTCAAAAACAAAAGAAATCACAGCCATTACTGGGAAGGCTGCAAGATTTCCCCAAAAAACCAGTGCAAGAGGCGATTCAGATTGAATTTTCTTGGTCAGCATATTCCCAGCAGCCCAAGATAATGAGGCAAGCAACATAAGAATCAGACCCAAAAAGGTGCTTTCACCCTGTACATGATAGGCTACAATACCTAATCCCAAAAAGGAAATAAGGGATCCGGCAACTTTAAATATACTTGGCCGATCATGAAAGAAAAAGAAAGCAAGACCCATTGAAAAAAATACCTGGATTTGGAGCACCAGAGAAGCAAGTCCGGGTGATATACCCAAATGGATCCCTGTAAAAATAAATCCAAACTGCAGGGCGAAATTAAACAGTCCGTAATAAATAATTAAGCGCCAGGGAGCTTTGGGTCTGGGTATAAAGAATACCCAAGGCAAGGCTGAAAGTCCAAACCGAATTGCACTAAGCAAAAAGGGAGGAAAACTCTCAAGTGCAATAAAGACGGAAACAAAATTGACACCCCAGATCAACACTATGCCAAGGACCAATAGCAAATGCTTTGGAGGTAAATTGATTTTATTTCTCATGTTTTTATTTCTGACGCTGACAACTTTCGGCCGCCAAAAGTAACATGAAATGTTTATTAAATGGAAATTATTTGAATGTACCAATGTAATGATCCATTTGTATTAAAAACCTTAAGGAAATGAGTACTCTGCTTGACTTTTTAAAAAAAACGATAAAAAATTTAAACCCAAACTACCTTTGAGGTTTAATTTCTAGGGATTCAACTGGTATTCTTACCCACAGTCGTGACCAAGATGGGCTAAGAAAAAAGATTCGTCGGAAAGGTGCTTATTTATGCGACCACCTGGAGTTCCTTCCTATCGTCAGGACAGGCTTCTCGCCCAGATGGGCTAAAACAAAAAAAGCAACCCAAAAGGTTGCTTTTTTGTGCGCCCACCTGGGCTCGAACCAGGGACCAAAAGATTATGAGTCTTCTACTCTAACCAACTGAGCTATGGGCGCTCATATCCGCCTCGGGCGGACTGATTTGAGGTTGCAATTTTACGGAAATGCTTTGGGATTCTAAAATAGAATTTTGGAAATAGCAGAATTTATCCTGAGATTGATATAAGCTCTTGCCGGAAATACTCCAGAGGAAAGGACTAAACGAAGCGATAACACGCAGCTATTGCTTTCCAAAATCAAATCATACGCATCCGTACCATCATAAAATCGATTTTAAGGATATTTTTTAATCTTTCAGGTATCGATCTCAGGTTAATTTATTAAGGGGTTGATCTCCAAAAGAGGGTTTATGAGCTAAACATCTATCAGTAAAACCAGATATAGACAAAACTCTGAACTGCTGTCCCTTTGAACATCAAACCTTCTCATAGAAATTGATTGATCAACAGCACTCCGGCTAGGCCAAGAACAGAAATCAAACTCTCCATGAGTGACCAGGTTCCAAATGTCTGTTTTAAGCTGAGATTAAAATACTCTTTGAACATCCAGAATCCGGGATCATTGACATGTGAAAACATAAGGCTACCCGCTCCTATTGAAAGTACCATTAACTCAGGAGAAATACCATTCCCCAGCAGGGTCAATACGATGCCTGCAGTAGTAATTCCTGCAACAGTGCTAGAACCCACGGTAATACGAATTGTGGCAGCTATTAGCCAGGCCAGAAATAAGGGCGACAAATCCAAATCAGAAGCTAGCCCTTTAACGCTTTCCCCAACCCCACTATCCAGGAGTACTTGCTTAAAAGCACCTCCGGCAGCGATTATCAAAATAATCATCGCTATCCCTTTTAAACCTTCCGCACAAAAGTCCATTGCTTGAACAGTTGGAATATTTAGAATAAAAATCGTTACCATGACGGCTATCAGTAAAGCCACTGTTGGGTCTGATAAAAAAACAAAGAATGGATTTAGTCCATGCAAGGTATTAATAAAAGTACCTGCCGTACCCACTATAATCAACAGTACAGGAAGTAAAGCCGAAAAAAAGCTTTTGAAGCCTGAGGGTAGCACAGCTTCTTCCGTTGGTAAAAAATTAATCTTTGCGGCGGTAATCAACTTATTCCTTAAAATAATTCTAGGCAACAGTATTCCTCCGGCAATAGCTATGGGTAGACAAAGTATCAATCCATATATAAGGACTAATCCCACATCCGCTTTAAAAATGGAAGCGATAGCCAGTGGAGCCGGATGTGGGGGTAGTAAACCATGAGTAATGGACAAGGAGGCAGTCATCGGCAAGGCAAGGTACAAAATCGGTAATCTCAAGGTTGAGCCAATAGCCAGAATCAAAGGAAGCAGAACAACAAAGCCCGCACTATAAAATAAGGGAATACCAATCAATAAACTAGTCAGTAAAATAGCCCATTGAATATTTTTGATTCCAAAAATCCGAATCATAATAAAAACGATTTTTTTGGATGAACCACTTTCTTCAATTAACTTTCCTAACATAGCCCCAAGGGCCAGGACCATGATCATACCTCCTAGGGTATTACCTATTCCTTTTCCGATTGTAGTTATCAAATTTCCCGGAGATAATCCTAAAAATAAGCCCGTAACAATCGATACTAACAAAAGGGCTATCATCGGACTTACCTTCTTCATGATGAGAATAAGAAGAAGTACAAGGCCGAAAAGAACTATTAGTATATTCATAGCAAGAAAGGATTAAAAATGACCCTATTTATTATAAACGACATTGAATGAGGAACCTTAACACCAAAATACGCTAAATAAAAACAGGAAGATACATTAATCCCGAAAAATCTGATTTACATTAATCTTGAGATTGACCAAAATAAAACCAGGCGATGTAGACTTTCACTACTCGTTCGAAGCAGGAAGAAGAGAATTAAAACCAACTGGATTTTACCATTAAAAATTTTATGCCTGAATGAAATACGATAATCAATTTTAAAAATCAATAAAGAAAAAGGAACAAAACTATTGATATTCAAGCTCTTATAGTAAAAATTATGGTATTTTTTGTTTCGAACCATAAACAGATTAGGAAACAATCGTAGGAGCAAAACAATATCAATTTGTCTGCTTTTAACCCCAAATCCGGATTGGTACTTGAATGTTCTAATCCATAACTTAGTACCCAGATTAAAATGCTTGGCACCAAGCAAACAATTCAAGAATTAATGGTCTCATACCTGCCAAAATCCAGACAAAAAACCGGCAAATGATCAGAGTATAAATTAGCAGAACACCGGATTAATCAATGAGAACAAAAGTAATTTGGCAGTAATGGAGTTAAGAATAGATAAATATTATCCTGAAAAAGAGTTGAGTTAAATCATCCTCCACTAACTAATATGAACAAGATTAGAAATATAATTTTTGATTATGGCAATGTCATCTTCACGATAGATTTTCAGCGTGCTCAACAGAGTTTTACCGATCTTGGAGTAAAAAATGTCGCCCATTTTTTCTCTCACAAGAGCCATGATTCACTGTTTGACCAGTTTGAACAGGGTTTTATTTCTTCTTCGGAATTCAGGGATGGAATACGTAAAGTTACCGGAATTAATAGCCTGAGCGATATGGAAATTGACCAGGCATGGAACTCTTTGTTGATTAGTGTACCGGAACCCAATCATGAATTACTTTTAAAAACAAAGAAAAAATACCGGACTTTCCTCCTGAGCAATAACAATGAAATTCATTATAACTGGATTATGGATTACTTAAAGAGAGAGCATCAAATAGATTCGAATGCTAATTTTTTTGAGAAAGATTATTATTCCCATTTGATGAAAATGCGTAAACCAAATCCTGAAATATTTGAATATGTACTTATCGAAAATAACCTCAATCCGGCTGAAACACTTTTCATTGACGACAGTCCACAACACTTGAAAACAGCCGCCTTACTTGGACTTAACACTCATCTGATGACAAGCGATGAAACTCTGGAAAGTTATTTGTATGATTCCGGGTTATTAAGCAAATAAATGTTTTTATCCAGTAGGTAAATTCAGGTAGCCAAAATTAAATGGCATGGATTGAAGATGAGTATTTTTTGTCTTGATCCAAATTAATAATTAACATGGGTTAGATAAAAGGAAGATTAAAAATACCCCTTTAATGGATCTCATGATGCTCCAGACTCGTATGATTTGAATTTTGAAAGCAATACCTGCGTGTTATCGCTTCGTTTAGTCCTTTCCTCCGGAGTATTTCCGGCAAGAAATTATGCTTCATTTCAGATGATTCGTAGCCGGAAGATACCTCCTTCGGCAAGGTTTAGTTTACCCGCTACTGTTTTCCATCGGGAGGGGCAGTCCGGTAATAGAACTACAGGCCCTGTTAAACAAATCCGTGGCAGCCCTATCCTTTTTGCATTTCTAAATGTTATATGAGCTATCCAACTCTAAGCAAAAAAATAGGGCAGAAAACGGGACCGGAATAAGCCAAGAGCAAGAGACTCTGCTTTCTAAAAGCTTAGATAAATAATCAGGCTCCTTCAGGATGCACTATCGATCTTAGGTTAATCAATCAAGTTTCCTTCGCTTCATTTCAGCAGAAATCAACCTGAGTTCTCTTCCCATTTGTCCGGCTACAGAAGTATTTTCCTCCGCCCTTCTGAAAAGATAGGGCAAGACAGATTTTACAGGTCCATAGGGAACATATTTAGCCACATTATATCCGGCTTCAGCAAGATTAAAACTTAAATTGTCACTCATCCCGAGTAATTGGGAGAAGTAAACGTGCTGATGATCATGAGGAATATCCTGTTCTTCAAGCCATTGAGTTAATGATTCACAACTGAGTTCATTGTGAGTACCTGCAATGATGGAAACGAATTGAATTTTTCCTATGCACAACTTTAGAGCATTATTATAATCCTTATCCGTTGATTCCTTATCAGGATGTATCGGTGAAACATAGCCCATTTCATTCGCGCGCTCATGCTCCTTCTCCATGTATGCCCCCCTGACTAGTTTAGCGCCAAGAATAAATTGCTCCTCAACCGCTAATTTAATATCGGCAGCCAGAAATGCTAATTTATCTCTTCTGTATAGCTGATAGGTGTTAAAAACTATTGCTTGCTCCTGATTATACCTCCGCATCATTTCAAGTACCAGTGAATCTATCGGATTCTGAATCCAGCTTTCCTCCGCATCCACCATGACCCTAACATGTAGCTCGTGGGCCAATCCACAAATCTGATTCATCCTATCATTAAGTCGCTGAAATTCTGTTTTTTCCGCTGCCTCAAGAGGCCTTAGTGCATTTATTTTCTCAAGTAGGCTAAACCTACCCAAGCCGGTAACTTTAAATACTGTAAGAGGGATGCGCATGTCGCCGGCTGCATGCCGGATTGTTTTCATAATCTCCTCACAGGTTCGGTCAAATACTTCCTCATCATCTTCACCCTCAACCGAATAGTCGAGAATCGATCCTACACCACCGGAATGGAGTTTAGCCACAGTTTTCTCACATTCGGCGATACTTTCACCTCCGCAAAACTGACGGAAGACAGTAGCCTTGATTAAGGATTGAAGAGGTAGACGCAGTTTAAAGGCTATATTGACTATGGGCGGTCCAATCCTGGTTAAAAAACGAATACTTATAATCTTAAATAACCAGTACGCCCGATAAAGGTCTGCATTCGATTTTCCACGAAAAGCGATCTCAGTATCATCAAATGATAAATTTTGTCTGGTTGCCGGGCGGCTTTTCAAAATAATTGGTTTTTTCACAAAGTTAGAAATATTGGAACAGCTAACATACAAAAGCTAAAATTTGTAAGTTTGCCAATGCTCGAATTTAAATTAGAAGGAGAATTCATTCCGATGATCCAATTACTCAAAGCCAGTCAGCTGGTCCAAAGTGGTGGAGAAGCTCAAATTGTTGTAGAGGCAGGATTAGTGAAATATAATGGAACCGTAGATTTACGGAAACGACTGAAGGTGAGAGCCGGCGATATCGTCGAGTTCAAAGGACAAAAAATAAAAGTTAAATGAAACCAATCGAGAGTGTAAATTATTCTGTTTTTTTTGAAAATAGTCTCCAGGAATTATCTGTTTTTCTAAATCAAAAGAATTACAGTAAAGTTTTTGTTTTGGTTGATAGTACCACAGAAATTCATTGTTTGCCGGTATTGCAGCACGTTTTAGAACCTATTAAATTTGACCTGATTGAAGTAAGCCCGGGTGAAGAAAATAAGAATATTGATTTTTGTATTGGCGTATGGCGAATGCTTCTGGATTTTGGTGCTGACCGAAACAGCATTTTGATCAATCTCGGTGGTGGCGTAATCACGGATATGGGAGGTTTTGCCGCTTCTACTTTCAAACGTGGGATTGATTTTGTACAGGTTCCAACTACACTCTTATCTCAGGTAGACGCCTCTGTTGGTGGTAAAACCGGGATCGATATGGATAATGTCAAAAATATCATCGGCACATTTACCCAGCCAAAAGCGGTTTTTATCCATACCCCATTTCTCAAAACATTAAATAAAAGAGAGTTGCACTCAGGATATGCCGAAGTAATCAAACACGGATTGATCTACGATTCTAAACTATTCCAAAAATTGAAAGGAATTGTTCCTGAGGATATAGATGATGAAATCATTTACCGTTCTATTGAAATTAAAAATGAAGTGGTAAAGGCTGATCCTTTTGAAAAAGGATTGAGAAAAATTCTGAATTATGGACATACAATTGGACATGCCTTGGAGAGTTATTCCTTGAAACATGACCAATCACCCCTGCTGCATGGGGAGGCAATCGCTATTGGTTTTATTTGTGAGGCTTTCCTTTCTGAAAAAAGAAATGGACTTAAAAAAGAGGAGCTTTCAGAAATTATAAAAACTGTTCAGAATTCCTATCCAGCCTATAAACTTAATAAAAGCTTTTATCCAGAGCTCCTCCATATCATGAAAAATGATAAAAAGAACAAGTCGGGGCAAATCAGCTTCTCTTTGTTAAATAAAATTGGTGCCTGTGATTACGATATCTATTGTACTGAGGAAGAAATCATTGAGAGTTTAGATTATTATTTGACTTGCTTTTAAAACCTGACACGCAAAATCACCTAACCCGTTAGAAAGTGATTTTTTTTCACTACGCCCCCGGCGACTTACGAATTTATCTTTCATACCGCCTAGGTAAATTCGTAATTGACTAACGAAAAAAATATTTTTTTTATTGCCGGAATTAAATTTTGTACTACATTTGAAAATAATAACGATGAAATATTCAGCTACATATTACTTCGCATACTTTTACTACCACAGTAAGAGCGGGGAAAATATGCGATAAATCTCAATATAGAAATTAGCAAAAAGTCCCTGCCCAACCGCAGGGACTTTTTTTATTTAAAACTAAAATGCAAAAGAAAAGGGTAGCAATACAAGGTATAAGGGCTTCATTTCACGAAGAGGCTGCATTTAAGTTCTTCGGGACTGATATCGAAACTCTTGAATGCGAATCATTCAAAAAAACCTGTGAGGTTTTGAAGAATAGGCAGGCAGATTTTGTGGTCATGGCTATTGAGAATTCAATTGCCGGAAGCCTTTTACCTAATTATAGCCTACTCAGAGAATATAACTTTTCTATCGTTGGTGAGGTTTATCTAGCGATACAGCTTCATTTATTGGCCCTCCCGGGTGTAAAATTCGATGCGATTAAATATGTTCAGTCGCATCCCATTGCCATACGTCAATGCAGTGATTTCTTTGAGGAATTCCCACACTTGCAAGTAGTTGAAAGTAGTGATACAGCGGCATGTGCGAAAAAAATCAGAGAAGAAAACCTGACAGATACCGTGGCCATTGCCAATCTACTGGCTGCGAAACTTTATAATCTGGAAGTGATGGAAAGAAGGATTGAGTCAAACAAGAAAAATTTCACCCGATTCCTGATTCTTGCAAACAAACCTCTTGAACATGTTGAAGTTAATAAAGCCTCGCTCAGTTTTCAGGTAGGTAATTCGGTAGGATCGCTGGCTGATGTTTTGAATATTTTTGCTTCCCACAAAATTAACTTAAGTAAAATTCAATCTATGCCGGTATTAGGAAAAAGAAATGAATACAATTTTTATGTGGATATAGAATGGAAAAATCAAGCTGATTATGATTCTGCCATTCGTCAGGTTTTGAAATATACGATAAACTTCACCATCATGGGTGAATACCTGAAAAATGACAGGGTTTAACCTGAATCAAGTATAAAAACAAATATGATTAAGGATATTAAATCCAAAAAGAGGATAGTTTTCCTGAACAAAAATTAAAAAGATGAAATTAAATTTAAATTTAGAGCCCTTAACTAACTGGGCTAAAACCAAGCATGAACCTTTATTAATTGCCGGCCCTTGCAGTGCTGAAACCGAAGACCAGCTAATGGCGACTGCGCATTTGTTAGCTAAAACTGGGAAGATTTCAGTTTTACGAGCGGGAATATGGAAGCCTCGAACACGTCCGGGGGAGTTTGAAGGTATTGGAAGTATTGGTTTAACCTGGTTAAAAAGAGCTAAGGAAGAAACGGGGTTACCTACAGCTGTAGAAGTTGCAAATGCCAGGCATGTGGAAGAAGCTCTGGCATCCGGTGTTGATATTCTTTGGGTGGGTGCACGCTCCACGGTGAATCCATTTACAGTCCAGGAAATTGCTGATGCACTAAAGGGTGTCGATGTACCGGTAATGGTCAAAAACCCGGTTAATCCTGATATTCAGCTGTGGGTCGGTGCATTAGAGCGTATTAATAATGCCGGAATAACGAAACTTGCTGCTATTCACAGAGGTTTTTCTTCATTTGAAAAAACTGCTTTCAGAAATGAACCCATGTGGGAACTCGCCATTCAGTTAAAAACATTATGTCCGGAGCTTCCAATCATAAATGATCCAAGCCATATCTGCGGAAATCGTGAATTGATTCAATATGTTGCTCAAAAAGCACTTGACTTAGACATGCAGGGATTAATGATTGAGTCGCATTTGGATCCCTCTGTGGCATGGACTGATGCTAAACAACAATTAACTCCAGGAGCCTTATCCGAGTTGATGGAACTTTTAACGCTACGTAAACCGGAAAGTAAGGACAAAGAATTTACAGATAAACTCGCTGATTTACGCAGTGGTATCGACAAAATTGATGATCAGATCATTCAAAAAATTGCCGAGAGAATGCAGGTAGTACAAAAAATAGGTGAATTTAAACGTGATAATGGAGTAACCATCCTTCAAGTAAATCGTTGGGATCAAATCATGAATAAGCGGAGTGCATTTGCCAAGGCTTTAAAGCTGGATCTAAATTTTACCGCTAAACTTCTGGAATTGATCCACAGCGAGTCTATTCGTAAACAAACTGAAATCATGAACGATAAAGTGAATGTTGAATAACAATGAGTTCAGAAAGTGTAAATATATCAGTTGCTTCCAGGAAACTGAATTGCACAATACCCCTAACGGGTTCTAAAAGTGAGTGCAATCGTGCATTAATTATGCAGGCATTGAGTGATGGGTTAGTTCGGGTTGATAATGTTTCTGAAGCTGCTGATACTGTAACTTTAAACAATATCCTTGAAAATAATTACCAAAATGTGGTGGATGTTGGTCCTGCCGGAACTGCCATGCGCTTTTTGACTGCTTTTTATGCAGTAAAAGATTCTGAGCGCATTTTAACAGGATCAGCACGTATGAAACAACGTCCGATTGGCATTCTGGTAGACGCATTGAGAACCCTAGGTGCAGATATTGAGTATGTTGAAAAAGAAGGATTTCCACCCCTGAAAATTAATGGTCCGCTTCAGCAAAAAACGAATGAAATTTG
>Ga0194133_10011099_pt1 | contig 10023 bp, 9 predicted proteins | sample TA2KigOf40mmetaG_FD_155448 | JGI IMG/M metagenome (GOLD analysis project Ga0194133, IMG submission 155448) | Freshwater microbial communities from Lake Tanganyika, Tanzania - TA2015055 Kigoma Offshore 40m | ecosystem: Environmental > Aquatic > Freshwater > Lake | place: Tanzania: Lake Tanganyika... | reverse complement strand
CCCCGCGTCCGGCGTAGGAAATGTCCTGACAGGGGAAACCTCCGCAGATGATGTCAACGGACGCAAGGTTCTGTCGTCCGCACTGCCGGATGTCCCGTTCTCTGTGGACGCTGGGCCAGTGTTTTGTGAGGACTCTGGTTGCGAAGTCATCGATTTCAACCTGCCATCTGCACTGCATGCCGCAGCGTTCAAAGCCTAAATCAAACCCGCCGATACCGGCGAACAAGCTCCCGAACGTGATCGTCATTCCCCGCCCACCTCCACTCGCCTGACCCAGCAGCGACCCTCGGGCCGGCCTTTCCGGAACAGGTGCGACTCGTACCCCAACTGCCGGAGGATCCCGGCCAGTTCTTTCACCCCGATCTCAGACCGCCTGCCGTACATTTTCCCGTATCGCTGTGCCAACTCGCTCGTTTTCACGACGATATGCGGCTCGTTCCGCCAGACGTACACGCCGGAGATCGAGTCGCCCTCGATGAACACGTTGCTGACTTCGCCCTGGGGCGTCAGTCTCAGCCGGTCCACCAGTTCCGCGAACGGCGGGCCGCCCCGCTGCTGCAGTTCCGCCAGGGCGTCAGCAATCGAGTTTGCCGGACCCACCAGATTCTGGATTAGTTCAGCGACCATCCCGGCCAGACCCTCTTCGCCGGCCTGCAGCAGGGTGGCAGTGTTCTCCAGATATTCCCGAAGGCCACGTTTAATGCCATTTTTTTTGGTGACCCGACCCCGCCAAATTTGATCCCAGTCCCAATAGGCAAACGTCCGATCCAGCTGAAGCCTGCCATTGCTAGCCTGATAAATCTTGCGAGCCACAATCCGTGGTCGATCCAGTTCCTGCTCGGTCAGATCAATCGTGAAGTCTTTGACCGTCAGTTTGTGCTGACTGCGTTCCGTGCAGTCCTGATATGTCAACTGCCAGTCACAGAGCCACTGATCGATACGGTCTGGATGATCGCCGTCGTCATCCTCTCGCAGCGGGTCTGGCTGCAGCCTGATCCCGGCAGTCCACAAGTATTTACCGAAGCTGCGGTCATCATTATCAGCAGGCTCCGTTCCATCTTCGTGCCCCCCTTGGCTAGCGACCGATGCAGCACTGACCGCCACCTGATCCGGAGACACCATTTCCATCATTTGCCGCTCGCGGTTCTCCATTTCCTGCTGCAGCTCTCGGAGCATGAATCTTTCCGAATTACAAAACACCTGCCACGCCTCAGACTCGACTACAGGTGGCTGGCAAGTGACCTGATTCGCACCCAGCAAACGCATCCAGACAGAGTCCCGAACATCTGCATCTGTGAGCAAATTGAACCCATGAACTTTCATCGCCTCCCGCCAAAAAATGTTACAGACCCGCAGCAAGGCGTTGTTGCGTCCCGGCTCGCAAACCTTTTCCCGAGGCTTACCAAACTTCCGGTGATCTGCACTGCTAGGGCCTGCCCTCCGGCTCTCGACTGCTGTATATTCCTCGGCAATCAACTGAGCAAGGTGATCTGGCAACTCTGCAATCTGGATTTCCGACAGTGATCGGCCCTCGAGCCACTGGTAGCGGGCTCCTGTGCGATGCTGAGACGGGGGAGCAACGGATTGAGTCTGCAGGTCGGTCCCGCCGATGCGGACCTCCATGCCGTGGATTGTGCAGCTGGCCACCTTTGGTAGTAAAGCATTCCAGCGGTAGAGACGGTGAATCGACTTGCCAGATTGCCATGACACCGTAGGAAAGTCACCGAACAGCGACTCAGCGAGATGCCGCCCCTCCTCGGTGTCATCCTCGATGTCGATGACCGCCCGAGACGGATCAATGCCGCCAGCAGTCCCTAGAAGAATACCGACATTCCACGGACGATCAGAGCCAAATTGTTCGCGCAGCACGTCAGGGTCATTTGTTGCCGCTTTTCCCCAAGCCTTCAGGACAGGGTGCTTCCCCTGACTCCGAGTCTCAATACAACGCTCCTGCCCGCAACTGCAGGCTACCCTGCCATCCGCCTGAAAAATTGGGAAGTGCAGTTTCACCACATATAGACCGTGGCTCGCCAACTCCAACGCAGCGTCAAGGCTAGATGTCATTGCCATAAGTCACTCCTGTCGCCAAAAACTTGGGTTCGGCATTCTGTCTAAATTTTTTATCATTTCAATACTATATTATTTCTCTGCTCTTGAAATGCCGAAATAATTTCGCAGAATGGTACTGACTGTTCGCATGTGGTTGAAATGGATTGCACCATTGCAGATCACCATGTTTTTTTGTTCAGGTCGTCATTTTGGAGACGCATGATGCTGGTACTGTCACGGAGGGCAGATGAAGTGATTCGGATTGGGGATGATATCCGGATTACGGTAAGACGCATTCAAGGCAGCAAAGTGAAAATTGGAATTGACTGCCCGAGGCATTTGGCAGTCTGTCGCGGTGAACTTGACAGTTTGAATGGTGATACAAACGAGAGCGTTTGTGCGGAGTCTGCAACAGTGCCACGCACTGAGGGTGAATCGCCAGTTTGCTAAAACGCAAACTGGAATAGCCAAAGCTCCCGATTGGTGTGTTGTCGTAGTTGCATGGTGACTGGCTCATCCTGCAGCGGTCAGCCTGGCCCTCCATCTCCGAGTGCCGGGTCCCTCTCCTAGTCGCTGAACATAGGGAACAGGTAAACACACAGACTTGCAGTTGGTCGAGTTTTGCACTGCTGCTCGTCAGGAGATTTTTTTTGTACACCCCAATAAGAAAAAGAAACCTGCTGCGAGTCGCCATTATTTTGAGTGAGCGTCTGCATGGTACACGCTGGCTGATTGTGGAATATGACCGGGCACTGACCGACAAGCCGGAGGACGAGGGGAAGAGCGGAGTTATCCGCCGATCCCTCGGCGTGGTGACGTGGACCGGCTGGAAAACTCGTAAATCAAAAACAGGTCAGGTTCTCCTGCTTTCGTGGACGCTTGTTCATCAGGAGAATTATGACGATTACAGTCACCTGTCCGACTCTGAGTATGCGGACAGGATCCTACAGGAACTGGATTCGGACGAGCTACAGCATGAAGGATTCACTCACAATACTAGACGGTCCCGCCTGCGACTTGCAGACCTCGAAGCTGCCGGTGCAAACTTGGGGGCATCAGCTGCCGGCGATCGATTGGATGCGCTCACACGCCGCCACTTTGCTGGAGGCGTGGATGGGTACGGGCAAGACATATATGGCACTGCAGGTTCTAAAAAGCGATCTGCAGGGGGGCGGAGCGGCTCTGATCCTGTGTCCGCAACCAGTGATCGGGGTGTGGCAGGGCGAGACCGAGAAATTCCTGGCTGGGCAGTTGCGTGTACTGGCGTTGAACGGCAGTCAGTCGGCAGACCAGAAGTCTCAGATGGTCACAGACGCACTCAGAAATGCCTCTTTGACGCATACGCCTCTACTGGTGATTGTGAATTACGAAACAGCGATTCGGGGCCTTCCGCCAGCGGGGCAGAGGGACCGACGACCCCAGAAGATGGCCGCAGCCCTCTTGGCTGCAACGTGGCGAGTCGTCATCGTAGACGAAAGCCAGAGAATCAAGGCGCACGACAGCCAGATCAGTCGTCTTGCGGCCAAATTGGGGGCTCAGACACAACGGCGAATAGCACTCACGGGGACGCCATTGGACAACAGCCCAGGGGACGCATTTGCCCAGTTGCGTTTTCTGGATCCGACGATTTTCGGCCAGTTTTGGACTCACTTTGTCCAGAAATACGGGGTTCGGAACGAACACATCCCAGGCAAGATCGACAAATGGATCAACATGGACGACTTCAGCCGGAAACTGGCGAAGGTGCGGTATCACATTCCGAAGTCGGTGCTGGTTCTTCCGGAGCGGCAGGACATTACGGTCCCGGTGGAACTGAGTGCGTTGGGGAAAAGTGCCTACCTGAGGATGAAAAGGGACAACCTGCTGCAGATCAGTCGAGCGATAGAGCAAGCCGGTGCGGTGACGAACATCGAGTGGACTCGGGCTTTTGCCGGGAACGGAGCGATCTTGTTTTTGCGGTTGCTGCAACTTGCTCAGGGGTATGTCTACGCTGAGAATGGCGAGGCTGCGACTATCTGCTCTGCCAAAAGACATATGCTGATGGAATTGTTGCAGCAGACTGATGAAAAGGTCTGTGTGTACGGGTATTTCAAAGAGGACATCCGGATCATTCGGACATGTGTGGAAGCACTGGGCAGGCGTTTCGGGGAAATTTCGGGCAGTCGAAAGGATTTAACTGCGGCAGGCAAGTTTCCAGAGGACATCGATGTGATGGCCGTGCAGGTGAAGTCAGGGTCTGTGGGGATTGACCTGACGGCAGCCCGGATCGGAATCATTATGACGACAGGGTTTATCAGCCCAGGGTCATTTGATCAACTGATGGCTCGGCAGTATCGGCCCGGACAGACACAGAATTGTGTGTATTACCATTTGGTATGTAAGGGGACGATCGACGAACTGGTGATCAAAGCCAGAGAGAAGAAAGTCGCCGTGATTGAGGCTGCCCTGCGTGGGGCAGTGCAGGAACTGGGGTATGAGTCTGAGTCGCTGCAGATTGGTGGTGGCGATGGAATGTCGTGGGAGGATGCGCCGTGGTGAAAGAGAATGAAATGACATTACCGCAAACAATGGCGGATCTGATGGTCGCCTATGAAGAGTGCGTTGAACGTGAAAAAAACGCGATGATTATTGCTGACGCAGCCAAGACAGCGAGGGACATGATTGAGCAGAAGATCCTTGATGAACTGGTCAACAGTGGCCATCAACTTGTGAAGTCCGCTGAAACTGGTCGATCATTTTTTAAGCGGATTGAGCGGTTCTATTCGGTTCCTGCTGAACAGAAAGAACAGTTCATTTTGCTGCTGGATCAGGTGGATGCTGACGGCCAGCCGGTGTATCCGCAGTTTGCGGGAATGCTGGAAAGGAATTACAACGCGCAGCGGCTGCGGAGCCGGTGCAAGGAAATTATCGACAATGACGGGGATCTTCCGGATGCTTTCAAAGCTGTCGTGAAGGTTTCTGAAGTGCCGAAACTGGGAGTGCGGAAGTGATTCAGGTCCATCGTGGCAACATACCAGACCGCCCGATTCGTGGGCGTCCTCGGAAGTATCCGCTCGACACTATGGAAGTCGGGGACTTCTTTGATGTCGAGGAAACTCCGGGCAGTAACCTGTATCAGGTGTTGCATACATGTATTCGGTATTTCGTCCGCACAGAGTGCAGCGAAACAAAGTGTCGCGAGTTTCAGATTAACCGCTGGTTCAAGCGAAACGGTGTTTCGGTACTCAAGGTGACACGCATTGCGTGATGCCACAATGATTGTTTGATGACTGTGTGTTTGATGACTGTGTGTTTCATGTTTCATGTTTCTTTGAAGGTTTCAATGAGTGAAGTGATTGTGAGTGGTGGTGCTGGCCAGATCATCCGAACTGTCCCGGAATTGCTGCCGTTTGCGAGGTTCAACCCCGACTCTGACGCCCTGCAGGCGTTCGTGGCGAACACTGGTGGCGGTGCTGACCTGAATTTTGGGGACCTGACAACCGTCAAGACTCCGTCCGGCGGTGGTCTGGCATGGACAATTGAGACTCCGGGTCGCGATGCCGAGGCTTCGACATCGATCGAGGGCATTTTGGCATTTCAAGCTCGGGGCGGGATTTTGTGGCCAAGTTTGGTGAGCGGTACTGGTGATAAACCAGTTCTGGTCACGCGAGACATGCGGATCGGTAAGCTGCAGCTGCCAACCACTCGCGACAATCAGGGTAAAATTGTTGACATTCAGGGTGTGTCGGATCAGACAATGATTCAGACACTGCGAGATCTTGAACTCGCAGATCATCCTGGGTGTTTCCATTGGGACTCTTTGCCGTACTCTCAGTTTGGATCGGGACGAAATGGGGAAATTTGTCAAGGAGGGTTACACCCTGGTGATTCAACGCAAGGATGGGATCATGCCTCTGATGATTCGGACATCGGCGTCAGCTATTAAGCCGATCCGAGCGTTTTTGCTGAATCTGACGGTCCCATATTGGCGTGCAGTCGTCAAGATCGGACTGAAGAAGGAAACGGCGACTGCACCAGATTTGAGCAACCCTGGCAAAATGGTCGAGAACCCCTACTCGGTCCCTGTCCTGACGCTCGCCGGCACAATTAGCAGAGATGCCGGTGACATCGTGTTTGACACTGTCAAATCCAACATTGAATCGCTTTGGAACTCCGGCAGCATTGACATTGCCGCCACGGAATGATAGAGTAATGTCGTTGCACAGTGCTTTTTGATTTTGTGATCAAATGTGCTTGTGTTGCGGCCAGTAATCTTCGGATTGCTGGCCGTTTTTGTTTTGACTGTTTTTCTATGATTTTACAGGAGTCAGTGATGGAGTACGTTGAGAATACCTTTACAAGTCTGAAGTTTCGAGATGAGAGTGGCCAGACAAACATCCACGGATTGTTGCTGCTCCGGGTGCTGGGCCGGGGTGTAAAGCAGGACGGAACAATTTCAAATATCGCGGTATATGAGGCTCGTTGCCCTCTGTGCCATGCGGTTCATCGGGTCTGGGGCAATACATGGAAGACTCGGCGGCATTGTGGTTGTGGGCCTCGTCGTCCTCCTCGAACTGATGGGAAGGAATCAGCTTATGGCTGGAAACTTACACGCCGATACTGGCAGACGTACATTGTGACTGTTCCACATAAATACATTCCGGAGTGGGCCGACTACGATTCATTTCTCGGAGATGTAGGCAGACTCACAGAGGGTGAGTTGCTGCTGGCGATTGATCCAGAACAGGTCATTGGCCCACGGAACATGGTTCGGGCTCAACGCGATAAGCAGATGAGAAGGCACATAAAGCCGATTCATCATGCCGGGGATCTGTGGGTGCTATACGGCACGGGAATCAAGGCCGATGGCCGGGTGTACTCTCGGTCTGGTATTGGCCGGTATCTTGGGATCAGCCGACAGCGGGTGTTTCAGCTGACTGAGGAGGAAATTGCCTCACGCCTGAAAGCTCGCCGGATCAAGATCTACACGATCGCACAGTGGCTGGAGAAAAACCCGAGATCGAAACTGCATGTAGCTGAGTGATTAACTGACCAGCACTCGGCAATCCAGTGCGTCTGTGTCACCGTCATCCTGCACCCAGGCGACGGTGACAATGACTTCATCATCTGATGTCACACCCCCTGACAGGACCAGAAGGACTGCCCGATCCTCATAGAGTGTGCGGTCCTGACAACTATTGTTGAAGGACTGGACCACCAGATCCGCATTCAGCACTGACACTGCATCGATCACCAGATCGTCATCCTCGGTCGATGCCGTCGCAGACGTGACCAGAACGCCCGCTGGCAGCCTGTCGTTCAGGTCCAGATAGAACGTCAAAGTCGCGCCTCGATGCTTGCAGACGACGTTGTCGGAAGTTGTGCAGGTCATTATTGGCATCCCTTTGAGTCGAACACTCGCACCGTTCGGCCAGCAGCCCAGAACCGCATGCGATCACCAGCATGAAACACCCGCCCCCTGCGACTGGCAGTCCAGCCGCACCTCGGGATCCCAATTGTCTCTCTTGAATCATAACAGGCCACCAAATTTGCACGCGCTAACGGCGACAGCAAGGATCCGACGCGAGGCAACAGTGTCCGAAAAGGGCGTCCAAACTGGATCGCGGCTGCTCGTTTTTTCACAGTGGTGGTCACGCCAGCTCTCCACGCTGGAACAGTGTGCCGTTATCGCTGACCGTTGCGACTGCCACCTGAGTGGAAGTGTCGTCCGCAAACAGTCGGAAATTCGTCAAGTCCTGAGTCATTTTATTACGCGCCAGCATGAACAGGAACGTGACCTTGTCCTTCAGGGTGCTACTGGCCCCTGGGACCGCCGCCAGTTCGCTGAACAGGTCCACCGCCATCACGTCCAGCACCTCGGCATTCACCTGCGCTGCCGTCAGCGTGGACAACCCCGACTGAATCGACGCGATCACGCCGGCCTGCATTGCCGTCACATTGGAGTCCATACGGCCTCCAACCAATGCTGCCGGAAGTCTGATCTGGATGTCGTCGAGATCAGACTGAGCCGTCGCAAGATTAATACTGGTGGCCAGCCCAGCTTGAATCGCCGTGATAGCCGCTGCGGTCAGTGCATCCGCTGGTATGCTGTCAGGCTCGGCATCGTGCAATACAGCCGCCGCATGATGGCTGCCCGTCAACTGCAGTTCGTTGTTGCTGTTCGTTGAACGCACGACCCTTGCCCCGAAACTGCCTGCAGTCGTGTATGTCGCCAGCAGTGCATTCCAAACCGCCGCCGCTGTTCCTGCGGTGGTCAGTGGTGCCGTGTAGCTTGCCGCCAGCAGTGCGTTGTCAGTGCCTCGCATGTCACTGTTCACGGTTGTTGTATCGACCAGCACAACACGCGAAACGTGACCGCTGGCATTGATGCCGAGGGCCGCAAAGTTCGCCGGGAACGTCACCCCGGAAATACTGCCCACTGACCCTACGACGTTGCCGCCAACATTTCCAGTAACAGAACCCACTGATCCAGTTACGCTAGCGACTGAACCTATTATATTGCCTGTGATGTTTGCCGTCTGATTGCCGAGTCCTGTTGCTGCTTGCAAACTGTAGCCAGTTTTATCTTCGTTTGTTGTCGTTGTATCTACCAACACAACACGCGAAACATGACCACTAGCATTAATTCCGAGTGCCGCGAAATTGGTGGGAAACGTCACACCGCTGATGCTGCCCACGGACCCGCTCACGTTGCCTGTGATGTTTGCCGTCTGATTGCCTAATCCGGTTACTGCAGTCAGTGCGTAGCCGGTTTTGTCGTTGTTCGTAGTGACTGTTACGCCTGCAGTCACGCTTGCTACAGCACCACCGGCGAATGTTGATCGCGTAGAGACAGCAACGTCTATGCGATCTAATTCGGTTGCCAATTCCGTTCTGACTGCTGTCGCATTGACTGCCGCTGTCGGCGGTTCTGTGTAACCCGATGCCAGCAGTGCGTTGTCGGTGCCTCGCATATCGCTGTTTGTTGTTGTGGTATCGACCAGCACAACACGCGAGACGTGACCACTGGCATTGATGCCGAGGGCCGCAAAGTTCGCCGGGAACGTCACCCCGCTGATACTGCCAACTGATCCGACGACGTTGCCGCCAACATTGCCGGTAACACTCCCCACTGATCCGCTCACGCTTGCTACAGCACCACCAGCAAAGCTGCTAACAGTCGCAGGAAATGTCGTCGCGAGAAATCCAGTAGGCTGCACATATGTAGGCATTGGCATTCCTGTTACTGCCGCTCCACCCCATTCATTTACGTTCGCCGTAACTTGTGCAGTAACCGAACCGACAGCCCCTGTGACGCTTCCTACACTACCAACAACATTCCCGCCCACGTTGCCGGTCACGCTTGCTACAGCACCGCCCGCAAATGTTGATCGCGTTGACACTGCAACATCGACACGCCCTAGCTCGGTTGCCAACTCTGTGCGTACCGCTGTTGCATTAGCTGCTGCTGTCGGCGGAACTGTGTAACCCGATGCCAGCAGTGCGTTGTCGGTGCCTCGCATGTCGCTGTTTGTTGTTGTGGTATCGACCAGCACAACACGCGAGACGTGACCGCTGGCGTTGATGCCGAGGGTTGCGAAGTTAGCCGGGAACGTCACTCCGGAAATGCTGCCAACCGACCCGACGACGTTCCCGCCGACGTTGCCGGTCACGCTTGACACCGCACCGCCCGCAAAGCTGCTGACAGTCGCAGGAAATGTCGCGGCGAGAAAACCAGTCGGCTGCACATAGGTAGGCATCGGCATTCCTGTTACAGTCACGCCGTTCCATTGATCCGTATTTGCCGTGACTCTGTTTGTCACGCTGCCTACAGCCCCCGTCACGCTGCCTACAGCCCCCGTCACGCTTCCTACGGCCCCCGTCACGCTGCCCACGGAGCCGCTCACGTTGCCTGTAATGTTTGCCGTCTGATTGCCTAATCCGGTGACTGCAGTCAGTGCGTAGCCGGTTTTGTCGTTGTTTGTGGTGACTGTG
>Ga0194133_10011097_pt1 | contig 10029 bp, 3 predicted proteins | sample TA2KigOf40mmetaG_FD_155448 | JGI IMG/M metagenome (GOLD analysis project Ga0194133, IMG submission 155448) | Freshwater microbial communities from Lake Tanganyika, Tanzania - TA2015055 Kigoma Offshore 40m | ecosystem: Environmental > Aquatic > Freshwater > Lake | place: Tanzania: Lake Tanganyika... | reverse complement strand
AGGAGTACGTGTAATTATTTTAGAAAATGGAAAAGTCAAGTACTAAAGGCAGAGCTTGTTAGATTCAAATTGTTTTATCTCATTAAACTCACATATTTAGAAAGATCTACAACTGATACTAAAACCATGTAGAAGGGTATTTTTTGTGCAGAGAAAAATGCCTAACCCTCCCAAGCGAGCTATTTTCTGCAATAAAACTCAACGTGAAAAAAAGTAGGGGGTTGAGGTTCTAGCTAAATTCACTACATAACTTTAAACTTAACATCTCAGCTTCTAGACAAGATATCAAAAATATGGTTGGTTCAGCCCTCTAGCTCCACTGTTATGGGCGGAAAATGAGGTTACTGAGAGACACGTGATGTCACCCCATTTTCTTATGATCCCAATACAAAATAAACAATGAACCATAATGAAAATTATAAACTTCCCTCCTCGTTTCGCTCGGGAGGGATCAAGAAATAGGTATATAGCAAAATAAGGAGAGGACAAGGAAATAGCCATGTGGAACGGAAACCAATATATCCTACCCTACATTGTTGTTAGACGAACAGAAACATTAAAAATTACAAAGTCAGAGCATAAAATTGTGTCTTGATTTGAACAATGTTACATATGCTTTGTTCTGAGCCCTACTGACAATTTCTTTTCAGAGGATGTTTTATAGTCCTTTCCTTTAACAATATTTCCTGTTTTTCTGATACAATTGTCGTGGATTTTGGGATTCAATTGGAAAAATGAGGGTATAGTTAGGGTGATGATGGGAAGTAAATAGATAGGATCTATAGGGCCTCTTTTGTATTATACTCACAATTCAGTGGCAGAAATTTAAGGGTGGTCAGAGTAGGAGCAGGAAATCCGTCTTTCAAGATGGACACATTGATTTAAAAGGAATAAACGAATAGCAGAAAATGGTGATTGATAAAAAAGGTTGGTTTTATTGAAATGAGAACTTAAAAATTGAAAATCAAGGTAAAATAAAATAGCGAAAAGTAAGCAAAAAAATGGAATGAAAATGCTTAAAAACGTTGTGTTTTGTAGTTTCACAGTACAGTGCAGAGGCTATGGGGGCTGGCCTTACAATAGGTTATCAGATAGGGTAGCAAATATCAGTCTGGATTTATGGTTGTGCAGATCCCTTGACAATGTCATAAAGTAACCACAAATATATGGTTTAAAGGCTCTATTGAAGCTCTAATCAGCTGTTTAACTGAATTTAAATGTGTTTTAAAGGAATTTTTAAAAAGGCAACATGGATTAGCAATTTTTCAACATGATTTGAGGATTTATCTTTGCAAAATGTTCTCAGATGCAAACTACATTTTCCATAACATTTTGATTTCTTTTACATGATAACAAACAATGCATGAAATATAATTGGAACAAGTGACATTGCAATGAAACAAGATGAAACAAGATTCTCTTGTGCCAGAAGAAAAACTGGACAAGAAATAGAAGATGTTGATGCCATAAAAATGTAAAGATTTGATGTGACCCAGACAAATTCTTAGACCATAAATCAGATTCACAAGGATATTTACTTTCTAGATGGAAAAACTTTAACCTCATGTAAAGTAACTAAATTCATGCCAATTGATTTCATTTCTTGATTGGAAAGGATCATCTCTTAGTAGCTTCACTTCCTGGACAATCATCATCCAGTTTATCTTTTCTGGAATGCATTCAATATGTTCACTAGGCCAGAGTGTTGCACACAATCTCTTTTGAACTTTTAATATTTCAAGGCATAGAAAGATCAGACACGAAGGAATGAGAATAAGTGAACAAATTCCTGCTACAACACCTATCAGGATTTAAAACAATGAAACAGCTGAAAAGTGCTTTCCAAAGCCCAGAAGGCCCTGATTTAGTTAATAGAAAGTTGAAGCAGAAAGTAATTAGACGTAAGGTGCAAGTGTTGCAAGATTCTTGGGGCTGCTGTGTACTGAGAGTTTTTGGTCATGGCAAAACATTAATTTTTGTTATTTGATTCTCTATGTTCATTGGTCTTAAAAGTAACAGTTCCCTATTCATATTATTGTTCAGACTTAAATCACTTGGGGTTGATGATTACCAATTTGCACCCAATTTCTTTAGAAACATACCAACAGCAATGCTTTAAAAAAATAGAAAATGATGCAGCTACTACCCCTAGCTAATAAAATATTGGATTTCTTTGATGTTTTCCTTAATTTTTCTCAACATGAAAATTTGCTCCTTTTTTTGATAACAATACAAGCCTCTTCCTACAAATTGCCAAGTAATGATTTTTTCAGTTGTAGTGCCTTAATCTTTTTCTTTTGTTCTCACAAGGGCTGGAACATTTCTAAAAGATATTGGCCTAGAAGAAAGAACAAGTGATTTTGGAGTGCAACTTCAAGATTCAAGATAATATTTTTGTAAATGATATCTTGTTTAATGCATTCAAACAATTATGCAAAACCAGTTTAGGCTACATGTTAACCTGTCTTATATTGTAAGGGTGCGGTTAACTATTTTCTCACACAATATGGCATCAAAGCAAAAAATTTATTTTGACGTCAGGCCAGCAAGGTATACCTTATTTTTTACTTTTAAGCTTCCATTTTTCACTTTGCTCATTTCTATATTATATTTTGATTCAACTGGTGATGGATGCGGTCACATCACTTGGCATCGGTTCAGTGTTGTATTTAATGATGAACTGAGCCACAAAGTGAAAGCTGAGGAGAAATACAATAAATTGGACACTAACTGATTTTTTAGGAACATGTTCTAGTTAAAACAGACAAGAAAAGTGGTGCTTCAGTGGTTGAGCAACATGTAAACATGGGAACACAAACACTTCTTTTTATGAGGGTTGTTATTAAAGGAAAAACATGTCATAGGCTAAAGGTACCCTCATTTGTGTAGTCAAGCAGGCCAGAGTTCTGCGAGGTTGGACTAATCAAGCTAGTGTTGATGTTGTAAGTTTATTTTACCTTAAATCAATAAATCACACAATAAGTGTCAGGGGTCGCTGTCGCACATTGCCATAGCATCAAGCTGGAAATCTGAAGGTCTAGGGTTAGAACCCCGGCTGGAAATCTCTGAGCCAAAAAAATTCCCAGCCAAAAGAAGTGTGCCTTTAATCAAAAAATTCGCAAGCTGTACTATAAAAGATTTAAAAAAGGGATCGACTTTTGAAAGTCTTGGGGATATCTCTATATTTTTGAGGCTACTAGATTTTTGGAATTCAAACCTTTCTCTTGATTAAGTCCCTAAAATAGTCCTATGACAAAAGAAATTTTTATTTACTAGTTTTTTTATGAAGCCGCGTGGCAGACATGGCAACATACTTTAGATCAATCCACAAACTATACTAATCCTGATAGGTAAAGTTGTTCTTTGAAAGAAAGTGCTTTTTTCTTATAACACGCAAAAGTTTTAGGCTTGTAAAAACACACTTTTGATGTATTGTGTTTTGGGGATTCAAAGTTTTGGCTTTTTTATGTTGAAGGTTGTACTTGTTTGTATATTTTGCTTTTACAAAAAGGAAAAACGAGACAACATTTTCATCAGTTTTGAAACAAAAGAGGAATTTTCATTCTGTAACCAAATTTTTAGTGTCTTTTTTTCTCTCTGTATAAGATCGATAAGAATATGTCATCAACTTCAATTAAAATGAGGAAGTCCCAACAGAATTTCAGTGTTAATTAGGTGACATTCAAAGAATTTTGCTTTGGATCTTTATATTATCCTAAAACTCACACTAAATAAGTTGTTCCCATATTTTATTTATACGATAAATTCGCTATTTAAATATTTCATTTTATTCACATTTCCCTTATTAGTTATTTTAAATAATTTTGCTTATACCTATTTTACATTATAACACTTTGATTGCTGCCTTCATTAGATGTCATTTCTTTGTTGTACAAATCATCTTTTATTTTTATTTTTTATTTATAAGATACCTAAGAAGACATTTTGACATGAGTGACACTAAAAATCTTTAGATCCCATGTCATAAGTAGGCTTACATATGGCTCTCTAATTTGGGCTCACTCGCTCAGCTTCCAGCAGAGGTCAAAGAACCAGCCAGTTTACTTTCACATCATTCGAATAATTGTTGTACAGATTTCAAATTCAAAATGAATTGGTCTTATCTTCTGATTAAAGATTGTTGTTTAATAGATGGGATTCTAATCTTCAACCGAAAATAATAAGGTTCTGTAATAGATGTAGATGGCACAAATAATAACAATATAGTAACAAATTTTTCACGCCTTTCTTACCTTGACCTCCGATCGGTTGCAGTTAGAAGTTATATATTCTGATTTCTTTGTGCCAGTACCTTTTTTTGATTGCTTCTGATTGAACCTTGAAGTTATCACTGATTTTGATTTATCTTTCCTTGGTGCTTGATTTTTATTTGCCTGTTTCACATGAGGGGAATCCACTGTCTCTTTCAAATGTTCTTGAGACAGCTTATTTCAATCATTTCTTTCAATACAAATATAGACAGAATAAATAAAAAACCATTAATGTCCTTCTAGATTTTCTCATAAAAAGAAAGCCAATTTAGACTAGAGTAATAATGTTGAAAATGCATTATTGACCCCAAGAGGAGCCACTCTAGGTCAATTGTTGCAGTCCAGCATATTTGCACGAGACTTTGTACTATGCTATAAGCAAACTATCCTTTCATCTCATTATTTGTGGCTTAATTGCTTAGTTATGAAAAGTAAAAAAAGTACTTTTTACTATTTCTTTGGCATCTTATTGCATATCTTAAATGAGAAGTTTAAAACTAAGATTAATATTGAATGATATCATAATCCCTCTAATGTGAGTTGTTGTGTAAAAATTCACCTTGACACACATAACTCCATTTTAATCAATCATAAAAGGTCGTTCCAATCTCTTTCATGTTGCAAGTTGCTTTTTGTAAATGTTAAAATGATGATTTACCAATATGGTTTGAATTCAAACACACAATTTAAACAAACATATCGTTTGCTCATGATGGTAGTAAAATAAGCCATTCAAGGTTTTTTCATATTTGAAGAAGAAATGTTTAACTCTCAGAGGCCAGGCCTGAAAAATGTATTCAATGATGGCTGACTGTGAAACTCCTCATTTTTGTAATGGCCTCATTTGTAAAGCTCAAGAAGAAATATAAAGTTGCTGGAAAAGTTTAAAATACTTTTGAAACGGTTTCACCTTACATCCACACAAAACATTTTTTTACACTTAGCCCTTGGGAATCAAAACTACTGATTAGAACAAAGAGGTGGACAATTTAAAGTCTCAAAGGTCTCTTACAGTCAAGGTTAGAGAAAAATATTTTAAATTGCATAGAATATACTTTCTTTCATATTGTTTTTGAATTAAAAAGAGAGCCTAGTTTGTGTTTCTTCATAAAATTTCTCATGGTTAAATATTGGCAATGGTAAAACATTGCTGTCAAATTGCATTGTTTTCCAATTTGTTCTTTTGCTTGTATAAAACATTAAAAAACGCAATAATGCAAGGTCAAAATAGAAGTATTTGCTAAATCAATGTTTAAATGGAGTTAAAAGGATGACTTTATTTGAAAAAAATCAAAATACTGATTATAACACTTGAAACTCAAATCATAATTAATCTAACTTCTCTGTTGGTATAAATACTAATTTTACTCTTTCAAGGTTTAGTACTGAACAATCAACAAAGTGTTATTTTTTATCATTACAAATTTTGTCCATAGATTCTTCAAATGTAGGTCAATAACCTCTTAAACCAATCTCCAAGTGAATTTTCTGATCGAGCATTTGTTGATCATACAATTTAAAACAAGGGAAAATATACTATGATACTCTGCTTGTGGTTTGTTAATATATTTTGTAGATGAAACATCCGAAAATTATTTTTCCTGCTGATCTGAAGCAATTTGTATTTTGATCACAAACTTGGACTTGTTCACAAAATTAACATTTTTTCAGCTCTGCCCTTATTTCTCATGCCTTGTTGTTAAGCTCCAAATAAGAATATCTATGAGACAGAATAATAGAAAGTCTTGTCACAGACAATGTATGTATTAAAATCCCTTTGCTCAGGCCAAGAATCTCCTTTTTAAAATTACATTTTCCTGCAAGTCACCGAGATTATGGCATTACTGTTTACAGAGGCCTTGAAAGGTTGTGGACACTTTTGGAATGGTTTTGTTAATATTATGTATGACTCAAAAAGTCAGCTCCCTTCTGGTTCTAGAAAATAAACTTTAGCTTTGACAAACTTTTGTGAAATTTAAGAACTGATTGTGTTTGAAAATGGATTGAATATTTTATTTGTTTTTTAACTCATATTTTTGGTATACAGTACACAACACAGACATGTTAATCCTTATTTTTAGATATTGATTATATGTGTACATTTTTAAAAATCATAAAGGAGAAGTGGACCTGTAATTAAAATGAGCTGTAAATATTTAAGGAAGCTGTAAATCTGAGAATATATATTTGATTAATATAGATAATGTAGATGAAATGACACACAAATCTTTACTCAGCTAATGGTTAGATAGTGTTTGGCTTCAATGAAAAGTGTCGAAAAAAGGCCAGCATTGTAAAATTATGCTCATTGAAATCATAAAAATTACTCCCCTTTCAGCCCTCTAAAGTTTAGCTGGTTTGAAAAGGTTTGAATAAGGTAAATTCTCTTCTCATCCCAAGCTAGAGTTCAGGGTTGACATTTTCAAGCGTAAAAGAATATGACCAATTAGATACTGGTGGATTTAAAAACATTAAGATCGGTTCAAGATTATTTGGGGTGGTACAGCCAAATGTAAAAATTGTTTACAAAAATTGTTTGGAACAGTTGTTTACAAACTATGTTTGGTAAATTGTTTACAACAATTGTTTGAAAAATTGTTTGGTTATTCAGCTTGCGCTGAATAGCTTGGTGAAATATTTTAATGGAAACATTAAATTTAATTCTAAAAGAAGGCAGCCTGTTTGAAATTAATTATTATAAAGGGCTTGTTTGAAGGTTGAAATTAAAATATAGTGAAAGGGCTAAAAAAAATACTGTCTGCTTTTTAGTTGTTTATTGTACATCTTTAGTAGACAAATTAAAAGGGGCTGTCATGTGTACTCACATCCTTAACAACTTAATGACAATAACAAATGGCAGAGCCTAATTGCTAGAGATGGGCCCTGACCCGACCCAACCCGAGCTTACTTTTGACCCGCAGTAAATAAGAGGCCGACCTGCCTCTGACCTGGGTAATTTTTTACCCAACCCGAAGATATTTTTTTTGACCTGAAGGAAATAAAATGGTAAAATTTGATTTTTTAGGGGAAATTTTCCAAATTCAAACCCAAACCATATATGGCTAACCCAACCTGACCTGGGTCAAAATTTTTTGACCCAGACCCATCACTACTAATTGCTTATTGTTTATGGAATGTACATTTTGGTTGAGGGGTCTAAACTGATAGATCCTTACAGGCATATGCTACATGAACAACTGTAGATATTGTGCAGCAATTCAAAGATGGATGTACAAATCTGAGGACTAAGGACATAATTAGAATCTTTCTTAAAAAGACATTTTTCTTGTGTTAACTTTTAACATAACAGTGATATTGTTTTCGACATTTTATTTCACATAGTTTTTTATAAGCTGATCAAATGTTTTTATCTACTGACGATTCGAAATTTGTTTTAGTGCAATTTAATTATTCATTATGAACATTTATGGCACCTTCATGTGTATTAAACCGCACATGAATTAGGAGATAAGATTCTCTCTCTTTGCTGTACGAATTGAAGTAAATGAATCCATAATATAAGATCTGAATTGAATTGGCTGAACAAACAACTGACGTCACAGATCCGACGGTCCACGAGCTCAGCATACCTATGACGTCAATCTAAACCCTCCAGCCGTCACCTAATCAAGCTTGTTTATAGGACTCAAGTGTCCTCCTTATCAGGAAAAAAAATTACTCTCCCAGCTAAAGCCAATTCTGAGAGAGGTGCTGGAATTGCTTTTGTACATATTTTTCCCTCATGGCTCATAAAACCAAAAAGAGAGCTTGCACTTGGATCTCTTCTTCTAAAAGAGACTACAATTTTAATTACTCTTGTAACTGTCACACCTTGTTGGTTTTACATATGTGTGTTTTGTAAATGAAATATTAATATACTTTGGAAGAGTGGTGATATTATCTAATAAAGTACAGGTTTCATGCTTATAACAGTTTTTCCCTTTTAAGTCTAACAAAAAAAAGAAAGATTAGTAATTGAACAAACTTGTGCACTCTGAGTTACAGAATAGTTCTTGTTTCTTGCAACTTTGTCATTGGTAGCATTCCATGTTAGAACTGACGCAAGAAAGGCGTTGGTGAATCTTGATTTCTATTTGTGTTGGACAATTTATGGCATCTTCAATCATCATTTACTATCTTTTCATGGAAAACCAAAAATTAACTTTGCTGGTGGGATGAATTTTAAGCTCTGATCTCTGCATGCTTATTTCCCTAGCCAAATAAATTTACCACTTGTCGGGGAAGTCGTATCTCTTTCTAATTGTCTGACTGTGATGCAGCAGGAATTTTGCTCAGAAATAAAAGTTTAAAATGCTAATTCAAGGCACTTAAAGTTACACAAAAAGATTGCATTGCTCCTTAATATTTAAAAGCTTTTTTAAATCACGAAAGACCATAGACAGTAGTTTACACACATAATTTTTTAAAACTTGTATAATCGATTTTTTTGTCTGTGTCTTTTCATGAAAAGTCTGGACTTTTTTGTAAAAGAAGGCAAAGTTTGTATGATTGCCAAAGAAATGAAGCAACGTGTCATCCATACCAACAACAAAGTGTTTGAGCTTGTGACATTGTCAAGGATTAATAAGAATTGGTTTGCCATGGTCAAATCCCAAACTGGCGCCCTGCATTGGAATCCATGTCAACCATTAGATGAGGAAATTAATTTATTGAAGCATTTCTTTCACACTTTCCTAAATCTGCAGACAAACGTACAGCATAAAACCATGTTTACTTTAGAATAAAAAAGCATATATATTTTAGTAAATATAAAGTAGTGTCCATTAGTTGATATTTTGTACTATTAGATATATTTAGATACATGCTTAGTAACAATTAACTTTGTTGGCCAGGAAACAAGGAATAACCAAAATTAAGTTGACGGGCATTGCCAAACCCTCCCTTGCGACCAATTAGCCAATAAAAAACCAGGCTGGATCAGACCGTTTCTCTTATTTTCAACCTCCATCATTGGCCACAAATAGCTCCCTCAGTTTTGAAGCTAGAGACTTAAAAGTTTGGATCAAGACAGCCTCAACCCTTGCAAAAAGAGTGCACCATTTGAATTTTTCTTATTTTGTCTGGGAGCTGAGAAATGAGGGTTTTACTAAGCTGACAAACCAGATAGGACAAGAACGATTATGCTATTTTTGACCTCCATCTTTGACCTCAAATATCTCAAGCCCTAGCCAAAATATCAAAAAACTGGGTAGTAGATTTTGTGCCATTAATATGAGGATTATTTCTGCCAATTTTTAGCTTTCTAGCTTCAAAACTCTGGAGGAGATACAGGTGACAGATGGAAAGATGGGTAGACAGACATATTTTAACAACTCAAGCCCTATTGAAAAATCTAAACTCCCCCATCACTCTGCTGACTTCGCTCGGGAGTGACAATAATAACTAACTTCCATATTTCTTTTCCTGAGATCAAGATCAAGGGTGACTGAAAACGAAATGAAAAATAAGTTGAACGGTTTTTTCAAGCACTGATTCCTGTTTGGTTATATACCTATTATTCACTCACTTTTTAAAACTTTTTACTTATAACTCACTCTGTGAGGAAAAAATGTATGAAAATTATACAAAACTAGTAGGTTTTTGAGCGGCAAGCCGCCCCCCCCCTCCCCCCACCCTTGCTCCCGTTCAAAAACTTTAATATCATCATTTTAAGATTGATTATAGACACTGTGTTTTTATTTTTACATGATTTAAAACTTTGTTTGGACTTTGGATGACCCAATTTTAATTTCAGCTG
>Ga0194133_10011096_pt1 | contig 10031 bp, 5 predicted proteins | sample TA2KigOf40mmetaG_FD_155448 | JGI IMG/M metagenome (GOLD analysis project Ga0194133, IMG submission 155448) | Freshwater microbial communities from Lake Tanganyika, Tanzania - TA2015055 Kigoma Offshore 40m | ecosystem: Environmental > Aquatic > Freshwater > Lake | place: Tanzania: Lake Tanganyika... | reverse complement strand
AGCTTAAGCTATAATACTGCTATTTTTGATGTAAGCAAAAATAAAAAAAGTAATATCTCACGAAGTGAAATGAAATACTTGTATCTGAAAATAACTTTTGTTTATAGCAATTTTTTAAGTAAATCTTTAAATTAAGACTTGAAGGTTTTAATTTTTCTGCTTGAATCATGTAAATTTCTTATTTCATACAAAATGGTTATTCAAAGATTTTATATGGCACCTAGTCTACTTTCAAAAATTTATTTTTGATTTTCAAAACTTTTAATATGAACTGAGCACAATAATTTCCTTTTTTCTAACCTTTTTTGCAGTAATAATATGACAGTACCCTTGGGCGAGTCTCAAAACTACTGGTTTTGCATTAAAAAGTTGCTAAAATCTATTCAGCATTTAATGTAAGACTTGGATTTCTCTTCTATTATAAACGATTCTTTTGCATTAGCAGCATCTTTTCTAAGAAAAGCAAAACAGTCGAAGGAACATTTTTCAGGTATTAAGAGAGTTTCTCTTATCAGAGTGCGTCTGCGCCAAAGAAACCTTAGTCCTTACTTGTTTCTGTCCATTTGCCAGTTCGATTTTAGGCACCGGACGAGAAATATGTTGATTCATAAAAGACAATCAGAAGTAAGAGTGAAAAACTTATAAAAGGATATTCAAAGGAATAAACATTTCATTAAGTGTGACATTTTGATTGAACGAATTTTTTTTCAAAGAGAAGTCTACAGAGGTAAGAAAAGCTTTCTAGTTCAAGATCTTTGGGATGAAGTATTAAGAGATTAAGGTACTTTAACATTTATATTTATTATTCAGAAAGTAAAAATCCATTCAAAAGAATTGATTTGATCCTTAATGGGGGATTTGATTTCAAAACATGTTGCCTATACAAAAGAAAAAAAAAGGTTAAAAAGCATAATTTCTGTTTCATAAACATATAATCAATATTTGAATTCAAAGGGTCACAAGATTTTTTGAGATCAAGAAGGCCTTCTTGATTCTTAGCTTTGCTCATCCAATTGTGAAGCAACAAAAAGTTACTTTTAACTTTCACTGTTGTTGTTTTCTTTTTATACAATCAATAACGGATCGAGGATGAATTTTATTTTGCAATTTTACAGACAGCTTTAACTTGCTTTAATTTTTAAAAGTTTCAGATGGAAAGTCAAAGCTAAGTCTCTAACTAGTAGGGCTGAATTTAATTTAATTGACACTCAGATGAGTAAATAACTTTTCCTAATAGATTAATTTAATTATGCTTGAAAGTTAAAAAACTTACATGTTAGAAATCAAAATTGAACTCTTTAAATCCATACCGAATCAAGATCATTAAAGTGCTTTCATAAAATAAAACCCAAAGTTGAATCCTTTGAAATTGGAAATACCTCTGACCTTTTAAGTTTTGTAAAAGAAGATTTATTTGAATTTCTGTACAAGTTTTGCACAAAAAATAAAAGTTTTTCATATTTTTTCCTCTAAAAACCTGCTTGGTTTTTTGTTTAAGTTTTATAAAACCCTCTTTCAACGAAACAGCAGTATAGGTTTGAAAAATCCAAACAAAAAGGTTGCTTTTGAAATTTCAAGAAAATTGTGCTTCAAAGTAATAAAAAATATACATTCCTAAGAAAAAAAATTCAGTCATAAAAATGGGGACTATTTTCAATCAGTGCTAGACGTTTTGTTTTCATATTTCAATGAAGATTTCGGATGGTGAGCAAATAAAGTTTTGCGATGATTTGTTTGAAAATTGGTAAAATATTCTCTTTCAAGCTGCAAGAAGATAGCAAAAGATTCAACTTTTTGTGTGAAAAAGTATTTTTCAACGAATAGCCATTTTTCTGTTTTGTAAAAAAGGAAATTTCTTCCAAGCAGACATCTGATTTATTTGCAAACACTTTTTGCAATATTATAGTAGTTGCAGTATTTATCAAACTAGAGGAAATAATTGTCAAATAAAAATTGACATTTTAATAGTTTGTGAGTTGCAATAAATTTGAAAGAAACAAAGCATATTTTATTTTGGGTTATAAAAGTCATGGAAATAGTCAGCCTCGGTCCATAACCTTTTCTTTTGGCATTGTTTAGTCATCAAAACAACTGCAATATTCCTTTGGGGTTTTTCGCATCTCAGTTTATAACCGCGACTGGTTTGCTTCTGGTCCTTATTTAGTCATAGAAACTTGGTTCATATTAGCCCAAGTCCTGTCACCCTTTATCATGATTGCAATGAAGGATCGAGCTCTTGAGAGAATGAAAAAATGGGTTTGAAAAATGATAGGATTCACAATTTGATGCTGATGGGATGGGAAGAAAGAAAGAAAAAAGGATGTGGAAATGAAAAGCAAACAAACAATGTTTTAACACACTAATAACAACCTTTGAAAATCTTAGCTTATTATGTCTGGATTTGCCCTATTCACTAAATTAATTAAGTCTTAAGTGTAAAATCTTTCTGATGATGTTGATTATCAAAATAATATTAAAAAGAAAAAAAGAAGGATACTAAAAGGGGATGGAGGCCAGCCTCGTCTTCTAAACCCCTCGTGAATGTGCAAAAGAGGTTGTAAAAATATGACAGACACATATCCTCAGCATTTGTCATTCAGGAGGACAGTGAGAGGCTGGAGGGAGCCTCATTGGAGAGAATCACATTATTTCTTTCCTCTTATAGAGTTTTAGAAAGAGAAAAAGTTTTATCCCATGAAATAAACCATGTGAAAAATTTGGCTCTGCTTACATGGAAAACTTTCTGACATGTTAAGGCTCAATTTACTGATGATGGTTGTAATTTGCGTAAAAAGTAATCAAAAATAGATAATTTATTTGTGAATAGTTGTGCTTTTACCTTGTAGATCAATTGAACAATAATAAAATAAAGGAAGTGGTTGTCTTTGGAGATCTCAAAGCACTGCCAGTTGAATGATAAAGTTTGTATTTGGCAAACTACTGCAAAGTATCTCTTAAAAAGCTGCAGATCATCCAATCGACTACATCTGCTAAAATATTCATCATTGATACTCTTTTGGATCCTGCTGCATAGAAACATTCAACAAAGTTCAAATGTTTTCTTATATTCATTTCAATGCAAAGAAAAACACTTTATACTCGTGGCTAAATGTTTAAATATAGTCTGATTTAATTATAGTAAAGTGTTTGTGCCTCATCTGAGTCTGAATAATTCAAGAAAGGCCACTTCGTCACCTGAAAAACTGCCTCAGGTGAGGAATCATCGGTTGGACAGAGGATATACCTAATTATCGGAAACATCTTATCTTATCTTCCTCACAAGACTAGCAGATCTTGTGTGAGAAAAAGCTAGACATCTATTTGTTTAATGAAAAAATTCTTTGTGGTTTTGTAAGTCTAGGGTTCATTTTGACACTCTTTTTTCATTGTAAACAGATGGCTGACTGCCTTCATGCCATGAAAAAAATTGTTGGGCAGATATTTTTCTTCGTGTTTGAGTTTGCCTTGTGGTATCATTGACACATGGAACTGCATATAAAAAAAACTTTTTTTCTCCTTTGGAAAAAGTTTCTTTTCTTTTTTTCCAACATAAAACAAACAAACATGAACTTTATTTATTACAGGTCAACATCCATGTCAAATCCAAAGGATATTAAATTCATCTTATTTATCATTTCTTTCTACCCTGACACATTTTAATTCAGTTTTTTCTTTGTCCAATAAAAGACGACAAAAATGGCTTCAAGCAGTTTGGCAAGTTCCTGAAAGAAATGACTGTGTATCACATTTCTACGAGATTTTTCACTGGCCATGAACTGCGTGGAAAAATATTTCCATCCTCCCCCCACCACTTTAACCTCTTGAAGATCACATTGCACCTTCCTTCTCGTCACTTTCTCAAACACACACATTGTTCAAGTTGATCATTGAAGCACCTACATTCACATATCTCGATGAAAATGTCTCATTCTCATTCCACTTTTGTTTCTTCAAACATCATCCACGTCGCAATTGGATTGAATTCAAGTGTCCGGATCTACCAGACAGCTTTAGTGGCAACCTTCCCCTATTCACAACTTTTCCTCCACATCTTAAGGATTACTGTAAAAATTGTGACAGCAGAAATATAGAAAGGAAAAAGAACCATTGATTGTCTTCCCTACTTGCTTAATTCCTACAAATGCTGCAGAATAAAAAAAATAAAAGAAGCTTGAGATTTATCGTCCAGTTAATAAATCTCTGGATGTTGGGAAGGGGCCACACAAAAAAATGTAACCCCTAAATTTTCTTGCCTTTTGCATTAGCATCACGATCACCAGCATCCTTTGCGGTTAAATTAATTGGCAACAATTTTCTCGAATAGGTCAGTTACACAAAGACAAAAGTCTTTTATTCTTTCTTTTGTTCCTGGCCATACAACTTATCTCATAACATTTTTTCTTCATCATTCTCATGTTTTCCAACTCATAACATCAAAAGCAATGTGCTTTATGGTTGAGGCATGAAAACATGTCACATAAAAACTTCTTGTCAGGGTCCTAAGTCTACAGATTCACAGAAACTAAATGGATATTCTGCTTTATGTGATAAAAAGAACCCAGATTGTTGTTGCTAGAAACTAGAAACAAAAGCTGGACATTTAAAAATTTACAACTATAAGTAATTCACGCTGAAAGTTTTATAAGTATGAAAAATAATTCATTCTAAATTTGGATTTATAATATAAGTTTCTTTAAAATTGTAACCTTTTTTCGAGAATTAAAAAAATGTCATTAGTAGATTGAAGTTTACTGTCCGAGAAGGTACTTCACTAGTGCATTTATATAAATATTGGCATTGCAAGTCAGTCGAAAAAGCCAGGTTTAAAAATTTTTTTTTGTATATTCTTAATTGAAATGTACACTTTTCAGCTTTGGCTTTGATACTATAACTGGAGGCATCATTTTTTTGGTCTTTATTCACTTGGTTACCTAGGGTTTGAGGTTCCTTTTTAGCAGGATTAGAACCGATTTTGCAGTTTTACAGTCCTGGCAAATTCATTTACTTTATTTACAACTCTTTAATCAAGTGTGAAGTTTCTATAGATTGGCTTACTGAACATTTTCTTAAATGAAAAGAATAATTTTTACTTAATCTTTTCTAACGAACACATTTTCTTCATTTCAGGAAAACATGTGTTACAAATACTTTTGTTATTTGTAATACATGTTTTGTGAAGAGCTGTGCTGGTTGCTTGGTGAAGTTGAGTGCAGTTTTCTTGTTTGGTTAACTTTACAAAACTTGTGAGAAATTTTATTGGCAAAGTTTCCTAATTAAAAAAAAGTAGTCTATTCTTACTATACTTTCTCCACTTCTTCATTGACATTTTACCATTGCTAATTTTTTTCTCTTCTTGGAAGTTGTTTGAGCTTTGCTTATATAATATAAAGAATATCCCCCTACAAAAGATGGATATTGATTCACATCGCCAAAAAAAGAGGTAAAAAATTTCCTTTTTTCTTCATCCTCTTCTTCTTCTTCCAAGGTGCAAACATTTTTTCGAGATTTAGTCTTCAAAGTTCTCCCTGGAGATATTTAATTGAAAGCGGTATAGGTAAAAGGTAGTAGGACTCCATATATTCTAATTCTATTTGAATCCATTCGAACAAGTTTTCTTTCCTCTTTCTACCAACTCCTCAGGACTAAAAATTCATTAAATATTTTTTTATTTCCTTTTGAGAAGATTTTCCATTCATAGATTTTTTCTGCCTTCAACAGTTGAAAGAAGCTAAAAATGAGAGACACACACATTTTGAAATTTATTTTTTGAAATAAATATCTGTCAAAATTGATTTATGGCGTGGTTTATTTTTTGTGCATCTATGAATAGAATTAAAAGGGTTTAAATCAAATGTTTTTTCGGCTGGAAAACATAAGGATTTCCTGATGATTTCAAAGGAACAAAAATGAGATTTCAGAATGAAGTTGATTAATTTTTTTTTCATTTTTCTCAACTGCAAAAATTAGAATTTTTCGGCAATTATTTTCAGTAAAAAAACCTGTTAGTTTAACTGTAAAAGTTTTACCATTTAGCTTGAATTCGATAAAAATGTTTTATTCATAGTTGTTTTATCGGTCTCTGCATAAAAGTTAGGTCTTAAAATTCAGATCCAAGGCTAAATAACAAGGGATATGTTGAAGGAGATGCCCTGAAAAACTGTTTTTATTGGAAAACATAAAATGGAGGATTCTCTATACCTCAGACCTAATTTGAAAAGACGCTGGCTGGTTGAAGGTGGGTTTCCATAAAGGCTCAGGGGACATACAAAACAACTACTATTACATTAGCAGTGAAATGTTATACGAGAGGGAAAAAGGCTCAAAGATTGTCTGCCATTCATTTCCAATAAAATTCTGTAAAGTAATCTGAAATATGCCATAAGAAGTTTTATAGCTATCTTAAAGAAAAAGGTAATTTTTTCTGCTGGAAAGAAAATAAATAAAAAGTCAGATTCCTAGTCACTTGTGAAAATCAAAGCCTTAAGGGAAATATTAAACTTGAGGCTGATCAACTTTGTTTTAGCATGTTTGAACTTATCCATTTCATACAAGAGTTCAAATATAAATGTAAAAGCGCCAAATGAATTCTTTTCATTTAAATGTACCTATGTAAATGTAATCGAAGAGTGGAATTTCCAACCAAACCGAAATAAATATCGTGCTGAGATGTTAAAATGAAGCCCTTGAAATATTCAAATACAAACAATCTAAATCCAACCTATTGGATACAATTCATAAAGTTGTTTGAAATCAAGATACTTTGTTAGCTTATTTCTCTTATCTGCAGATGGTTTCAATTGTGAAATTTTAAGAATGACAGTAACAATTTTTAAAGTGTTGGTTTTGATCAATACTTGCATATTGATGCTGGACTTCCAAACATTTCTTTCATTTCCAACGGTAAATTTTGGTTCAAGCTTAACCGCTAATTCTGACTGCCATAATTTCAGGACCACCAAAATCATTGATCCGCGTTTAATGTATATAAACCTGCCCTTTCCTATAATATACAGTCAGTATGTCATTGGTCTTACTTCTTGATGTTCAAATCTCTTCACCTCGATTTACCATATATTTATATTGATTTTCCTTAATCAATCACTTCACAAGATGTCTTTGTCAGAATTAATATTAGAGCAAATACATCTCTTGATAGTTCTTATCTCATTTTCATATATGTAAATGGTGTCCTACCCATGTATTTCAATGTTCTGTGAGTGGTACCCTCTATATTCTCAGAATGGGCCCCTACATTGTCTATAAATTTCCAAACAGTTATACCTGTTGAAATGATTGTAATGTAACTGAAGAGTCAGTAATGAAACATACTCAGAGCATAAACAATGTGTCTTTTATTTCTGGAAGGCATACACGATAGTTATAATTTCTCAATTAATCGATTGTAAGCTATATCTATCAATCAATCTTACAAAGCCAACGTTTTTGTCCAAATCACAAATAAAAGAGAAAACTTGAAAAGTTGTTAAATGTTTGATTGGTATATTTGTGGAAAGTCATTTGCGATTCTATCACAAGAAATTAAGATAAAACTAAGAAAATAAACGTCTAATGTAGGAAAAGACGTTTCCATGTTGCAAGAAGCTATTTTGTAACATTTAGATTCAAACGGATAAGCCAAAGGGATTGAAGGAATGAAAATTTTTTAATCAGGCACGTTGAGCTTCGAAATTAGGTTAGAAAAATTTCTAAAGAAAATTACAGTGATTTGCAAATATTTTTTTTGTGTTTGAATGGAAATAATGTCGAAGTCTGTCGCGACGAGAAAGGATTTTCTTAATTAAATATTTTTTTTCCATTTTTTAAGATAAAGAAGAGTTCAATATCTAAAAATTCATTAAACCTGGTTTTTGAATGGAAACCCTATTTTCAATTTCAATTTCAAAGATTTATTGTCTTGCGCAATTTCATTTTCATTTTTGAAACCAGCAGGTCACAACCTTTACTATTCAACCTTGACAATTCCTTTTGTTTAACTTGGCAGCTATTTCATTTAACAACTCTGTCTAAATGTATTTGTATTCAAGGTCTGCTGGAATTGTTGTGGCAGTTCTTTTTGTAATGTTGACATGAAGATAAGAGGTTGGGAGGTTTCCCACTAACCTAAAATGAAGAGAAAATTAAATGTAACATGTTGGATTGAAAAAGAAAGACCTTTTGTAGTTTAAGACAGAAAAGTAGTTTTGATATTCTTAATTAAGTAGTATCAGATGTCTTGCTTCAAAGCTTGCACACCATTTTATTGTTGTTAAATAGTTAACAAGATCTAAATCAAGAATCTTGAAAAAATTATTTCATCTTGGAAAATATTTATCATTATATAAAATCTTTTTGATTTTCTGTTAAAACTAAAATTTAACATCTCATGATTATTTTTATTTTTTTGTCTATTTTTGTCAACTTGGTTATTATGGTATGTTTAACAAGAAAGTTCATGAAAGTATAATGACAATCAAGAAGAATTGTTAGCTCTGATTTAAAACTGTAAAAATAGCAAATGAGAATAAAGTTATTAGATTTAAGAAAAATAATCTGGTGCAGTACAGATTCAAGCAGTAATTACCCAAGGTGATAACCTTTATTAGAGTCAATGCAGACTACTACTATTTCTCTGAATGAAGGTCCCATTGATTGCTTTTGCAATTTGACAAAGAAAAATTGCTATCATGGCTGGTGATTGAATCTGCAAATTTAGTTCTTTGTCGACATTCAGGTGCCTTTTTTATGCATCAGTAAAGGCCAGGAGACCTATTTATTCGGTGTCACTAAAGTCCTTTTTGCTGGGATATGGGGCTTTTTGATGCTTTTTTACCAACCCGGGGTCAAAGTACTGACGGTTCAATCCTTACATTGAATTCCCAGCCGTGTACTGTACCGTTACTTGACCATGACAACCCCTCATTTTGATTGAAAAATTTCTCTTATAGCCACTTGATTTTGAACCTTATCAAGTTTCTGCACAGCAATTAATCCTGACTAAGGCCATTATTTATTAAGATAAACCATCTTTCAAATAAATGGTTTATGAAGATCAAAACATGAAATAAAGTCTGTTTTTGTATGTTGATATCTAATTGAATTGTTTCTAGTGAATCACAGTTAATATTTTTCAATCACAAATTATGTTTGTAAATTTTTTTTTAAACTCTGAGCCTTTCTTCGTAATTAAACAATTTCAAAAGGTCAAACCATTAAATATCTTTCCCACAAAATGATTTTTTAAAACCTATCGAAAAACGAACACCATCAACTTTTATTTTCATTTCCACTTTCCACATTCATATCAGACTTCCAGCCTGACCCAAGTCAAATCTTGATATATGGGACTTTTGTGAGCGATCTGTTTATTGCAGTCCTTTCATTTGCAGATACAGCTAAGGATATTTTTTCAGACATGAAGTGGAAAAAAGGCCAAGTCTTATGACAAAGGCTTTTTGGTTTGATTCTGTTTGCTTAATTTGTGCCTTTTTCGAATGACAAGAGGTTTCTTTCATTTTTCCACTTTAAGAGTTAGGAACTTTTCAGCAACAAACCAGGAAGTGAAAATTGTTGGATATTAAAATTCTGACAAAAATGGTCGCAGTTATAAAAGAACCTTCTGCACAAACAACTGACTGACACTGTCTAGAATCGAAAGTTGCAAAATGTATGTCTGCTTTATCTGGTATGAAAGACTTCACTAGATATTTTAAGCTCTTTCTACACCAGTTATTTAGTCAGTCTAAAAGTTTTTCTAGAGTTTAAAGTGTTATGGAATAAATCAAAGCTATCAAATTGATTCAGCAAAAATAAGATTTTGAAATTTCATTTAAAGATTGACCCAATCAATCGCGTAAGAATGATTATAATTCAAAGTTACCCCAAGAGCGAAGAGGGAGTTTTGAAATTTTGTATAGGGATTGGATGTGACATCGCACGTGCTCCCGTCACCTCATTCTTCTCCCACACTAATGAAGCTAGGAGCCTAAAATGTGGCATGCATAATCCCTACATGGATGGCTCCAAAGTTACCA
>Ga0194133_10011093_pt1 | contig 10033 bp, 5 predicted proteins | sample TA2KigOf40mmetaG_FD_155448 | JGI IMG/M metagenome (GOLD analysis project Ga0194133, IMG submission 155448) | Freshwater microbial communities from Lake Tanganyika, Tanzania - TA2015055 Kigoma Offshore 40m | ecosystem: Environmental > Aquatic > Freshwater > Lake | place: Tanzania: Lake Tanganyika... | reverse complement strand
CCCAAGACCTGTAATAATCTGCAGGGGGCCCGAATGAAGTAAAAGCAAAATCTCTTTCGAGTTCAAAGTCAATATTTGCAAAGTATTTGGAAATTTCACTCTAAAGAAAATTTTCTCTCCTCCAATTTTGATTCCATCGGATTTCTTCTGACAACAGACGTTTTGTTTCAATGTTCCCCAACCCAACTTAACTAGTTTGTTCGGGATAATTATTTTGCCACTTAATTTGACGCAATCAGAGTTCAATTCCACAGGGTTTAAGCTAAATAAGTCCAACTAAATGAGGACTGAAAACGGAAAACGATTCAATCTAAACATGTTTTTTCCATCCCTCCATCTGTTGAAAATTTCTCATTTTCTTAAAAGTTGAGATATTTTTTCTCTCATCTGATGATGATCATTGTTTCCAACTTTTTCTACACATTCCTTCCTTAAAATTCACAAACTCTGGGGGATGATTTTCTCACACAAAAATGTAAAATGTCGAAATAATGATTTTTCAGGTCAAAAGTTTTAACATATTTTCCAACCATTGGCCCTTACTTACCATGTCTTCACTGTTTATGAATCTAACTATTATGATTGACTTTTTACCCTTCTCCTTTCCAGAGAAGAACATCTTCGGAAATGACAACTAGTTTTAGCAACTAGAATGTGATAAAAACTCCTGAAGAATTTATATAGGGGACGTTATTACCGCCTAAGGAAGAATGATAACTCCTGGAAATAAGTGAAATAAACGCAGCAGCGCAGCCATAAAAAAGTTTAGTGAGAGATAAATTTGTTACTACCCCTCTCACCTCAACCAAAAAAAGTTCAATAGATAACTTTTTTTCCCAAAAAGAAAAAAATTGCCACCCAAATCATCATTATTTGAATGTTTGTTTTAAAGAGAAATTCTCGACTTTTATTTCAACTTTAAGTCACAGACTGAAACTTGAGATTTCTCGCTTTTGTTATCAAACTAAGTGAGTCAAGCGCCCACATTCTTGCTTGCTTGTTGTTCCATTCAAAACTTTCCTAATGTAAGTTTAAAAGTTCCACTTGGACACTTTCGCCGATGAAAAATCGCATTAGCAGCCATACTTTATGCAACCCTCGTCATCTTTTTGCACGTTTTATTGATCTGCAGGCAGGAAACCGGTTGCCATCTTAACTCTTTTCCAAATTTTTTTCTGCCATCTTAGATAGACACTTATAAATCATTTGCAAGCACCTCCACCACGATCATTTTCATAACTCAAAAAAAGTAATTACGTTTTTAAGCTTGCATGATGGGATTACTTTTTCAGTGTCCAGCCAGTCTTGAAAACTTGCCTTGACTGAATGGAATTTCTGGCCAATGCAAATAACACTTCAACATTCAATTTACATTCTCAACCTTCTAACTTTTAATATATCTAAACATAAAGTTACAACTTTTGCATCACAAAATATAACAACCAACTCATGATCATGAATGAGGAAATTCAGCTGTTTGTTTTCCTCATTTTATTATTGAACCCTTTGAATAATCAAATGACCTCTAATGTTTTGATTTTGTAAACAAAACAAAGCATTGAGACCAGTGTTCCTCTTCCGCCTTTGACGGATAGCATGTGATTGGGGTCCTCTGAGAGAAAAATTGGGGGAGGTTCTTAGAAGAGGTTCCCCTTCCGCTCTCAACTGGATAGCAAGTGCTGAGGACTCACCTTTCTTATCAAACTCCAGACTTTTGGGATTGGAAAATACTCCATCACATTGTAGATAGGGCTGTGAGCAGTCATACTCTAGCATGGACTGAGCTGTGGGCAGTAACTCCAGCAATAGACTCCTGAACTGTGAACAGCAAATTCAGCAAAGACTTTTAAGTGTACAATGAATTCGGCAAAGAGTTTTAAGCTGTGAACAACAAACCTTTGATCACAGCACATACACTGGTGGCTTTTCAGTCCCACATCCTCCATCTCGTCAGAGTAAAAACCTCTTATTGTGAGGTTAACCACCCCCACGTCAAGTGGGTTGGCGAGTGAAAATAAAAAAAATATCTGCTTCAAAAAGTTGACTATATTCCACCCCAGCTTGCAATTTAACATGCTTTTCTTCTTCTGATGAGGTGGCTCTAGGTCACTTTCCAAGAGTTAAAACTTGGAACGGTCGCAAAGTTTCACCCATATAGTCAATATTTTGTCATACTTTTGATGACAGATGTGATGTTAGTTTGTCTACTAAAACATGCTGAACCTTTGGCAATAAAAAAAGCATTATTCAAATATAGTTTTAATAAGTTTTTCATTTTTTTGTCCTTCTGTTCTTTTTTTTCTACATCACTTTAATCCATTCGTGCCATTATTTGTTTCCATGTTTTGAAGAGGGTTAAATAGGATGAGGGAAGAAGGAGGCAACTCAGAGACATCGTTTTCAGCATACTAACGAACTATCCAAGAAAACGATACCCAAACAGTCTACCTCTTCTTCTTCTTCCTCCTGCATAACTATACAAGAATTTAGTCAATTGTCTTTTTTGCAATTACGTTTTATTTTTGTTTGAATGCAAGGAGACTCAATTTCTAGCCACGAAATTCTTTTTTTTTTCAAGATATGCTAATGAACTGCTTGTTTCGCTTAAACTTAATAGTTTTCTGTCTTGTCTCTTTTGTCTTGCAGAATGCAAAAGAAAGAAAAGTGTTAAGCAAATGCATTTAGTATAAATATAAGGCAAGTTTTTTAAACAGATTTTCGCTTATTATTATATATACTTTTAGAATTGAAAAGAGAATTTCCTTCAAAAAAAGGTTGTCTTACTATAGCAAATGTAAAATGTCAAATTCTCACATTTGAGAGATTAAAAAGTATGTCTGAAATTAAAGTTTGAAGCTTCTTCTCTGAAATAATAATTGTTTTAATGGAGAATTTATTTTTTTTCCTTGTGAGCACAAAAAAAGTTATTTTTTGAGTTATAATATTTATCTGTAAATTTGAGCAAATATTGACACTGATTAAAAAACAAATTTGTTGCTTAAATCCAAAGCAAAATTTAGATAAACCTAATTAAACTCAAAAGGATGTACCAAATTTATTCTCAACTAGCTGAGGTACCCGACACTGCCAGGGATAATTTGCAACCTGTTGAGCATCTTTTGTTTTGTGAATAGTTTTCAAAAATGTGTCCCTCAGCTTAAAGTGTTTTAGGCCCCCCAGCAGGGCCAGGGGGAGGAGGAGGGGTCAAACCTTCCATTTACAGGTGGGGATGTGCGCATAAAATTTATCAAGATCCATGCAGGGGCTTATTCGATATCCCGATATCCATTAATCCTCCACATACCAACAGACAGACAGACAGACAAACAAACATCTGTATGCCCATTTATATATATAAATATAGGAGATGGAGGATAGATAAAAAGGCTTTTAAAACCAAATGTCATTAACCAACTTATAATGACCAAAGGAATTAGAATTACATGCTTTCAATTTAAGATTAACTTATCGAAAAAGTAAATATTGATAGATGATCTCACTTTTTAAGTTTTCTCACTGATAACTTCCTTAAAACGTAGAAAAATTGTTGTAAATTTAATCTCTTATATTCCCAGGCGAATTATTTGAAGACCTTTTGTAATACAAAGCTTAAAAGTTTGATTGAAGCCCTCTCGACATAGGAAAAAAATTGGTTAGATCCAAGTTAAAAAAGTAGAGCAAAAAGTTTCAAGAGAGCTGCACAAACATTGAAAGTTATTGGAAATCAATCGGTCTACATAAGATTTTTATATCCCTTAAAAACTAAAACAAATCTATAGCCAATATATTATTCATCAAAAGACTTTGACATGTCAAGTTTTATATTTGGAAGTAGGTCAAAAACTGCTTTTTCCCTTTTTCCTTGATATTAAGTCTCAAACATGTAAGCACAAATAGTGCTTTTTTCATTCCTTTTCAATTGAGTGACTTTCAAGGTTAAAACAAGAAGAATGATGATGATGCATAAAAAATAACTTTTACTTTTTCTTTTCTATTTTTACCTCTTCGGTCGCTTATCTTGCGCATTGCATCAAAATTTGACGTTGCATAAAAAGGATCAAGTTCTTTTTTTGTTTCACAGAGAAACGAAATCAATTTCATGAATTTTGATTTCTGGGCTTACAGAGTTTATATATTACTCAGTCTTGTGTTCCAACAAGTGGAAAGGATAAGGCAATAATTCAGTATTAACAAGCAACCAAGTCATGTTATGTTCGTCTGGGTGAATCTTATTGAAAAAATCATCTCATAATTTATATATGTTGGACGTTTAACACAATCGAAGTATAGATGTTCGATTTATTTACAAGCTTTTCCAAGCTACAAAAGTTGATTATTGTTCATCTGGGCAGAAGGAAGTGCAGATTGTAATAAATGAGATAAGTCGTTTAATGGTCTGTTACACAAAAGATGTAAACATATTTATTTCATGAAAAATGAATTGCCATTTTTTTACTCTTTGCAGCAGGGGACAGTTGTTGTGTTATAATTGATAGATTTTTTGCTGTAAAGTTGCTTGCTTTTAAGTAACTGCAATTTGATAGCCTTGAGCTTTTCTTAATTAAAAGGGGATTGTGAAAAAAACCTTCTGATTTTGTGATTTCTTATCGCTTTAAGACTGGGATTTTACAAAAGTGACGTCTAATTTCTGATAATTTTTCCCAATGAATGAATTCTCTGTTCTTTCTTATCCTCCCAAAATAGTCCATTTAGCCATTGTTTGTACAACTATCTGCGATGACTTAATCTACTCTACTCTGCAGCAATCCGAGATATAGATTCGATAAAAAAAGCCGTAAAATTCGTTCCGAAAATTTTGCACACTCACTTCTACTTGTATGTGACTCAAAGAAAATATCCAACTTTTGTGCTTTGCCAAAATGTTTCTCTGATTTGTTTTTGCCACAAAATTTCTGGCTTGCCAATCTGTCCGGAAAAAGCTTTCCAGGATCATCAGATTTCAAATGTTGCTGCAGAATCAGAAAAGTTAAAAGATACTTTTTTTGCAACCGTGAAATCTGTGATTCTATCTTATTCTTGTGCTTGGAATGAATAAAAGATCTGTAATTTAATTTGGCTATGTGTGTAGATATGTTTTAGTCCACCCTGAGAGATTTTTTCTTTTTGACAAGGACGAAATAAATATTTTATTACATTATCAGATTAGGAGGATTTTAGTCTGACCGAGACAAATTGCGATCCTCCACCCTCAATGACACAGCCCGCAGTAAAACATTCGACTATAAATTAGACAAAACAAACTGTACCGAACATAAACAAAATGGAAATCTTCTCAGACAAAAATACAAAGCAGAAAAGACCCCCCCCCTCCCCATTCCTCACTGCCCTGCCCTTTAAAACGTATATATACAAAGTGATTTCAAAGTCATCCATTAAAGCTCCACACAATGTGTGAAATACATTTTGGCTTTAAGGAGACACAAATGTTTTGGCACATCCTCATGGAAATCCATATTTCACCAATACCAATCTACCTTTTTTGGTCTATCAGATAAATTTGGGAATCCTCCCTGGAAAGATGAGACAATCGTTTAATAACGTAATAAATTTTCTCTGGTCCACAATCAACAAACAGAGAAAGAGGAAAACTAAATTGAAAATAACACTCCCTGTGGAGGACTTTGTTTGACCTGTAAATAAGACAATCACTAGAATGGACACATGGTAAAAACACAGTCATTGTTGCTTAATCTTACTTATGTTTGAAATACTAAGTGCTTCTTGTCTTATGCATTGGAAAGGTTTCCTTCTAAACCCTTGTCTATTTAGTTAAATGTTCTATATTTAAGCAATCCAACCATGTGTGAAAGGCTAAAAAAAGATGCTGATAACATCTCAAGTGAGTCATTTCTGAATCTAATATCCAAAGGTTAGATTTTAATCTCCTCATAGTTTGATTATGGAAACAGAAGGAAAATTGAAATAGCAAAGTGATGACTGTCAGAGTCCATAGAGAAAATTGGTTGGTTAGCAACATATTGAAATGGAAATTTTATTTGACAGTTGCAGATATAGCATGCCATTCCTAATCATGTAAGCCTTTATTTGGCATAGGGGGAAAATCGATACCCGCTCATGCAGAGCAATATTGAATCCTTTTTATACCTCACTTTTCAACAATCCGGAGAAAAAATTTGCACCATAGTCCTTTTGGCTAATTTTTATGGGGGGAAAACATAATGTTAGTGGTTAGGTGGGGTTCGAATTTTTTTCGAGATCTATCACCAAGATTTTTTTTTAATTAGGGTGTGTGTGGTTTCTTTCTTTCCCTTGTTTGCGTGTCCAGATATGAGAGACTTTTGCCATGGGTGCACTTTAAGGTGATTAAATTGATAGAATTCTTTTCAACTACAGCTCAATAAAGTTGGATGGTTGCAAAAAAAACCCATTGGCTTGTTTATCTTTTAAAGGAGTATGGATGACAATTAAACTTTAAAGGGGTTGAGAGAATAAAATAACTCTACAAGTTTAATTGACTTCAAGGTACATTTGTGAAAATAATTTGGAATGACGATTTAATCAATTGAACCAAGCCAGTAAATTTTTCATTAATCTCACTCGACAGGTATTGTTGTTATGGTGGATGAATTGAATTTACAAAAAAGCTGGTTTCAACATTATATTGATCCCTTAAAACTTGCATAATGTTATCAAATATATTCATATTGAAAATGTTTATTTGATACTTTCATGATTTATATTTTATTATTTTATTTTGATAATTTTTTATCATTTTTTCATGGTTAATTAACCTAAAGACCTCCCTGACTGAGACAGACAACATAAGATGACTTATTATAAGGCTAACCCAGGGGTCAAAGGCTTTCCCATGCCAGGGATGGAACCCTGGATCTCTCAGTCCTCAGCCAGTTCTAGTATCAATGAGCTACAATAACATGTCATATTTCATTACATTTCTGTGAAACTCTTTCATTCCTTTACCTCCTAACATTTCTGTGAAAGGTAGACATGTTCCTCCAATCAGAGGATAACAACTCGCTGATCATCCTCATTGGTCATATCTCTTATCGGAGTCTCTTCTACATAAAGAACTGCTGTTCTACCAATAAACAGTTGGGTTTTGATTATTTTCTTGATTGGGAAGGTCCTCACTGGGTTTTGAACAAGCAGCCCTCACTCTCTTTAGACCACAGCACCTTAATCTTTAATATAAATAATTTTAATGATCATCTTTTCTACTTTCCAGAAGATAGAATCTTCAGAGAAACAAAAATGTTTTTCAGACTTCTTTTTTTCTTCTGTATCTGCGGCATCGAAAATTACTAAACTTTTGGCCGGTAAAAATATTTTTCTAGTGCAAAAACACTTGTCAAAAATTATGTACCTTGAAAAATGTCTTCAGGGCCGTTCCGATTTAATGTCCCACAAAATGGATTTAGGTAGGAAAAAGTTTTCTTCCATGTCCCTGTCTTACAACTATACAGTTTCTTTCTTTTCACTTTGCTTTGAAAAAAAAAGAATTTTTGTCGCCAACGAACGACCCTTTTGTTCATTTCTAAATATAAAACCCTTGTTTTTTTACAGGAAAAAAGTTTTGCAAAACTACAAAAAGAAACCCTTCTACTGTCTCTTCTCCTCCATGTGAAAATATTTATGAGTTGGAAGATTTTTTTGTGCTCTCTTTTAGTAATTGGAGGAAAGAGTCTGGAGGAATGCAGACAGACATCCAGACCTGCAATTAACAGTGCTGGAATAAATTGAGACGATGGCTATAGGAGAAGTACTTTGTAAATCAAATAAAGGCCATAGAGAAAGACTCTTGCTTTGTTGTCAAACCCAACCTCCTTTTTCCTTACAAACTCTTAACATCGACAGCCAAGACAATCAAGGTAATCGATAGGTCTAAAAAGTCATATCTCATTTTGTAAAAAGCAATCTTGGGAGAAAAATACAATTTTCAAAAGTTTGATTGTGGGGAAGGTGTGACATTGAAGACAATGCCACTCCCAGCAATCCTCCTCTGCCCATGTTTTTTGCAAGTCTGACTATTACTCTTCATTAAGTTTGACAGTCCCATGGGTTTTTGTGAGCTGGCATCGTAGTGCACTCACAATGCTACTGCTACTGCTGCTGCTGCTTTGTGTCACGTGTTTTTTTTCAAACTAAAATAAAGTAAAACTAAACAAACGATTTTGTCTCTTATGGATAGACAACAGAGAGAAGGGAGGTTAAGATGACTGACTCAAACTGAAAAAACATTTTGGGAAAGATTCTATGATGATGAAAAGCTAAACTTTCATTGCTCAGCCTTTTTATTTTATAACAAAAGCTTGTTATAGTTTGCAATATTCAGAGTAATATTTAAATACTATAGTGAAAGAAGAGTTGGATCAATAGACTATAGTAAAAATTGAAAGTAGCACCTGCTTGTCATTACATTTCTTTTTTTTTTATTATTGATATAATGGCTATTTTTCCCATATGCAATTTAGACTAAGGAAAACATTAATTACATTTCACAAGTGTTTGAATATATTTTTCTGAATTATTGAAATTCTAAAAAAGATTTTGACATTGAGATATTTCTTGCTACTTTCATTGAACCCCAATGTGGCTTGTGGTTCATCGATTATATTTATTTAAGTCTGATTATAAAGACTGAAATCCTCCTCAGACATAAAAAGTTCTCGGTTAAAATGATTGGTTTTTTTTAATTTTTCCCAACAGGCAGGTATTTAAGAAAAGGCATAACAACAGCAATACGACTGGGGAAAAATTAAAAGCTCCAAAGAATCCCCTTCGGAATACTACAGTTGATTTTAACCTCATTGAAAATGTCAACTTAGACCAAAACTCTTTTTTTCTTACCTTTAATGTAACCTTGTATGTATTTAATGAGACCAATTTTTTCGAAAATTTACAAAGGTAAAACTAAACAATTTGAATATTCATTATATCATATCTTTTGTTTTGCGTGAGGATAAAAACTCAACCATTTGGCAAATGCAATAAAATAAATTTCCTTCCTAAAAAGGATTGCAGCAAAAGTGACCACTAAATTATAGCCTTCTGTAGTTTATTCAAAAATTGGAATTATTCCAGTTTCTAAATAAAGGCCTGAAGTATTTCAGGGATCCAGCTGGATCTTTGAAATAATAATATAATCTTGTGCAGAAAACACTCTTTCTATGTTGATGTGTGATCAACACATTTAGACATAGAATTAGGTCTATGGATTTTCTTCTCCCCTGATTTGAGAGTGCATTGTTGACTTTTTTGCAATCCATGGTTGAATGTTTGCTTCCATTGCCGAGGATTAAACTAACAATCATAGATCTTATTTCTCAGTCAGGTGCCTTTGTGACCCCTAGATTCAACTCATTTTTCTGAATTTCTTTTTCACAATCTATAGACGACCTCATAATTTAAGAGTCAACATTGATCATTGCTGAAAAACAAATGGTGCAAATTCTCAGAAGTCTTTTGCCTTAATGCAACTTTATCTTTCGAAGAACGCGCTAACCGCAGTCAGGATTTAACTGTAATTAAGAAATACTTTTCCACAAAGATATAGAAGAAGAAGTTTCCCTTTTATTATTCTACAAGACATAACAATCTTTTAAATGTCTATATGATTCAATGAGATTCTCTTTCTTTTCTTCCTGTTTTTGACTAGATTGCAAAAGTTTTTTATACCCGTCGTAATTTTTTGCAGACTCATTTCCCGTGCCAGTCCGATTCAAAGATCCGTGAAAGTACACATATACAGGGACAACAGCAATTCCAGAGATAGATATCAATCACAAGGATGAACCACAGGAAAATAAAAATATAAAAAGTTTTTATGCACAGATTTGTAATAAATGTAAAATCAAATTTTACCTACATTTGTCCAGTCCTTGTTCAACTAATATTTCCATGGGGTGGTAGCAGTTTCCTTCTTCATTTGAAGCTAACCCCTAAGTCTTTAGGATAGGACCCTTACAACTACACAGCATGAGGTTTCCCCCCCCCCCCTTTTTTTAAAAAAAAGCTCATAAAGAAAGAAGTG
>Ga0194133_10011092_pt1 | contig 10033 bp, 8 predicted proteins | sample TA2KigOf40mmetaG_FD_155448 | JGI IMG/M metagenome (GOLD analysis project Ga0194133, IMG submission 155448) | Freshwater microbial communities from Lake Tanganyika, Tanzania - TA2015055 Kigoma Offshore 40m | ecosystem: Environmental > Aquatic > Freshwater > Lake | place: Tanzania: Lake Tanganyika... | reverse complement strand
CAAAGGCAATAAAGATCTTGAGGAATCTGCCCGGGAGCAAGACCAATTGCGAAAGGAGATGGATGATTTGATGAAGGAATTGAAGGAAACAGAAGCTAAGAATCAAGAGCTGGATCGCCCCAAGGACCTGGACGGCCTAAAGGAAATGGGCGAAGAGGTACAAAAGGACCAGCAAGAGGCTTCGGAGGAAGCCAAAGGCGGCAAAAGCCGCCCAAAAGCCGCCCAAAAGCAACAAAAGGCCGCTTCGGGTATGCAGAAAATGTCTTCTCAAATGAAAGAACAACTCGAGGCCCAGGAAATGGAGGAAATCGAAGAAGACCTGAAGGCTATGCGAAGGTTGCTGGGACAGGTATTGAAATTCTCCTTTGACCAAGAGAAACTCATTGACCGACTCAAGGACCAAAGCGGGTATTCGCAGGCCTTTGTTCAAATTTCAAGGGATCAATTCCGCCTTAGAGATCAATACGACCTTATCAAGGATAGTTTGGAGGCCTTGTCCAAAAGGGTTTGGCAGATACAGGCCCCTATCCAAAAGGTGTTCAAATTTCAAGGGATCAATTCCGCCTTAGAGATCAATACGACCTTATCAAGGATAGTTTGGAGGCCTTGTCCAAAAGGGTTTGGCAGATACAGGCCCCTATCCAAAAGGAAATGTCTGAACTTGAAAGCCAATTCAAGGCGGGCCTGGATCGGTTAACGGTGCGGGATATCGCTGGGGCCAAGGCCAAACAGCAATACACCATGACGGCCGCTAACAATCTGGCGAACCTTCTTTCGGAACTTCTTCAGCAGGCCACCGAACAAAAGGCCAACAAAATGCCGGGCAATCAACAATGCAAAAAACCCAAAGCCGGTGGCTCCGGAATGTCCCGCCTTCGCTCCATGCAAAAGAAATTAAGCGATCAGATGCAGGAGCAAATGGGCAAAAACAAAGGCCCCAAACCGGGGGAGCAAAAAGGAGGCACCAAACCCCAACGGGGCGAAGGGGGTAAGGAATTCGCTCAAATGGTTGCCCAACAGGAAGCCATTCGCCGGGAAATGGAAAAGATTATGAAGGAGATGAACAAGGAGGGCAAAGGCGGTAACGGAAGCAAATCCATGCAAGAGGCGATTCAGCAAATGGAACAAACCGAAAAGGAATTGGTCAATAAGCAGCTCACCCAAGAAAGCTTACAAAGGCAGCAACAAATTCTTAGCCGCATGCTCGAAGCCGAAAAAGCGGAACAAGAACGAGAAATGGAGCAAAGCAGAGCCTCCGAAAGCGCCAAATCAAGGGAGCTTAAGCCTCGAAATGCCGCCCTGGAAGAACTCCTTCGTCAAAAGCGTCGAGCACAAGCCCTGTACAGACCCGCCGGACCGGAACTCAATTCGTATTACAAGGAGCGCAATCTTCGCTACCAGCAGAATCTTCTGCGCATTCAAAGTCCCCAATGATATCCTTTGTTTCCGTAGAAGAAACACCCCTGCCCCAAGGCAGGCGAAAATTGCGCCAATGGTTGGAGAGGATTGCCAAAGATTACGGGGTGGAGGGCCTTGAGCTTTCTTATGCCTTTGGTCCTTCCGGATGGATGGCCGATCTCAATATGAAGCATTTGGGACACGAGGGCGACACCGATATTCTTACGTTTGATTACGGATCTTACGTTTGATTACGGAGAGGGAATTTTCGGAGAGAGATATTCCGAAGAGGGAATTTCCGAAGAGGGAATTTCCGAAGAGGGAATTTCCGAAGAGGGAATTTCCGAAGAGGGAATTTCCGAAGAGGGAATTTCCGAAGAACGAAATACTGGAGAGCTCTTGCCCCCACAATTTGGACCATCCGATCCAGACCGGCGATCTAGCCCCTTCGGTCGGGTCAGCATTATGGGGGAATGTTGCATTTGTCCAGAACGGGTATCCAAGCAAAGCGCCGACTGGGGCTCAACGCCTCAGGAAGAAATGCACCGCGTCATGGTTCACGGCCTTTTGCATCTCGTTGGGTACGACGACAAGAATTCGGAAGATCAAAAGCAAATGCGTGAGGCTGAGGACAGAGCCTTGGCTATTTTTGCGTCCCTCTAGTTGAGGGGCCAATGACGATTAACTTAAAAGTTCCACGTGGAACAATTTGATTACGACATTATTGTGGTAGGGGCGGGCCATGCGGGCTGTGAGGCAGCGGCAGCGGCAGCCGGAATGGGGTCCTCAACGCTCTTGATCAGCATGAATTTGCAAACTATAGGGCAAATGTCATGCAATCCCGCCATGGGCGGCGTAGCCAAGGGTCAAATCATTCGGGAAATTGACGCCTTAGGAGGCCTATCGGGCTTGGTGTCCGATTATTCGGCCTTACAATTTAGAATGCTGAACCGATCCAAAGGTCCAGCAATGTGGAGCCCCCGAACCCAGAATGACCGCGCGATGTTCGCCGCACATTGGCGCTATTTGTTGGAACAGATCCAAGGACTGGATTTTAGGCAAGACACGGTTAAAGCCCTTTGTTTGGAAGGAGACCGGGTGAAGGGGGTCATTACGGGCTTGGGTCAAACCATCAGGACCCGAAAGGTTATTTTGACCACAGGAACCTTTCTTAACGGGTTGATCCATGTAGGAAATCAACAAATGGGTGGAGGAAGGGCGGGAGAGTCCGCATCCTTTGGAATTACCGAGCAATTACAATCGATGGGCTTGGCCAGCGGGAGGATGAAGACAGGAACACCGCCCCGAGTGGATGGACGTAGCCTGGATTATTCCGTCATGGAAGAACAAAAAGGGGACGAAAAGCCTGGTAAATTCTCCTACAGGCCCCAAAGCAAGGCCTTGGAGCAACAGATGAGCTGCTGGATTACCTATACGGACCCCCAGGTGCATGAGATTCTAAAGGAGGGATTTGAGCAATCGCCCATGTTTACGGGCCGTATTCAGGGCATAGGTCCGCGGTATTGCCCCAGCATTGAAGACAAAATCAACCGTTTTGCCGAAAGAGACCGGCATCAGCTCTTTGTGGAGCCGGAGGGCTGGAATACCGTAGAGGTGTACGTGAATGGTTTTTCGACTTCCTTGCCAGAGGACGTCCAAGTCAAAGCCTTACGTAGAGGTGTACGTGAATGGTTTTTCGACTTCCTTGCCAGAGGACGTCCAAGTCAAAGCCTTACAGCGGGTCAAAGGATTTGAGAAGGCCAGGATTTTTAGACCGGGCTATGCGATTGAATATGATTTTTTCTTTCCGACCCAGCTGAAATCTTCTTTGGAAAGCAAGGCGATTGAGGGACTTTATTTGGCCGGTCAAATTAACGGAACAACCGGCTACGAGGAGGCTGCAGGACAAGGCTTGATCGCGGGCATGAATGCTTGTCGGGCGGTGAAGGACGAAGAGCCCATAATCCTCAGAAGATCAGAGGCTTATATAGGCGTTTTGATAGACGATTTGGTTTCCAAGGGAACCGACGAACCGTACCGAATGTTCACATCCCGGGCCGAATATCGTATAATGTTACGACAGGATAACGCTGACTTGCGGTTGAGCGAGATAGGGCATTCCTCGGGGCTATTGCCCAAGGACTGCTTCGAAGGGGTACAGAAAAAGATCGAAGAAATGTCCGCGATGAGCAAGTTTCTTGGATCACAATCCATTCAACCTGAGGAATTTAATCCCCATTTTGTGTCCACGGGTCAGTCTGCCATTCTCCAAAAAACACGGATGGATCAATTGTTGTTACGGCCAGGCATTCATCTGGAAAACTTGGCCTTGGTGAGTCCTGCTTTAAAGGCTTTTATGGGAGAAATTTCGGAGGAAAGCGCGACTGGGGCAGAAATTTTAATCAAATACGCTTCGTATTTGGAGCGCGAACAGAAGTGGGCCGAAAGCATGGCTGGACTGGAACAAATTCGTATGCGAGCAGATTTCGAATATCACTTGGTTTCGGGACTGTCCTTGGAGGCCGCCGAAAAACTGGATCAGCACAAACCAGAAAACCTGGGCCAAGCATCGCGGATAAGCGGCATTAACCCCGCGGATCTTAGCGTGTTAATGGTCCATTTGAACCGAAAAAGCTGATTTTGGCCCAAAAACACCGAATTTTACAGGCGCTAGAACAACCCTTTTGTGGAAACCCTTGAACAATGCCCCCTTTGCCAGAGCAAAACCCTAATAGGTTTTCTTAAAGTCAAAGACTTCTCGGTCAGTGGCGAAATTTTTAACATTAGTCAGTGTAAGGATTGCGGCCTTCGCTTTACCAACCCAAGACCCGGCCCTGAAGAAATAGGCCAATACTACAAGTTCACGGATTATGTATCGCATACGGATGAAGAAGCGACCGGCTTCATCAACCAATTGTACCGTCGAGTTCGGCGAATAACGCTCAAACAAAAAGAAGGGTGGATCAACAGCTTGATTCCGAACCAAGGCACATTGATGGATATTGGTTGCGGTACAGGTGATTTTGCGGGTCATATGCAAGCCAAAGGATGGAAGGTCGAAGCCGTTGAACCCGATGAATCAGCGGCCGATAAAGCCAGGGCCAAGCATGGTTTAAAGGTTTTTCCCGAAGAATACCTTCAAAGCACAACCCAGGCCTACGATGCGGTGACCTTGTGGCATGTTTTGGAGCACGTCCACCCCCTGGATGAACGAATTCGTCAATTCACCAGCCTCGTCAAGAAAGGAGGCTATCTCTTTATAGCCGTACCCAATGCGGAAGCTAACGATGCCGCGCATTATCGGGAATTCTGGGCCGCCTGGGATGTGCCCAGGCATTTGTATCATTTTCGAGGCAAAGTGCTGCGGAACAGAATAGAGCAAGCGGGTTTCGCCTGCGTTTCCGAAAAATCTTTACCCTTCGACCCTTTTTATATCGCGATGTTAAGCGAGAAGTACCGCAGCGGCAAGGACTTAAGCGAGAAGTACCGCAGCGGCAAGGACGGGGCTCTTTTGGGTTTATGGAAAGGATTCGGTTTTTGGTGGAAAACCTTCAAAGACGAACGAGGCAGCAGCAGCAAGCTCTATGTTTTTCGAAAAGGTTAGGATTTAGCGACAAAGGCGAAGATTTAACGACAAGATTGAGGATTTAACGGTAAGGTTGGGCATTAAACTTTGTTACAGAGGTGAATTTCGCTGTCGTTTCGCGGATTGTAGGGTGGATAGGCCTGGGCCTTGGAATAGTCGGTTGTGCCAATGTGGTGAATCCTGACGGCGGGGCTAGGGATCAAGCCCCCCCTAAACTCCTCAGGGTAACCCCCCCCGATCAAAGCCTGAATACCAGGCCTCGGCAAATTGTCTTCGAATTTGACGAATATATTCAACTCAAAGACCCACAGGCGGTTCGCTGGGGTAATGTGCCCGCCGGTACCGTAGAGGCCCAGGCCAGACTTCGCAAATTAATCATTCGCTTAAACCCGGATTCCTTGTCTCCCCGTTCAACCTACGGGGTGGACCTTGGAGGCTCTGTTGCGGATATTACAGAAGGTAATGCGATATCTTCTTTGGGCTTTGCCTTTTCGACCGGCGATTATTTGGATTCACTGCAGTGGTCGGGCCAAGTTCGGGACGCCGAGACCGATCTGCCTCTCCGAGGAATAACGGTGGCGTTGTACCCCCAAGCCGTTTGGCCCTCTTTGCTCCAAGGTGATTCCATCAAACCTGAGCGTTGGACCTTAACCAACGATTCGGGTTTTTTTGTATTCAGAAATTTACCAAACATAAGTTACACGGTATTGGCCTTTCGGGATCCGGAGCGTGATAGACTCTTTGGCAAGCAGCTCCCCAAGGCTTTTCTTAGCGAACTGCAAGCAGGCGCTACCGGGGATAGCGGTGAGGTGATGTATTTTTCAGAAGACTTTGACGCTCAAACCAATATACGAAATACACTATGGTCCGACGCGGGATCCCTTGCGATTATTTTTCGGGGCAGCCCCAAGCCGGTGCAGGCGTGGGGCATTCAAGAAAACGGTCTTGTCCTTCAAGGCATGGGCCAGGAAATTCGAGGCGATACCTTGTGGGCTCATGTGCCCCCGAATCTGGGTGCGCTTGCGCCCAAATTTGCCTTACGTCTTAGCGCCGAAGGAAATTTAGACACTTTATGCACCATAGAGTCAAAGCATTTGAGTCCCAAGGTCATGGGATTAGGCGGGCCGGGGGTCTTGATGTGGGGAGCGTCCGATTTTGGGGCTCTTCGACGGCTTCGCTGGGACAGGGCGGTTCATTTGGCGAATCCGTTGGCGTGGTGTTGGCAAAGCGATCAGGGCAAAGAAATCCCTGTTGAGGGAGACTTCTTCATGGGAACCCAGGAAATTTCGCTACGGGTTGATTTTGCAAACAATGATTTTGCGCCCGAAAAATGGGTATTGCGCATCGATAGTGGGGCCTTTGAAGATGGCTACGGTCGTCATAACAAAGCTTTTCTTGGGAAGCTCCAGGAAACAGAACGCTTGGCTACCGTGATTTTGCGAGCCGATTCGTTGTTGGCCGAATGGCAGAACGAAGAGCATCGCGTGGTGAGCCTATGGACAAGCAGCGGCCGCTGGGTGGCCAGCCAAACCTTCCGAAATCTCGGGGAGTCTGCATCGCCATGGATTGTGGACGGCCTGCTCCCGGGCAAGTACAAAATTTCGCTTTTGGAGGATCGTAACCGTAACGGAAGGTGGGATGCGGCATGGTTCAAGGCCCTCCGTCAGCCGGAGAAAATCAAGTGGCTTTCGCGAGATTTGGAGCTTAAACCCGGTTGGACCACCGAACTTCGTTGGCGCTAATGACCAAGACCGATATCCGAAGCCTTCGCTTGGAGGAGTTAACCAAAAGACTTGCCGAATGGGGCGAACCCGCTTACCGGGCCAGGCAGATCTACGAGTGGTTATGGAACAAAGGGGCAACTCAAATCGGCGATATGACCAATTTGTCCTTGGCCTTGAGAAACCGATTGGATGAACATTTTGAAATCCGAAACCTCAAGGTACAGCAATCGCAATTCAGTAAGGACGGCACGATCAAAAACGCCCTAACCCTGCACGATGGTTTGGTGGTGGAGTCGGTGATGATCCCAACACCCACCCGCATCACGGCCTGTGTATCGTCCCAGGTTGGTTGCAGCCTGGGCTGTACGTTTTGTGCAACAGCCCGGATGAAGAGAATGCGCAATTTGAATCCCGATGAGATTTATGATCAGGTGGTTGCCATCCAGAAGCAGGCCCAAGAGACCTTGGGAAGGCCTTTGACCAATATTGTGTTTATGGGCATGGGGGAACCCTTGTTGAATTACCGTAATACCCTGGAGGCCATCGAGAAAATAACTTCCCCCAGCGGTTTGGGACTTTCGCCACGCCGCATCACCGTGAGTACGGCCGGTGTTACCAAAATGATTCGTCAAATGGCCGACGAAAAGGTGAGGTTCAAATTAGCCCTATCCCTGCATTCGGCCATTGATTCCAAAAGGAGCCGCTTGATGCCGATTAACGAAACCAACCGTTTGGAGGATTTGGAATCGGCCCTTGCTTATTGGTACCAACAAACCAAAAGCCGGGTAACCCTGGAATACGTGGTCTGGGAGGGGGTTAACGACGAGATGGACGATGTGCAGGCCTTGGTTCGCTTTGCGCGCCGTTTTCCCAGCAAAGTCAATTTGATTGAATACAACAGCGTAGGCGACGATAGCCTAAGGCAAGCCCACCCATCGGCCATTGCCGCCTATACCGAGGCTTTGGAGGCGGCGGGCATTACCTGCAGCTTTCGGCGTAGTCGTGGAAGGGATATTGACGCTGCCTGCGGTCAATTGGCTAACAAAGGCGAATCCTCGACTCAAAAGGCCGTTTAGGCTTTATCGCGATAGGAATAGAAAGGACGGAAATCGATTTAGGGAAGCGTTATGGTACGTACTCCGTTGGATGTGGTGATGGTTGCTTGATCATCACAAGCACCGTTACCAAAATCCAGGGTTCTGCTTGTCTGATTGTTTCGAGAAAATTGGATGGATCCGGAAACCAACCAGCGACAAGAACCCTCTTTGCGCATAGGCGTCAAAATGTTATGATTGAAGGTTATACCATTTGGACCCGAACCGCTTCCGTTACCGGTGATGAGGTACACGTCATCCATTAGGGTCACGGTGCTGTCCCCTGCTATTTTTTCACGAACACGTAGCCCTTGCCGGGTCCAAGCACCGTTATGGTTAGGGTGGGTAATTGATAAATTAAATTGGGTGGTTCTCAAAGGATTGCCTTGGGTAGAGGTGCCGAAAACCAGGTTTCGGTTCCCAGAAATACCGCGGTCGTTCACAAAATAATTACTGAACGACATGCTGGCCGTACTCCCCGCTACGCCACGGGTCCCGGTGTATTCGATAATCACCACACCTCTACGATAGCGTCCGTCCCGGCAAAGGCAATTCACCGGGCCATAATTGATGGTGATCCTCCGAGGATTGGAAACGGTATCTCTGGTGATGTTTGCACAACGACTGGCGCTAAGCATTTCAGAGGCATCACCCAAGGAAACCCGTTGGTCCATACTCACTTCGGCCCCATCTTCCTCAAATTGAGTGATTTGTTCGTTTTCGGAATCCGTGCTAAGGAACTGCTCCATCAAGGATTCGGGGCTCTGATCGTCTTTGCGACACGAAGAAAGAAAACCCAAGAGGAGAATTCCACCAAGAACCATCTTGTGTTGCAGTTGCAGGGATCGACGAATCAGGTCAGCGTTGGGCATCATGTTTGGGTATTGGCCGATGAAGAGAAAATTTTTCATGGAGAGGAGAATTTTTTAGGTTGGAACGAGCGCGATCGCAATTCAGACCATGTTCAACCCGCTAGGTTTAAAGGGTTTGCAATTTTAAGAGGATGACCCCTTGGCTTTGGTTGCCGTCCCACGAGGAATAGGAGAGCCATGAGGGTCCATATCGGGAAAGCCCAGGCGCTGGTCAATCTGATCCAAAAAGGCTTGGGGCAGGTAATGTTCGTCTTTTTCGGCCAGCCAATGCAATTGATGGGGCTCAAAGCCTTGTTTTTGGGCCAAATAACTTTCCCAAAGCCGATGGGCACGAACCAATTGCATCGCTTTGGTATGGCCCTTTGCGGTCAGCGCGTAAAAGCCCTGGTTCTTAGGCAATTTCTGTACCCAACCCAGCAAACGGCAACATAAAACCGCCGCACTGTACGTGAACCCCGACCAACGCAAAGATTCGAGAACTTGGTCCTTCGATATTTCAGGTTTTCTGAAGAGGAGTTTTACCAAATCTTCGGCCCAATGACGAACTAACCTGAGATAACGCCGCAAGAGACGTGGCCAAATTCCTCGCAACGGATGCCCCAGGAGGACCAGCACATAAAGCGCTGTGGCCGAAAGGGTAATTGCAGGACCGGGCGCTGTATCCCAATAGACGGAGGCCATCATCCCCACCGCTGCTGTAAAAGCTCCAAGGAACATCGACCAGCGTAGGACATTGCGAAGCTTATTGCTGATAATGAGCGCGGTAGAGGCTGGAATGATCAGCATGGATACGACCAAAATGACCCCTACCGTTTGCAACGAAGCCACCACGGTGAGGCTGAGCATCCAGATACTGAAATAATGTAACGCCTTGGTGGGAATGCCCATGGTTTGCGCCACATCGGCCTGAAAAGCGGCCGCAAAAAAATAAGGCATCAAAACCGCAACACATACCACATCAAAAACAAGCACCATCCCCACCAAAAGAAGATCGTCCCGCCCTATCCCTAACACATTGCCGAACAAAAAATCTTTCATGTCCAAATGCACGCCTTCGCGCCGTGATAAAGTGGAAATCCCCATGACCCCCAACGCAAACATTGCCGAAAAAACAATACCAATCGCCGCATCGTTGCGCGCCCCCCCTTTGCCTTGCAACCAAGCGATAAGGATAGCCGCTAGGAGGCCGGCACCTACTGAACCTAAGAAAAAGGCCATTAAGCTGTGCCCCGCCACCATAAACCCTACCACCACTCCCGGTAGAATCGCATGCGATAAAGCGTCCCCAATCAACGCCATATTTCGAAGCACCATGAAACAACCCAGCAGGGCACAAGCCGCACCCGCCATCATGGCCGC
>Ga0194133_10011091_pt1 | contig 10034 bp, 7 predicted proteins | sample TA2KigOf40mmetaG_FD_155448 | JGI IMG/M metagenome (GOLD analysis project Ga0194133, IMG submission 155448) | Freshwater microbial communities from Lake Tanganyika, Tanzania - TA2015055 Kigoma Offshore 40m | ecosystem: Environmental > Aquatic > Freshwater > Lake | place: Tanzania: Lake Tanganyika... | reverse complement strand
GTAAAACTAAATGTTCATAATTTATTTGATAATGTTAAAGAAACTGAATATTGGTCTGATGCAAAAAATCTTAATATTAATATTACCCATAGTTTTATAGATAGAGAATTTAATAATCAACGTAGTAGAAATAATTTTCAAGTATTAAATACACGAAATGGTACGTATGAACAAAAACCAAATCAAATTAAAAAAGGTAAAGCAGATTATCCACTTAATGAATTTGAAATTAATACTGAAAAATCAGAATTAAAAAAGAAACAAAATTTTATTGACCCATCAATTATTATTCGTGGAGAAAAAACAAATAAAAAACGTACATTTTATAGTACAAATATTGATTCTACTAAAATCAATAATGATTTAATTAATAAAATATATTCTATGATTAATGATGATAAATTAAAATATAATTTTATAAACAATATGCTTCTATCAAAAGAGTATTGTCATCTAATAATAAATAATAAAACTATGTTAGAAAATATATCACCACTTATTGAAAAATATAAACATGTATTTAAATATACTTTTGGATATGCATGGCTAAATTTTTATCTAGAAGAATGTTTAGCTAGAACAAAATCTACAAAATATAGTCGATTTGCATTTGATATTGATACTGCATCTAAACTACCAGTATTTCCATATGTGTATACCGACTTAAAACAAAATCCATATATTACTACATTGATTGATGATGCTGAATTAATTAATGATAATTCATATGGTTTAAATTTTATTGAGGGATATGATGGATATGGAGTTTGTAATCTAAATGAATTTCAACGACGTTTAAATATATTTACTACAGGAGACCCCGATATTAATGTATTTTCGGGATTAGATTGGAATAAATTTGCAATTTCTGGATCTCTAATTACTGCATGTCTACAAAAACGTTCACCATTACTTGATCAATTAGTTAAAAAGAATAATAATGATGAAACAGAAGGATTTAAACAATTTATTAAAAAATATTATAATGAAAGTGATATTGATTTAATGTCAAATGAAAATTCTCTAAATAAATTTTTAGATTATGTGAAAACAATTTATGAATTAATAAAAATAAATCTTAAAGCTTCAGATAAAGAAACACGATATGAAACTGTAAAATCTTTTGCAGTTGCAATTACCAAACACTTTTTTGTTCAATATCTAAAAGATTTTAATGAAACTTATGGATTTAATAAAACATTAGATGAATTTGAAAAAATGTCAGATGATATATTATTCAAAACATATATTTATAATGTGTATATAAAATCAAAATTAATTCTTAATAAAAAGCTATTAAATGAACAAAATATTAATAATATATTTGTTAAAGAATATATGGTTCCAAATTCGTATGATAATATGAATATATATAAAGTAGAACCAGAAAATTATGAAAATTATATACCACAAGATTCTGAACTTATGTATTATCTTAATGATTTTGGTAATAATGTTTCAGAAAAAGAAAATAAACTTGTTATGAAGATTTCAGAAAATATCAGAATTAAACTATTTTGTAAGAATACTAAGATTGAAACATTTCGTATTAAAGACAAAGAATTCTTCAATACAGTTGCTCGTTTTCATTTTCCCTGTGTTAGAGCATATTACCAAGGCAATAATGTATACATTCTTCCAAGTTGTATTACTGCGATGATGACTGGACTTAATATTGAATATAAATATTTTGCAGGAATACGAAATCCGGTTGATATTATTAATAAATATATGCAACGTGGGTTTGGTATATTACTCAATAAATTTGAAGTAAATCTATGGCTAGAATATAATAAAAATCCGGAAAATAATACTAATATTAAATATGATGGTACAGAACAAAATAAAAAAGAATTAACTGGTTCTAAGATGATTTCTAATAAAATTTACAACTTAGAAAATCCAGTAAACTATAATAGTGTATTTACTCATTTAGGAGATTTACTAAAATATTATACAAAATTTAATCCAAATTCATCAATTGATATTTTAAAAATGAAATCAATTAATAAAAATGGTAATATTAATAAATGTATTCATTCATTCATTGAAATGTGTTATGAAGAAATGAATTAAATAAATAAAATATTTTTTTATTTTTTATTATTAAAATAATATATTGGATTATTTTATTTTTTACATACTCTTTGTAAACGTTTTTCTACATACTGCACAGGTATAAAATACTGTTGCTGGTTCATCTATACATCTAGTTTGAGTGATATAATATACGTGTTTACGTTCACCACAACGAGAACATTTAAATTCATCAGTTGTGTTTACTGTTGATAATGTATTCTCACGAAGATTATTTTTATCAATAATATTTTTCCATCTATCCGGATGAAGTTGATACATTTGTAGAAATGCAACGATTTGTCCAGATATTTTAGCAGTAAGAATATTTTTAATTAGAGTTTTATTTTGAATTTGTTCATCAGAATCATTTAGATTTAATAATATATTTTGTAATTTATCATTATAAATCATTGTAAAATAATCATCTGGATATCCATTTGTAATAATATAATTTAATGTAAACTCAAATATACCTTTTTCTATATCTGACGAAATTGAATAGCAATTAATAATTTTATCAATATCATTTATTATTTCTTTTCTGTTTATTAATTTTTCTGATTTTTTAACAAATTCTAGAGGTAAATATAATGAGTTTTCCATAATAAAATCAAATTGTTCTAAATAATTTTTTTCATACGAAAAATTGTCTAAGTCTATTTGTGTTGTCATTGTATATAATAATATACTGTATTATTAAGTTAACTTTCTTAATAATATATATTCAATTTTTATTGAATATATAATTCAATCTTTTTGAAGGTGAATTTGAAGGTGAATTTAATGATTTATTTATGTACTAATAATTATATTAGAAAAAATATTCGAAAATATTCGAAAATATTCGAAAATATTCGAAAATATTCGAAACATACAGGAGTACTAAATAAAGAAGTATCATTTTGTATACAGTAGTACTTTTTATATTCGAATATTTATTCGAATTTTTATTCGAATTTTTTTTTCATAAAGTTACAAACATGCAAAATGTAAATTTCAAAAAGTGAAAAAATGTAAATTTCAAAAAGTGCATATATATACTATATTAAAATATCATGAATCGAAAAATGTAAAAAATATTTTTTATATTGATTAAATTCGTATATATGAATTCTTTTTAAAAATGCATATTTTGTATTTAAAGATTTTATTCGAAAGTATACATGTATGTGAAATTATAAATATTAATGGATTAAAAAATTCGAATTTTTTTAATACTATAAGAAAATATAATATATAATATATTATATCTATTTATGATTAAATGTTCGAAATGTAACAAAGAATTTGTATACAATTATTTATTATTAAAACATCAAAATAGAAAAAAAAGTTGTGTTCCTATAAATAATAATAATCTAGATAATTCAATTAATAATGTTCAGACGATTCATATCGAATATTCTGATAATTCTGATAATTCTGATAATTCTGATAATTCTGATAATTCTGATAATTCTGATAATTCTAATAATTCTGATAATTTTGATAATTCTGATAATTCTGATAAATCTGATAAATCTCTTGATTATAATATTAAAAAAAAAATAAAAGATGATAATATAATTAAAAAAATAGAGAAAAATGAAAAAAATATAACAAAGATTGATAAAAAAATAAAAATGATAGAAAATAAATTAAATTTACATATGAAAAATTCTATAAAAAATTTAAAATGCAATGAATGTAATAAAATTTTTAGTAGAAAATTTTGTATAATGCGTCATATAAATGAGCGTTGTGAATATATTAAAAATATAGAGAGACAAAAGATTATATTAAATGAAGAGAAAACTAAATTAAATGGAGAAAAAACTAAATTACATGAAGAAAAAAATAAATTAGAACTAGAACAAAATAAATTAGAACTAAAACAAAATAATTTTAGAACTCAAATGGAAATAAAAGAACTTAGAAATACTGTAGCAAAATTATTAAAGAAAAAGATGCAGAATATAAATATTACAAATAATAATAAAATAACTAATAATAAGATAACAAATAATAACTTAATGGTAAATATAAATTCATTTGGAAATGAAAGTTTATCACATATAACTATAAATGATTATAAGCGGTTAGAAAAGTTTTTATAAAACTTTTCTAAGCATGAAAAATAAATTTAAAAATTTATTTTTCTCGGTTTCTTTCTGGATTATTTCCGGGTTTTATTGGATTTATAGAGAAAGTGCATTTTGATGAGAATGCACCTGAGAATCATAATATATGTATAACCAATATGAATTCTAAATATTTATTTACTCATGATAAAGGTGAATGGTTAAGTAAAGATAAAGCAGATACTATAGATAAATTTATAGCAAAAAAGTACAATATATTAGTAGATAAATTTGATGAATTAGAAGAAAAAAACGAACTTGATGAAAAAATCCTAGAGAGATTTAATATATTTTCCAAAAATTATCAGGATAAAGAAGCACAAAAAAATACAAAAAATGATATAATGTTAATGATATATAATAATAAAAATAAAATAAATATGAAAAAATAAAAATATAGAATAACTAAATGATTTATTTTAATTATAATTTATTAAATACATATAAAAATTGAATATATATAATTAAGTTAACTTAACTTAATAACACAGTAAATTAAATAATATATATGCAACTAATTACACAAAATGATTGTTTACTTGTAAAAAAGAATATTGATAATATTAATATAGATGTCAAAAAAACAATTATGAATATATTTAATCCAAAATTAGAAGATAGAAAAAAAATATTTAATATTATTAAAACTTATATTAAAAATAATGAGAGAAAAGTATATGGGGGATATGCATTAAATGAATTACTTAAAATAAAAAAATCTAAAATATATGAAGATTTTGAATTACCAGATATTGATTTTTATTCATATGATCCGAATACAGATATTATAAATATTTGTAATGAAATTTATGATAATGGATTTAAAAAAGTTAGTGGACGGGAAGCTAAACATAAAAATACGTATAGTATATATGTAAATTATGAATTGTATTGTGATATAACTTATGTACCAAAATATATTTATGATAAAATTCCTGTTAAAATCATTAATAATTTTAAGTATATAAATTCAAATTTTATGATTATTGATTATTTAAAAATACTAACAGATCCGATTTGTAGTAATTGGAGAATTGAAAAAACATTAAATAGATTACAAAAATTAAATAAATATTATCCATTAAATTATACAGAAGAATCTATTAATATAAATCAAACAGATGTTGATAAATTTATTAAAAATAGTATTAATGATATTATTGATTATATTAAAAATAAAGATGATTTAATAATTATTGGTTTTTATGCATATAATTATTTTTTAATAACATCATTATATGAAAAATTAAATTTGATAGATATTCCTTTTGTTGAAATTATATCAAAAAATTATTCAAATGATATCAATAATATTTTAAAAATATTAAAAAATAATTATACTGATTTAAATATTACATATAAAGAATATTATTCATTTTTTACGTATACTGGATATATTTGTGAGATATATATTGAAGATGAACTTATCTTAATAGTATATGATTATAATGAAAAGTGTATACCATATCAAAGTGTAGATTATATTGATTTTAATGAAACAATAATATATGAAAAAGATAAAATAAATATTGGTACATTTTCGTTAACACTATTATATGGATATATAAATATATTTAGAAATAAAGTATTTAATTATAAAGAAATGAAAGATGTCTATGAAAAATTTGTATCACATCTTGTTAAAATGAAAAATTATTATTTTGAAAATAATAATGATAATTTATTAGGTAATAATATTTTTAAAGATTTTATAACAAAATGTATATATCCAGATTATAATCCTGAATTTGAAAATTTAATTAGATATGAAAAAAGAAAAAATAATAATAAACCAACAATGTATATATATGACCCAAATAAGAATAGAAAAGATGAAAAAGCCACTAATTTTTTCTTTGCAAATATATCAGGTAATGAAATTAAAAATATTAAACATTCTAAATTAAATAATAATAATTTTAATAATGATGATAACTTTATTGAAAATATTGATAATATTGAAAATATTGATAATATTGATAATAATTTTAATAATAATATTGATAATAATTTTAATAATAATATTGATAATAATTTTAATAATAATAATGACAATGAAAAAGTTGAAAATAATACATAATATTATTTAAATATTTATTTAGTAATAAAAATTATATGAGTGAATACGATAAATATATTTTAAATGAAAAAAATAAATTTGTTAGTGAAGAATTTATTGAATCTACATTAAAAAAATATTCTATTAATCACAAAGTGATTAATATAACTAATTTTCGATTAGCATTTGTTCATATTTCATATTTAAAAAATCAACAATTAACTGATAAATTTATAAAACTATTAAAAGAAATTAATCCAATCGATGATAAATTAATAAAAAAAACTATTAAATTACAAGAAAAATCTTATGAAGTATTAGAATATTTAGGAGATGCTGTAATTCATGCAGTACTTGCTGAATATTTATTCAGACGTTATCCAAATGCAGACCAAGGATTTTTAACAACTATAAGAACACGTATTGAAAAAGGAGAAACGTTAAATAAATTTAGTAGAAAATTAGGATTTCACGAATATGCAATTATATCACGGAATATAGAATTATCTGGAGGAAGAGAAAATAATACTAATATAATGGAAGATATTTTTGAGGCATTTGTAGGAGCATTAAAATTAGAAACTAATTATGAAACTTGTCAAAAATTTATTATAAATTTAATAGATTCCGAGATAGATTTTGCAGATATGATAAATAATGATGATAATTATAAACAATTATTAATGCAATATTATCATAAAAATGGTTATAGAACTACACCGACATATATTTTAATAAATACAATAGAAGATAAACCAAGAAAACAATTTGAAATGATTGCAAAGGATCCAGATGGAAAAATAATTGGCAAAGGTATTTCAGTGTCTAAAACTCAAGCTGCTCAATTAGCAGCAAAAGAAGCCTTAATAAAATTAGGAGCTATAAAAAATAATAATTCTGAAGAAGAATCAGATGATGAGTATTATCAAATTGATTAAATTTTTTTAGAAATGACCTGTAAAATTTAAAACCATTAATATAAATAATGTTATTATGGGTGCATATACAAATAAGAATTTTAATACAATACCAATTGGACCTGGTAAAAATGGTGCTTTAAGTAAAAAATGTCCAATTACTGAAAATATTAATAATACTAATAACGCTACTACATGTTTTTTATCATAATTACCACTTTTAATTTGTCCACCAAGATAAAATATTATTAATAATGTTATTAATAACAAAAATATTTTTTTTAATTTCATATAATATATATTTATAAAATATTTATTTATAAAATATTTATATGTTATTTTTATTTTTATTTTATTTTAATTATATATAATATATGTCATATCAAAAAAATCGTGAGAAATATATTGATTTTAAAATAAATGGTAGACTATTTCCAACATGGGTTTTAGCAAATTTTCCTAAATTTAAATTACCAGAAATTATACAAGATGAAAATTATGATGCGTGTGCAAAACGTGGAGAATCAAAACTACGCGAATATCAAGTATTTATAAGTAAAATTTTAGATTATAATAGTCCATATAAAAATCTTTTAGTATATCACGGATTAGGTTCTGGTAAAACTGCAGCAACCATAAATTTATATAATGTTTTATATAATTCTAGTCCTGCATGGAACATTTTTATTTTATTACCAGCTACTTTACGTGCTGGATGGATAAAAGAAATTGAGACATGGCTACAAAAAGAAGATAAAGAATATAGATATAATAATATTAAATTTATATCATATAATGCCCCAAATGCAGATAAAACATTTATGGATGCAGTTAAAAATGCAGATACATCTAAAAAAAATTTTTATATAATAGAAGAAGCCCATATTTTTATAAGTAATGTTTATTCAAATATTAGTTCTGGATCTGGTAAAAGAGCTCAATCTATTTATGATTATATAATACAAGATAAAAAAGAATCAGATGGAGTAAGAGTTGTATTATTAACAGCTACTCCAACTATAAATAATCCATATGAATTAGCGTTATTATTTAATATGTTAAGACCAAATACTTTTCCTAAATCAGAATCACAATTTAATCAATTATATTTATCTGTTAGTTCAGGAGGATTAGAAACATTAAATCCATTAAGAAAAAATAATTTCCAACGTCGTATTATTGGTTTAGTATCTTATTATATTGGTGCAACACCAGATTTTTTTGCTAAAAAAAATATGACTTATGTTGATGTACCAATGTCAAAATATCAAGATGAAATTTATGATTATTTTTCAAAATTAGAAGATTCTTTTTCTAAAAAAAGTAAAAATTCTCAAACATACATGTCTTACACGCGTCAATCATGTAATTTTGTATTTCCTGCTATGGGACAAGGTTTAACAGGGGAAAACAGACCTAGACCTCGTAATTTTAAATTAAGTGATAAAATTGATAAAGGCGATTTAGAATTAGATGAAAAAGAAAAAGATGAAAAATATTATGATGTTAGTGATTATGTAAAACAAGTAGAAAAATTTGCATCTTCATTTGATGCATATTTAACTGACAAATTATATTTGGATAAAGATAAAAAATATACATTAGTTGATGATATTAAAAAGATTCGGGAAAAATATAATTATAATATTACAGATTTTTATAATAAAGAAAAGGAAAAGTCCCAATTATTTGAAGCATTATATGCATGTTCTGCAAAATTTTTAGCAATTATTTTCAATATATTAAAATCACAGGGTCCTGTCCTTGTTTATTCAAATTATGTCCTTATGGAGGGTTTACAAATTTTTAAAACCTATCTTAAATATTTTGGATTTTCATCTTTCAAAGATGTGAATACAGGAACTCCTGGATTTAGATATATGGAATATCACGGTGGTATAGATAAAGAAGAACGTTTTAAGAATGTTGAACAATATAACGTAATAGAAAATAAAGATGGTTCGGTTTGTAAGATTATTATGATTTCTCCAGCTGGGGCTGAAGGGTTATCTTTAATGAATACTCGTCAAGTACATATTGTTGAACCATATTGGCACGAGGTACGTATAAAACAAATGGTGGGTCGTGCTATTCGTCTATGTTCTCATAAAGATTTACCAAAAAATGAGCGTGTAGTAGATGTGTTTAGATATAAATCAATAAGAAGTACTCCAAATAAAAAAATTACAACTGACCAGTTAATTGAGAATATTGCACGTAGCAAAGAAGGGTTAATTCAATCATTCGAAGATGCTATAAAAGAAGTCGCAATTGATTGTGAATTATATAAAGCACATAACTTATTAGTTGATGATTATAAGTGTTTTAAATTTGATGAAAAATCATTATTTGATGAACAAATAGGACCAGCATATAAAGAAGATTTAGTTGATGATTTAAGAATGGATAATGGCAGTAATTCTGTAAATTCAAAAACTATTAGAATAAAAGTAATAAAAATAAAAGCAGTAAAAATATTGTCAAAAGAAGATGATAATATTAAATATTCTGAACCTAAATTTTATTGGTATAATCCAGAAACATATGTTGTATATGATTATGATTTGAAATATCCAATAGGAAAAGTTGGAATTGATGATAATAATTTACCAATGAAATTAACCGAGGACACATATATTATTACTAAAACAATACCAATACCGCATATAGATTCTAAATAATTTTAATTTTATAAAATTATTTAGAATCTATATAAAATATATAGAAAATGGATTAATTTCATTAAATGATGGCACATCTAGTACTAAACTTAGTAGTATAGTTAAAAAAGTTGTAGATAAAATAAAAAAAACTGGATTAAATGCTAAAGGGGATAGATTAGCAAAAGGACAAAAACAA
>Ga0194133_10011087_pt1 | contig 10036 bp, 11 predicted proteins | sample TA2KigOf40mmetaG_FD_155448 | JGI IMG/M metagenome (GOLD analysis project Ga0194133, IMG submission 155448) | Freshwater microbial communities from Lake Tanganyika, Tanzania - TA2015055 Kigoma Offshore 40m | ecosystem: Environmental > Aquatic > Freshwater > Lake | place: Tanzania: Lake... | reverse complement strand
GGGCCATCACGATGATCTATGACACACCGGCATTTTCCATCGTGACTCTTAAAAATAAGGGCATCACGCGGCCCAAAGATCTCGAGGGCAAGATCCTGGGCGCCCCGGCCCCAGATGGCGCCTATGCGCAGTGGCCCATTTTTGTGGAGGCCAACAAGATCGATGCGTCCAAAGTGCGGATTGAGAACGTGGGCTTCCCGGTCCGCGAGCCAATGCTGGCCCAAGGCAAGGTAGACGCAATCACCGGCTTTTGGTTTTCTTCTTACATGAACCTGAAGGCCAACGGCATCAAAGATGATGACATCGTTGTGCTGATGATGCGTGACTTTGGTGTCGATCTGTATGGCAACGTGATTATTGTGAACCCCGAGTTTGCCCGCACTAACCCAAAGGCGGTCGCAGGCTTTGTTCGTGCCACGATCCGCGGCGTGCAAGAGACCATCAAGAATCCGGACACTGCAATCAATGCACTTGTAAAACGCAATCCGATTGCTAACCGCGATGTTGAACTTGAGCGCTTAAAGCTTGCGATTGCGCGTAACTTTGTATCGCCCGATGTCTTAAAAAATGGTTTCGGCGGTGTCGATATGAAGCGCCTGGAGAAATCCATTGACCAAATTGGTCTGACGTTTAAGTACACCAATAAGCCTAAGGCTGCAGATATCTTTACCGCTGAGTTTCTGCCCCCGCGGGATCAGCGTAACGTTCGCTAAGGCAAGCACCCAGCTGGCCGAAAGGTCGGCTGGGGTTTCATCTTTTTCTTAGGCCAAAAACATGCAGGATGTGCTCGTCGAGCTTGATCAAATCGCCCTGGCGTATGGCAAGGGCGCTCAGGCCACCAAGGCCATTGAAGATGTCAGCCTCACCATCAAAAAAGGCGAGTTCATCGCAGTCGTGGGGCCTTCGGGCTGCGGCAAAAGCTCGCTGATGAAGCTGATCTCTGGCCTGCACCCCCCATTTTCTGGAAAGCTGGCCGTCGATGGCCAGCCGGTCAAGGGGCCGCTCAAGTCTGTGGGCATGGCCTTTCAGGCCAGTAACCTACTGCCCTGGCGGACGTGCGTTGATAACGTACTTTTACCCTTAGAAATTGTTCAGCCCCATCGTGGCCGCATTCGTTCAGAGCGGGCGGCTTATCGCCAGAAAGCAACCCAGCTTCTTGAGTCGGTGGGGCTTACAGGCTTTACCGAAAAGTTCCCCTGGCAGCTATCGGGCGGCATGCAGCAGCGGGCATCCATTTGCCGAGCTCTGATTCACGAGCCAGAAATCCTGATGCTTGATGAGCCTTTTGGCGCCCTGGATGCCTTTACCCGAGAAGAACTCTGGTGCACGCTTCGCGATATTCAGGCTCAGCGAAAAGTCACCGTGATGCTGGTGACCCATGATTTGCGCGAGGCGGTCTTCCTGGCCGATACCGTCTATGTCATGTCGAATCGGCCGGGCCGCATTTTGAAAAAATGCTCTGTGACCCTTGCCCGCCCACGAGATCTTGAGGTGACCTATTCCCAGGAATTCCAAGAGATCGTGCATGAGCTGCGCTCCCTCATTGGAGGTAAGCACTAATGACCCGCGACGATTTTATTCAGCAGATACTGCCGCCGGCAGGGTTCACGATTGCCTTATTTGTCTTTTGGGAATTGTTCTGCGATCTGTTTTCAATTCCGCTGACAATTCTTCCTGCACCGAGTGACGTATTTGCGGCGCTCTGGCAGTTTAAAACCCCAATTATTGCGAACTCCTGGGTCACGCTCTGGACCACGCTCGTCGGTTTTGCGCTCGCGACCATTTTCGGATTGCTTCTGGGTATTGCAGTCGGCTGGCACCGCGCCATTTATTCAGCGATCTATCCAATACTGATTGGCTTTAACTCCATTCCCAAGGTGGCCGTGGTGCCCGTGCTGATCCTTTGGTTTGGGTTGGGCGAAATCCCCGCTGTGATCACCGCATTTCTGATCTCCTTTTTTCCGATTGTGGTCAATGTGGCAACCGGCTTGGCCACTACCGAGCCCGAGTTAGAGGATGTCTTGCGGGCGCTTGGCGCATCCAAGCTCGATATCATGCGTAAGGTGGGTATTCCGCGGTCTCTGCCTTACTTTTTTGGGTCGCTCAAGGTGGCCATTACCTTGGCCTTCGTGGGCGCGGTGGTCTCGGAAACAGTGGGCTCCAACAAGGGCATCGGCAAGCTCATGCTGGATGCCCAGGCGGCATTCCAAGTCAATATCGTGTTTGCGGGGTTGTTGGTGCTGGCATTTCTGGGCATCGTGCTCTATGCCGCCACAGCAGTGATCGAAAAGCGCTTCACGGGCTGGGCCTTCCGCGGTCAAAATCGCTAAATTACAAATAAAAACGAAACCGCTGCTGCGCGACTCTAGAAGCCATGTCTGATTCCCCCCGTAATCCCTACGAAGACGATATCGTGATCTCCTGGCCAGAGCTTCATCGGGACGCCCGCTATCTCTCTGAGGTTCTGCACTCGATCAAACCCTGGAAGGGCATCATTGCGGTAACCCGTGGCGGACTCGTTCCTGCCGCTTTGATTGCCCGTGAGCTTGATATTCGGCTAATCGATACGGTCTGCGTAGTTAGCTATGGAGCCTCGGGCGGTGCAGCAGAACAGATTCAAGGAAGCCTGCAGATTCTGAAGGGTGTATCGGGAGATGGGGATGGTTTTCTTCTGGTGGACGACCTAGTGGACACCGGAAAAACCGCGAGAATGGTCCGCTCAATGCTGCCGAAGGCCCACTTTGCGACGCTTTACGCAAAACCAGCAGGCCGGCCGATTGTTGATACATTTGTGAAAGAGTTTAAGCAGACCAAGTGGATATTTTTCCCTTGGGATATCGACTATCAGTTTTCGACCCCGGTCAAAGACCGCAAGAACGCACCGCCTGCCTAAAGGCGAATCGCTGTTGCCCTATTGGGCAGTCAGGCAGCCTTTTTCCTCGATAAAGCGAATAATTTCGCCCACCCCGTCACGGGTTTTTAAGTTGGTCATGACCCAGGGCCGGCTTGGCCGCATCGCCGTGGTATCCCGCCGCATGACATCAAGATTGGCGCCCACATGAGGTGCGAGGTCGGACTTATTGATCACAAACAGATCGCTGCGGGTGATTCCAGGGCCGCCTTTACGGGGAATTTTCTCTCCCCCTGCGACGTCAATGACATAGATGGTCAAATCAGAGAGCTCGGGGCTAAACGTAGCGGCCAAATTATCGCCACCGGATTCGATAAAAATCACATCCAGACCCGGAAAGCGCTGCTGCATCCGGGCAACAGCCTCTAGATTAATCGAGGCATCTTCACGAATCGCAGTGTGCGGGCAGCCGCCTGTCTCCACGCCCATGATGCGCTCTGCGGGAAGCGCCTCGGAGGCTACCAGGATGCGCTCATCTTCTTTAGTAAAGATGTCATTCGTGACCACTGCTAATTCGTACTGATCACGCATTGATTTACAGAGTACTTCGATGAGCGTGGTCTTTCCGGAGCCTACTGGCCCGCCGACACCCACCCGTAGCGGCCCTGAGGCGCTTTTGTTTTGTAACCCTTCCGGCATTGTCAAGTTCCTTTTGCGTTAACTTCTGAATAGGCGGCTGTATTGGGCTTCGTGTCGGGCCGAGGAGATTGCAAGCCCGAGAGCAGCAGTTCCAATATCGCTAAGTGGCATTGCCTGCGCAGTGTCTACAGCATCGGCAATATCCTGGTGCAATCGATAAAGCATCTTCTGGCCCTCAGTTTGGCCGAGGGGCACATGCTTCACAGCGGTTAGGACCTGATTTTCCAGCCATGACCAGGCGAAAGTTGTTGCTCCGGTAGTCTCAGAAAGCCCCGCGATCGCACAGAGGGCTGCATGGGCAGCGCTATAGGTCCACGGGCGATTCGGATTGACAGTTTCTAAACATCGGTTGTGATCCCAGATCATGAAGAGTTTCGCGAGAGATTGACCCATTTGTGTGGACTCTCGCCGCAACTCGGCAGTCTCTTTGAGTGCGTAGATTCGGTTGTTTAGCAGTGATACATCCTGTTGGTCTTTGTTGCGGGTTGCACGATATACGGCATGCCATAGGACCAACTCCTGTCGGGCCAGATTGAGTCGTAACATGTCTTGAATCCAAGCACCTGCGGTTTGTGCATCATGAATAGTGCCTTCTTCAATGGCCCACTCCAGCCCCTGGGAATAAGCGAATCCACCAACCGGCAGAGCGGGGCTTCCCAGCTGCAAGGCTGACAGCAAATTAAGAAGCTCAGCGCGCATGCGCTGCGCGAGAGAGGGCCTCGCCAATATTGCCGAATTCACGATCCTCGCTGTCCAGCTCTCCATGGCTATGCGATGGAGAATGGCCCTCGTGATGATGGGCGGAAGCGCCATGATATGCACCGGCTTCCGGCTGAAATGGTCGATGTACCGTTTTAACCTGGCCGCCCAAGTGAAGCACGAGATCGGCCAAGACAGCATCAGGCTCAATCCAGATCGCATGCTCTGACAGCATTGCTGGGGTGTGGCGATTTGCCAAGTGATAAATCAGTCGTATCAACTGAGAGCTATCAGGCGCAGTAATTTCAAATATCTCTTCAGCAGAATTTTCTATGCCGACATAAAAACCTTCCGCTGAGGCCAGGATATCGCCATCGCGCATGGGTTCACCACGCGGCAAAATAATCGCTGCAGACTCGCCGGTGCTGAGTACCACAGCAAGGCGGGCCCGCTGCCGCTCTTGCCAAGTCAGGCGGGCAATCGCACGAGGCTGAAGCTCAACCGCCTGACCAAGATTTCGAATAAGCTGAATTGGCATAGAAAAGCATCAAAACAGAAAATAGCGTTGCGCCATTGGCAAGACTCTGGCCGGCTCGCAATCCAAGAGCCTGCCATCGGTATAGACCTTGTAGTTTTCTGGGCTTACGGTAATTGTCGGCGTTGCATCATTTAGCTTCATGTCCGATTTTTTAATGGTTCGAATTCCTTCGACAACAGGCGTTAGTTTCGATAGCTCTAGCCTTTCCGCCAGTCCACATGATCGTGCGGCCTGCGAGATAAAGGTCATCGAGGTCTGGCCAATGGCAGAGTGGGCAGCGCCAAACTGCGGGCGGTAGTGAACAGGTTGCGGGGTGGGAATGGAAGCATTTGGATCCCCCATTACCGCCATTGCGATCATGCCCCCTTTGAGAATTGAATAAGGTTTAACGCCAAAGTAGGCGGGCCTCCAGATGACTAAATCCGCGAATTTTCCGACCTCAACAGATCCGACCTCGTGGGCGACACCATGGGTGAGTGCGGGGTTAATGGTGTATTTTGCGACATACCGCTTTATTCGTGCATTGTCGTGCTCTTTAGGATCTGATAACCCACCGCTACTGAGCGCTCCAAACTGGGCCTTCATTTTGTGGGCAGTCTGCCAAGTCCGAAGGATAACTTCGCCGACACGGCCCATTGCCTGGCTATCGGAGCTGATCATGGAAAAGGCGCCCATATCGTGCAGCAAGTCTTCGGCGGCGATCGTTTCTTTTCTAATACGACTTTCCGCAAAAGCAATATCTTCGGCAATTGCTGCATCCAAGTGATGGCAGACCATCAACATATCGAGATGCTCATCAATTGTATTGATGGTGTAGGGTCGGGTCGGATTGGTCGAGGACGGCAACACATTCTGTTCGGCACAGACCCGGATGATGTCGGGTGCATGGCCACCGCCGGCTCCTTCCGTATGATAGGTATGAATCGTGCGGCCTTTAAATGCTGCGATTGTCGCTTCAACAAAACCGGACTCATTTAGTGTGTCGGTATGGATTGCAACCTGAGTATCCGTTTCATCAGCAACCGTTAGGCAGGTGTCGATCGCGGCAGGGGTTGTACCCCAGTCCTCGTGCAGCTTTAGTCCAATTGCCCCTGCCTCGATTTGTTCACGCAATGGTCCAACTTGTGAGGCATTTCCTTTGCCCAAAAATCCTAAATTCATTGGGTAGGAGTCTGATGCCTGCAGCATGCGGGCAAGATGCCAGGGTCCGGGTGTTACGGTCGTCGCAAAAGTGCCAGTGGCTGGCCCCGTGCCGCCGCCAATCATGGTGGTGATTCCGCTCGCAAGGGCTTCTTCGATCTGCTGAGGGCAGATAAAGTGAATATGGGTATCAATTCCGCCGGCTGTTACGATCATGCCCTCGCCAGCAATGATTTCGGTACCCGGACCGATAACAATCGTCACCCCAGGCTGAATATCGGGGTTGCCGGCTTTGCCGATTCCGCTGATGCGGCCTGCTTTAATGCCGATATCTGCCTTAACAATACCCCACCAGTCAATAATTACCGCGTTGGTAATGACAGTATCCGCACAGTCTTTGCTCATCCGCTGTGATTGGCCCATGCCATCACGAATGACTTTGCCGCCGCCAAACTTCACCTCTTCGCCATAAATTGTGAAGTCTTTTTCAATGCTGGCGAAAAGTTCGGTATCTGCCAGCCGAAGTCGATCCCCGGTCGTGGGGCCAAACATCTCTGCATATGCCTGACGAGAGATTTTCACGATGGCAGCTTCCCCATAATTTTTCCCTGAAAACCAACCACAATGCGGTCTCCATCGAGCGCAACAAGCTCAATCTCACGCTCCTGGCCCGGCTCAAATCGGACAGCCGTACCGGCCGCAATATTGAGCCGAAAGCCCAGCGCAGCATCCCGATCAAACTTCAAGGCTGTATTGGTCTCATAGAAGTGATAGTGGGAGCCGACTTGAATGGGCCGATCTCCGGTGTTGGCAACAATCAGCCGCTTCGTTGGGCGGCCAACGTTTAATTCAATTTCATTTTTTTGAATCAAAAACTCGCCCGGGATCATTTTTTCTGGTTCCGATGATGCAAAAACTGAGCAACACCAATTACGCCCACAATGACTCCTGCCCACAACAGCGGGCCATAACCCTCGAAAAAATGGGCAAGCGCATGAATAAGGGTATTGCCATGGCCTTCGTGGGCAGCAAGCGGAGCGGCCGCTATGAATACGAGAAAAGTAAAGAAAAATCTCATCAATGCGTCTCCTATTGAATCGGCTGATGCACAGTGACCAATTTTGTGCCATCAGGAAAGGTGGCCTCTACTTGAATATCAGGAATCATTTCTGATACGCCCTCCATTACTTCCGACTGATTTAAAATCGTCTTGCCTTCGTGCATTAACTGGGCAACAGTTTTTCCATCTCGGGCGCCCTCCATGATTGCCGCCGAAATTAAAGCAATTGATTCGGGCACATTGAGCTTAAGTCCCCTGGCCCGGCGACGCTCCGCCAATAAAGCGGCGGTAAAGATCAAGAGCTTGTCTTTTTCTCTGGGGGTCAAATCCATTTCAATTTTCCTTTTGAAATTCTAGGTTGCCCATATTCGCAACGACAACGCCGGCCGATTCAACACGCGTGGCCGCAATCGCGACCAAGCTTTTATGCGGGCCACTTGCAAAAGCCGGCCTAGCCCCCGCTGTCGGCCCACCAAAAGCCGCGGCGACAAAGCCGACCACGCCAATTCTGGGCACTGAATACGGAGCTCATTTTGCTCCTCTTCGGTCCACTGGTCACCCTCTCTCAGCGCCGCCCAGAGGGTGCTCACTGCTGGATTTCCCGCCAGACCAACGATTGAATCTTGGGCTAGATCTTTGCCGGATAAGCTGAATCGCTCCTCCCACTCCAGCTGGTCACTGAAGGAGACGCGAATCGACTGCGAAAAATGGCCGTGCGAGAATGCCTCGCCTGATGCAGTTCTACCAAAAACAATTCCGTCCCAGCCGATCATGCGCGATTGTGGTGCAAGGTTGACCTGAATCAGTGAATTGCCGAGCGCCTGATTGAAAATGATCGCCTCATGCGGCAACCACTCTAGATCACCGCATACCTTCATATTGATCGCCTGGTTTGCTTGAATACTGCCTGACCCGTACCACTTGGCAGCGCCGGGGGTCGTCAGCACTGCGCTGGCTTGCTGCTGGACGGCTAGGGTAATTTCTAATTGATCGCCCCCAGCGATTCCGCCAGGCGGGTGAACAATGATGGCATGACAGGGGCTTGAGCCTTCGGGGTAGAGGGCCTTCTGAATTCGAAGCGGACCCTCATGATGATTACTTAAAAGAGTCTTCGACCGATTTGCGTCATCGGCTGAAAAATCAATCGTCAACCTTGCTGGCCAGGTCGTCTGGCCGGGTTCAATGGGGATTGGCATGCGGGTCTGCAACGAGGCTCGATTCTACTCTTGCTTATGAGAAAATTCACGGATGTCCGAATCGCAGTTTATTCACCTTCGAATGCACTCCGAGTACTCGGTTGTGGACGGCATCGTGCGTGTCGATGCTGCCGTTGAGAAGGCGGTAGCAGACGGGCAGGCTGCCTTGGCGATTACCGATCTAGGCAATACTTTTGCTTATATTAAATTCTATCGGGCGGCCCGGGCGGCGGGAATTAAGCCTCTATTGGGTGCAGATGTCTGGGTCACCAATGCGCTCGATCGGGAGCGGCCTTTTCGGCTGTTATTGCTTGTACAAAATAATGTGGGTTACAGAAATCTCTGTGAGCTGATCTCGCGGGCCTGGCTGAAAAATAGCTATCGTGATCGCGGGGAAATGATGCTGGAATGGTTTACCGAGCCGGCCTCGAAAGCCCCAAACGAAACGGATACGCAATCCACCGGCACCCTGGCAGACGGCCTAATCGCGCTCTCGGGCGGCATTCAGGGCGAAATCGCCGAGGCACTCTCGCGATCTGCAATCACAAAAGACTCCGACAACAGCAGCCCGGCAGATCAGGCGATCCGGCGTTATCTGGCCGCCTTCGGCGATCGCTTTTATCTGGAGCTCCAGCGGGCCGGACTTCCAGGCGAGGAAAGCTACATTCGGTCTGCCCTGGCCCTAGCCCGCCGCCATCAGGCTCCTGTGGTTGCAACGCATCCAATACAGTTTTTGAATCCCGAGGATTTTCGTTCTCACGAAGCCCGAGTCTGTATTGCTGAGGGTGAGACCTTGGTCAGTGGCAGACGCCAGCGGCGATTCACTGCGCAACAATATCTCGCTTTGCAGGCTGAAATGGCTGAGAAATTCAAAGATATTCCTCAGGCTATCGATAACACCATAGAAATTGCGAAACGCTGCAATGTCGCCTTACAGCTCGGCAAGGCGCAGCTGCCAGATTTTCCAACACCCAACGGTGAGAGCCTGGAGGAATATCTCGGCATTACCGCGCGGCAAGGTCTGGACCGACGACTAAATGAACGCTATACCAATCCCGAAATTCGGAGCCGGCACGCAACGCACTACCGTGATCGGCTAGAGCTGGAAATCAAGACCATTATTGAAATGGGATTTCCCGGATACTTCTTGATCGTTGCCGATTTCATCAACTGGGCAAAAAACAATGGCGTGCCAGTGGGTCCCGGAAGGGGCTCTGGGGCGGGATCTCTGGTGGCCTACAGCCTTGGCATCACTGATCTGGACCCAATTCCTTACGCGCTGCTATTTGAACGCTTCCTGAATCCAGAACGGGTTTCAATGCCCGACTTTGATATCGATTTCTGCCAAGACAATCGGTACAAAGTCATCGACTATGTGCGTAGCAAGTACGGAAAAGATGCGGTCAGTCAGATTGTGACTTTCGGCACGATGGCCTCAAAGGCAGTGATTCGCGATGCGGGCCGGGTCTTAAATCTGCCGTATAACTTTTGCGATCAGCTTTCTAAGCTGATTCCTGTGGTTCAGAATAAACCGCTGTCACTTGAGGCTGCAAAAAAAGAAGAGCCAATCCTTGCAGAGCGGGCCGAAAAAGAGGATGAAGTCCGCGAGCTTTTGTCGCTGGCTGCGCCACTTGAGGATCTAACACGAAATATCGGCATGCATGCGGGCGGTGTACTTATCGCGCCTGGCCGGCTAACTGATTTCTGTCCACTGTATCAGGCACCGGGCTCGAATGAGGATGAGGGCATCGTGTCGATGTACGACAAAGATGATGTCGAGGCTGCCGGCTTAGTGAAGTTTGACTTCCTGGGGCTGCGAAACCTGACCATCATTCAGATGGCGGTGGAATTCA
>Ga0194133_10011085_pt1 | contig 10037 bp, 3 predicted proteins | sample TA2KigOf40mmetaG_FD_155448 | JGI IMG/M metagenome (GOLD analysis project Ga0194133, IMG submission 155448) | Freshwater microbial communities from Lake Tanganyika, Tanzania - TA2015055 Kigoma Offshore 40m | ecosystem: Environmental > Aquatic > Freshwater > Lake | place: Tanzania: Lake Tanganyika... | reverse complement strand
CTTTTCTCATCTTTATACATGCCGAAGAAGAAGTCTTTTATACGCTCTCCGGTAGCTCTTCTTGCTTCTCGAACAATAGCATCCTCGTCCCCATCGCCAAAACGATCAAATCTTAATTGGTCTACCATTGCTTTTTGGAAAGAACTCATCGAGTCTAGAAAACCTTGAGCATCTTGGAACATTACGTAGCCTTTTTTAGCTTCTAAGGCTTCATATAAACCTTTTAAATGGCTACTTTTAATTCCAGTACCACCGGCTCCAGACCCTGTGGGATCTTTTCCAAAAACAATACCTTGCCCTAGATAAGTGCCAGAGCCAGTAATTCGTCCAGTTAAAGAGTTTCTAATAGCTAAGCCAGCTACTTTAGCAATACTAGACCTGGCTACTTTGAAACCATAGAAGTGATTAGCAAAATCTTCATCGCTAGTAGCTTCGCTCATACCACCTATAGATTGAGTTAAGTCAGTTATATAACGTGAAAACTCACCTTCAATATTAACGTTCTCTCCGCTCTTAGCTACAGTGTAACCTCTAATAGCTTCGAATGTTTCTTCTCCGGGTAGAAATATCTCACTTCGTCCTCCAAGAGATTCTTTAACCATATCAAGTCTGACGTTATCGCTAATAATATCTTTAAAATCAAAGATACTGCCTTTATTTCTACTTAAAAATTCTTTAGTAGCTGCTTCATCAGGACCAAACTCAAGAAGCCTAGCTATATCATCTGGGTCTAATTTATTAACTCCAGTCATGGTTCTGATTTGAGAATCAAGCTTACCTTTCCCCATTTTTGTTAAACCAAGACTAGTAAGTTTCATTCCCAAAATTGCCTTAGATCTACCTTCAACACCTTCTTGTCTAGCTAAGAAAGACCCAATAAACTTTGTAGAAGATTCTTCGTCTAAACCAAAGTTACCTCTAAGTGAAGTATAAAGATAGTTTATGAAACGAGGTTCTACTTTTGCTAAGTTTCTACCATAGTCAGTATGTACACCACCACTTGATACATAATGCGCAGTAAAAGTAATGCCTTTGTTAATTTCTTCTAATGCTTTATTTGAATTAGTAATACCAAGAGTATTAGCAGTTCTAGTAAAGAAAGTATCAAAGTCTTCAGTTCCGTACTTTGGTCCTAAACCAAAACGTTCTGCATATTCTTTAGAGGCTCCTAGAACTCTTCCAATAACTTCTTCTTGAGTAAAACCAGCAACCGTATTTCCTTTAATAGCACTCAAAGCAGATTGAATAGAGGCTCTAACATAAGCAGCCTTTCTTGTTTTCTCTCCTATTTCTCCTAAAGTTCTATAACTAGTTCCTGTATTTGCATTTATATAATTTAAATATTTTGCGTCATCTCCAATAAGAGATCCCATATTAGTTGTATAAACATCTTTTCCAATACCAAATAGTTCTAAAGATCCTGCTATTTGAGAGCTTAAATATTGAGGAGACTTATTAAGTTGACCACTAGTCGATAATAGAGTTTGCTTAATATCTACATTCAGATTGGTAAATAATTGATTTAATAAACCTCGGCCCTTTCCAGCTCCTACAATCTCGTTAAGTTTCTTTATAATACCCTCCTCATCAATACCAAGAGTTGTATCTTTAAGAATTGTAGAGAACATCTTACTTCTATCTAATACTTGAACTGCCTCACCTGTAATATGATAGCGATTTCTCCCACCCTCGGTACTCATCTCAGAGATTCCTAAAGTAAAACTTTCCATCCCTTTTCTTCTTAAAATTTTTGCTGCTTCTTGATCTTTGAAACCTATAATCACTTCTCCTTGTTTATTAGCAAACTTTTTAAAGAATTCATCTATTGTGTAATCTCCACCTTCACCAATAGTTAAGAAGTTCTTTTTGGTGTTATTACGAGCATCGATAAGTTCATTTAATAATTTAGTTCCAGCAATTCCAGTATCGTAAACCGTATTTGTAATGCTAGAGTTTACTTTTAATTGACCTCCAAAATAAGACATACCTTCACCCAGACCAAGTGCTTTAGCCTTATTACCGCTAATCATAATAGAGGCTAGATTCACACCATGCACCCCCTTACCTCCAACCGTGTCTACTCCTATTAATTCGTCAGCCGCCCCTGATCCAAATGTTTTAATATTTTTCTTTGCTCCAAAAAAAGAATCTCCTGTTAATCCTTTAATTCCACTAGCCATTTCATATCTACCAAACATCTGGAATTCACGGGCAGTCTGCTCTTGTATAATCTGGTCAATCCTTCCATAACGAGCTAAAGCATTAAAAGCATTTCTTCCTTCAGTTGTTTGGATATCAGTAAAGCTGAGCTCTTGACCTCTATTAAAAGGATCTTGAAGTCTACTGATGACTGGATAGCCCGCCCCTCTTACTTCATCAGGGTAAAATTGAATAAGTCGTTTAGCTATATCTTGTTGGATTTTACCATCAAAGCTTTCAAGCCCTGCAATTAAAAACCTACTGCTTTGAGCAGATCTTGCAAAAGCCATACTCTCTGCAAAAGCATCACTGACAAACTTTTTACCAGTAGCATTTTGTAACTCAGAAAACTGTGCAAACATTCCTCTTGGAGCATCCAAACCAAAGCTACGTTGGAATTCATAAAATTCCATTATTTCTCTATTAGAAATATTAGCTAACGAACCATGGCCGCCAAAAGATTTAGTAATTCTTTCATATATATATTCTTCAAAAGAGTAAGAGGCTTTATTTTGAGATAAGTTACCGCCTTTAACTGAGGTTCCATCCACTGAGTTAAATAACTCTTGAGAATTTAATACTCTCAATGGAGCTACATATCTTGTACTTAAATTTTCAGTAGCTCTAAAGATTATATTTCCATTCCTATCTTTAGCTAAAAACAATGGCACATTTAGCTTTTTATCTCCACCAAAACTTACTCTTGCATAAAGTGATCTTACGTTTTTACTAGCGTCTTCCTGGAATCCCACTAATTCAACTTTAGCTCCTCTACCAGCTCTTTTTTGTATATCATTAAATCTTTGTTTTATGTTGCTAAATTGAGTATCCATATCTATTCTAGTATCATGAAGGGATGCATCATCTAGCGAATTAAAGGTTTCCATTGAAACTTGATTACTTGTTCTTGTAAAAGCTCCTCCAGAAACATCCTCTAGTAAATCTTTAGCGTTAGAAAAAACAGAGTATTTTCTTTTAAAGTTTTCTAATGTTTTTTCATTAAGCTTTATAGATTCAAATATACCTTTAATTCTATCTTGCTGTTCAGGAGTTAAAGGTTTACCTTCATATCCTTGCTTGATAATAGATCGCATATCATCAGTAAGTACATCACCTTTAGCTACATCAAATAAACTAGCATAGAAAGCTCTGCGTTCTCCTGTTTTACTTGCATCCACAGTAAAAACGTCATCTATGTCCATTCCCATACTAAATGCTTGTAAAGCTTTTGTTTTCGCTGCTTTCTTTAAATCACCAAGAGCTTCAGTAGCTTGTCTTAAGTTTCTACCAACTCTATAAAATTCAGGGTCTCTATTTAAACCAGTTACTGCGTTATTTACTTCATTAATAACATTAGAGCCTTGTATTGTTTTATACGCAGCATAACCAACTCCACCTACTATGGCACCTTCTCGAAGATAGCTTTTCATTCTATCTTTTACTTCGTTTTCATCGCGATTAAGAAGGTTTCTAAGAAGTTGACTTGGCATATTAGCCTCCCATAGCTCTTGCAACTAAGAGTTGCAGTTCAGGCAATCTTTGATCTCTATAGTAAATCTCTGCTCTACTTTGCTCTCCAGTATTTACTCTATTCATTACAAAATTACTAGAATCGACTTCCATAAATGAGTTAGCTCCTCTAATCATAGAATTCCTTAAAGAGTTTCTATGAATTCCAGGAGATTGGTACATGAATAGATCTGCACCTTCTAAGTATGGTTTGCGGGAAACGTTTCTTACTTGAGATTCCCACATATCATAATCATGAACATCTGCTCCTAAGTTATCTACATACTTAACCTTAACATCTTCCATATCTACATCTTTGTGCCAGCCAACCCAGTCTACACTTGGCATTGGTTTATTTTTAAAATACTCTTCCATTGATTGCATTTTATTATACATATACTCTTCATCAAGTATTGCTTTATCACTAGAGAGTAACGAAACATTTTCTCCGGAATCTATTCTTGACCATATATTTTGATATAAATGTTTTTGATCTTCAGGAACTAATTCAAGAATCCTTTCTCTATCATCTACTTGGGCATTTGCAAAAGCATCAAAGAAACGCTTATCTGCATTAGGTAAAGCTAGGTATACAGATAACGCATCTCCATTAGGGTTTACTCCTGTTCTTGTTCTGGCGGCTAATCCCATATATCTGTTTCTATCTTTTTGATTATCAGCTTGTTCAGCCAATCTCATAAACTTCATAAATTGAAGCTTATCAAAATGTTCATTAACTTCTTCTTTTCTAGTTACATGTGAAGGCTTACTATCAAAGCCCATTATTCTAGCAGCATTGTATAATGCTGGTCTAAACCAGTCTCTTACTGGAGCATCCCAGAAAGAGTTAGCAGTTCCATATACTCTTTCATTTTCATAAACCTCTATAGCATCTCTAGTATGTCCTAAGAGTTTTTGCGTTGGTCTGAAACCACCGGGGATAAGGTACTCTCCAGCTAAAGCTACATTTCTTGCTCTAGACATAACGCCTTCATAAGCATATTTAGTAATATCAGATATTATTGGAATTCTAATAGCATTTTTATGTGGTTCAAAATCTCTTGTTGCAGCAAGTCTTTTCTGGTGCATCTCTACTATATTATCAAGCATAGCAGATTCATGCTCAGTTAATATGCCGCCAGCTTTTCTCTCATAAAGCTCTTGCTGCATTTTAATTGTTTGTCTGCTTTGAGGAGCCACGTCAGCTAATATCTTGTACTTGTGTATCAATGGATAATCTTCTGGATCCATTCCAGCTACGTCCGGATTAAGAGCTTCATATCCTTTACCTGGTAATCTTGCTGAAGCGTTAGGTAACGCTCTGTACGGATCTCCTCTTTTTAATTTCTCAGGAATATAAGAAGGCATTGAGTTTAATAATGGATTGTAAGAATCAATCTCAGCTCTTGGTCTTGGAAATAAACGGCGAATAGGTTCTGACATAAAACCAAAACCACCTAAGTCTTTCTCCCAAAAATCTAAAATAGGTGAATCCATTAAATTAGATGTTTGATAAACTGGAGTTCTCGTTCCTAACACTTCTCTGCCGGTAACCATCTTTTGAACTAAGTTTTTAGTATAACCAGTAAGACCTTCTATTTCTCTAAAAGCATACTGAATTCTACCTGCAGCATGGCTACCTATATACGGCGATTGGGGAGGTCCTGCTGGGAGCTCCCCAAGTTCAGGTGCGGAACCATAACCTTTTATATACTCCTGCTCTACTTCTCCAGTTTCTTGATTAATTCTAAAAAGCTCATCTTCATGCATTAGCTTTGTAGGTTTAAATAATTGCCCTACAGTGCTAGAAAGCAACGGCCCCAAAACTGGTACATCTTCAAAAGCTGCTCCAGTCATTGGGTACGGTCTATCGTAATAATTCTTTTCTTCTAAGTAATAAGTAAAATTCTTTAACATGAATCTGGTTATTGGATTGAAGTTTTCATAATCTTCGCCCCATACAGATTTTTCATCAGATTTAGTCATTAACATTTGATAGGCATGCGGTCTAAAGTAAGAAGTCTCGCCTCCCTCATAAGGAGTTCCACCAGCTTCCCACCAGCGACCCTTCTTTATCTCTACTAACTTCTTACCTTCATATACAGCTTTCAACTCATCTGGATCTTCCATCATTCCAAAGAAAGCGCCAGTCATCATTTGGTGAATAAACGCAGTTCCAAGTACAAGAGCGCCAAATCTTTTAACTATCGGTGTTGCTTTTAACGTCTCTGCTACTTCTTCGTAAGTTTTATTTCTTACAAAGTTCCCAGCATCGTCAAATATTGCTTGTTGTTTTCCTCCAAGCTCAATATCTACTTCACCTTCCATAGTTGCCCCGAAAAAGCTATGTACCATTTCTGTACCAAATATTTCAGTACGCCTCATAATATTATTAACAAATCCACTCCCCCCGGCGTATCTATTATTAATTTCCACTATTTTATCTAATAAAGATCTATTTAAATCATTATTTGTATGATAAGCCTTATAAACTTCAGATCTTCTCAAGTGAGTTAACTTAAACTCTGTATCAAGTATTGTAGCTTTTACCCTACCTGTATCTTGCTCATTTAACATATCTCTTAAGAGTACTTCGTTATCTGAAAAGAAGTTTCTTAATTTCTTTCTACTGTCGCCATCTAATTGATCTAATGGCCTTCCTCGAACAATAGCATTTAGTCTTGCTTGATATTCATTTAATAAATCCCCGCTAATTTGACCTGCTGCTAATCTTTCAGCAATTGGATTAAATTTCATAAAAGTGTCAGTATGCTTGCCACCTACTTTTCCGAAGCTTATAGCATCGAAAAGTGTTCGCATCTGAATGTCTTGCCTAGTTCCTGGAAGGTCAATATCTCCAAGAGCTAATCCAAACCTAGGCTCTATTTTGTTATATACTTTTCTAAACATATCATCAAAAATATGAAGCTTACTTGAATCTAAAGGCACTCCGCCTCCAGCTCTAACTGCTTCTCTTTTTAAGAAATCTTGTCCATAGTTACTATAAGATATACCTGCTAGACCAAGTCCCAAAGCTAAACCAACAGTTGGTTCTGTAAAACCAGGAAACATTCCTTCGATACCTCTCTTTATATAAGAGAGTCCTGTGTATTTCCCTATATAGGATCTAGCTATATCTAAGTTAACTGCGCTAGTAGCAATACCTTCCTTAATTCCTTGATTAAAACCAGGAAGAAATATTTGCGCTGCAAAAGCAGCTGCACCTAATTTAGCAGTACCAGCCAGGTTCTTTGTAGCATTAAAATACATTCCGGAAATACCAGCTGCAATACCAGCTGAAGCTACTATATTACCTGCTATTCCGAATTTTCTTCTATAGTGGTCTACTGTCTCTAAACCCATATAGGCTGCACCTATTTTAGATGCTTTCAAACCAAGAGACATAAACTGCTTATAGAATGGCCCAGGTTTCGTTTTTAATGATAACCCTGTATACTCGCTTACGTTCTTAAGTAACTTGCCAACCACGGGCATCTGATTAAGCGTAGCGTCAATTAATCTATTGAAGCGTTGCATACCGGAAGTTAACTGAGATCCAAAAAGAGCTGTTCTTCTTTTTAGGTCGCTTAGAGTTTTAAGCTCACCTCTCATTGAAGGTACAAGTGCTAGCTTTGTAGATTCGCCCGTGATTTTATTATGATAAGCATTTGAGTAGTTTATATCTGGGACATCTAAGTTCTGTAGAGTAGCTTGAGTGACCGGGTTCATTAAGGTTCTAGTAGACTGATTATCTAAAGCATCTATGATTGGCTCATAACTATAACCACGAGGCAATACTGCTACATCTCTACTTAATAACTTAACTTTTGTTGAAGAAGGTACTTCTTTTATCTTTTTTCCGATAACCTTACCTTTGGCATCTTTTACTTCTTCTACTTCTTCTTTTAATTCTTGAAAGAAAAGCTTACCTCTCCCTCTTTCATCTAACTCTTGTTCATAAACTAAATTAAATTTTCCTCCACTAATTTTACTTTCAATTGAAGAATAAGCATCATCTCCAATAGTAGCTTTCAATAATTGTCTAGTTTCATCGCTTTGCATATATTGGCTTTCAAATACATACCTCCCAACAGTTCTTGCTGGATCTTCTAAAGAAGCTCCTCTTTGCATTTCTAAAGCTTCAGGACTTAAACCAATAGACATAAACTCTGCAGCTCTAAGGGTGTTAAAAATACCGCCCATAAATTCGCTGCTTAAGTTCCTGACTGTCTTTTGAATAACATCGTATTTGCTTATAGCGCTACCTTCAGAGTAAGCACTCGAAGCTAAATATCTGCCTCCAAAATATAGCCCTCCATACGGAAGCAAAGACATCCCAGCTTCTACAAGAGGATGCATCTCTGGTTCTTGCTGTAAGGCAGAGTAATATACTCCACCTTGTCCTTGCTGTGAGTACATATCAACCCCTTCTGGCGTCTAGTTTTCTAGCTAAAGCTTCCTTTGATAACCTAGCTCTTTCCTCTTGTATGAATCTTTGCTGAGCTTCTTGAACCTCCCAATGTCCAAGTTGCTGTTCTTCATAGCTTGGATTGAATACTACTTCTTCTTTAGGCTTATCTTCTTTAGCTGGCTCTGCTTCTACCTTACCATATATCTCTTCGTAAATCTTCTTCAGATCCATTCTTTGATAATTCGGTACTGTCTTAAGTAGTTTATTCTCGGCTGCAACAAAGTTAGATATGAATTCTTTTTCTGTCATTTCATCTATGTCTTTAGGGACCAAAGAGGAAAAGGCATAGAAGATAGTGCTTTTCATATGTTCGTAGAGAGAATCTGGAGCCCTATCTTTTCTTTCTTTTGCTATTTCTAATAAGAAATCTTCTCCGCTTTTAGCTCCTGAAAGCTCAAAGATTAAAGCTCCTGTAGATATTATATATCCCATTGGAGTGTTTTTAGGAATAAGCTCTACTTGTTCAAGAAAACAAATATTAAAAACTTCTTCATAAATAAAAAAAGGCGGGATATTTCCTGCCTTAATTAACTTATTGAAAAAATTAAACTCTTTTATCTTTAAGAGTTTAAAATCAAAACTTAAGTAATCATCGAATACTATTCTATAGAGCTCAGAATTTAATTCTAAGGCTCTGAATGATTTCATAGCTGGGTGGTTAGCAACATTGCCTGCTGAGGAGTTAAGAATCCGCTATTAAGTAGAATCATCTGATATAAAGAATCAAGCACGCCAGCCTTACAATACTCAAGCCAATTATTGTTTAAGCTAGGATAGAGTACGCAATAAAGTACTACCTTCTCCTTTAGCTTCTCTTCCACTTCCTCAGCATCTTCACTCTCTTTAAGCTTGTTCATAAGCTCCTTAATCTTCTTCCATTCACCTCTAGTAAGATGATGGTAGACGTATACTTCCCCTTCTCCGAAAGCCATTACGTGGATTCCAGTCTTACCGTAGCGATCTTTCCAAGCCTGGATGGTCTCATAAGAAGGCGCATTGGGCTCCTGAGCAAGTAGCTCCATAATCTGGTCTCTAACTACAAATGGCTCTTGCTGTCTTGGAGCTTCTTGAACTACCGGAGCTGGAGCTGGGGGAGGTGCCTTCTTCTTATCAATCTCGTTAGAAAGCTTACTTAGCTCAGCGTCTAAATCAATCATCGGCTCTATCCTTTGAATAGGTTTTGTTTCTTCAATAATCTTCTCAAGAAATGTAGGCGCTTCCTCTTTAATAGGCAAGTCTTTTTTCATTTCCAAAGCTTGCTGTCTTTTACGCTCACGCCTGTACTTTGGAGCATTAATTAACTCCTCAGTTTCTTTTTTCTTTTCTTCTTCTAAAGCTTTTGCTTTCAGTTCTTCTTCTACAATTTTTACCTCATCATCAATTGGTATAAAAGCTGTAGGAGGTAAAGATTTAATAATAGAGTCAGCAGTAGGAGATTTTCTTTTAAGAGCTTCCATTGCTTTATCTGGCACTGGGCTACCAAACATTACTAAATTATCGTCAAGCTTTCTGCCTTCAAATCCCATATTAATCTACTCCATTAATAATGTTTCTTCCAATAAAAGAGTACTCTTCAAGAATTGCTTGCTCACTTATTTGTATAGTTTGACCCATTGATATTAAAAAACAATTTTGAATAACTCTGCTTTTACTAGAATCATCTCCAAAGATAATACTTAAATTAAACTTAGGCAATAAAAAAGTATTAAAACTTCCCCCTGAACCTCCAAGTAGATTAACTAAATAATTTGGCTCAGTATAATTTATTACAAAGTTACCTTGAACGATTTCTCTGCCAGGAAGTACTGCATCAAATACTGTAGAGCCGTAACCATATATTGGTTGTTGGCTATTTTGT
>Ga0194133_10011084_pt1 | contig 10038 bp, 10 predicted proteins | sample TA2KigOf40mmetaG_FD_155448 | JGI IMG/M metagenome (GOLD analysis project Ga0194133, IMG submission 155448) | Freshwater microbial communities from Lake Tanganyika, Tanzania - TA2015055 Kigoma Offshore 40m | ecosystem: Environmental > Aquatic > Freshwater > Lake | place: Tanzania: Lake... | reverse complement strand
TCGGCGCCCGTGGCACCCGCCGCGATCGCGCGACCGGGCGCCGACGCTTCCTGATCAGCGGCGCCCGGGCATCGGAAGGCGTGGCCCGAGCACGATCGCGAGCGACGCGAGGATCAGGCCGAGCGCGGCCACCTCGGTGAGGCCGATCTCCTCCCCCACGAGGAGCGCCGAGCTGAGCACCCCGACGACCGGGATGAGCAGCGTGCCGATGGCGGCGACCGAGGCCGGGAAGACCTGCAGCACGCGCACCCAGCCCCACTGGCAGAAGATCATCGGAACCGTCGCGGAGTAGAGCGTGCCCGCTATGCCGCGCCAGCTCGGGGCCTCCAGGCCCTGCCGGAGCACGTCGCCGCCCTCGATCAGGGCCCAGCCGGCCAGGATCGGGAGGCCGCCGAGCAGCAGCTGCCATCCGGTCAGCGGGAAGGACTGCATTTCCCAGCGATGCCGCTTCACGGCGAGCGAGCCGGCCGCCCAGGACATCGCCGCACCGAGCATCAGCAGCCCGCCCAGCGGCGCACGGCGGAGTTCCGCGACCTCGCCCGCGAGCAGGCAGGCGAGTCCCGCGAGGCCGAGCGCGAGCCCCGCCGCCTTCGCGCGCGTGATCCCCTCGCCGAGCACTGGCACCGCGAGCAGCGTCGCCCAGAGCGGCATCGTGAAGGCGATGATCGCGGCGCGGCCCGACGCCATGTAGGACAGCCCGTAGGCCGAGCAGAGATGCCAGACGGTCATGTTGAAGAAGGACGCGACGAGGAGCGGGCCGAGGTCCCGCCGCGGTATCGCGAGCGACTGGCCCGCCAGCCGCGCGCAGGCGAATAGCCCGGCGACGCCGATGACGATGCAGGCTGCGCGGAAGCTCCAGGGCCGGAACTCCGTCACGCCCCACTTGATCATCGGCCAGTTGACGCCCCAGAAGACCGTCAGCAGCGCCAGCAGCACGAAGCCGCTGCGCGGCGGCGCCTCGACCCGCGCTGCTGCGCTCAAGCGCCGCGGCGGATGTCGATCACGAAGACCCCGCCCTCCTCGCGCGCGCCGAGGAATGCATGCCCCGCGGCCGAGCAGAACGCCTCGATGTCGCGCGGCGCGCCGGGATCCGTCGCGAGCACGCGCAGTTCCGAGCCCGCGGCGAGGTCGCGCATGCGCTTCTTCACGCGCAGCACCGGAAGCGGGCAGGTCAGCCCCTTCACGTCGAGTTCCTCGGCCATCCCCCGCCCTCCCGTCGCGCGAGGCGGCGCCACGGATTGGCGCCACGCCCCGGCTGGACCTATAACGCAAAGCGACGGTGCCGCGAACCCGGCCGCCGCGACCGGAGGGATCGGATGGAGTTCCAGGCCGCCTTGCTGCCCCTCGCCGGCCTCGCGATCGGCGCGGCCTTCGGCGCAGCCACGGAACGCAGCGGCTTCTGCACCATGGGTGCGGTGAGCGACTGGGCCGGGCTCGGCGACGCGACGCGCCTGCGCGCCTGGGCGCTCGCGGCGGCGATCGCGATCGCGGGTGCGCAGGCGCTGCACCTCGCCGGCGCGATCGACCTCTCGCGCTCGCTCTATGCCGGCAAGCGCCTGCTCTGGCTCGGCCACCTCGCCGGCGGCGCGCTGTTCGGCGTCGGCATGACCTATGCCGGCGGCTGCGCGAGCCGCGCGCTGGCGCGGCTCGGCGCCGGGAACCTGAAGTCGCTGGTCGTGCTGCTCGTGCTCGCCGTCGCCGCGATGGCGACGATGCGCGGGCTGCTTGCGCCACTGCGCATCGCCGTCGTCGACGCCAGCGCCGTCGCCCTGCCACGCGCGCAGTCGATGCCGGACCTGCTCGCGCCCGGCGCGCCGGCCTTGCGCGCAGCCATCGCATGCATCGCAGCCATCGCGCTCGCGGCCTGGGCGTTCTCCGACGCGCGGCTGCGCGCGCGCGCCGCGCTCATGGCGGGCGCCTGCGCCGCCGGCGCGCTCGCGGTCGCCGCGTGGGCGGCGACGGGCATCCTCGGCCATGACGACTTCGAGCCCGCGCCGCTGGCGTCGCTCACCTTCGTGGCGCCGACGGCGGAGACGATGCTCTACGCGATGTTCTCGACCGGCAGCAGCTTCACCTTCCCGGTCGCGACCTGCATCGGCATGGTCGCGGGCGCGGCCGCCTCCGCGCTCGCCGGCGGGCGCTTCCGGTGGGAGGGCTTCGCCGACCGCGCCGACCTCGCGCGCCACGTGCTGGGCGCCGCCGCGATGGGCGTCGGCGGCGTCCTTGCCCTCGGCTGCACGATCGGCCAGGGCGTCGCGGGGATCTCGACGCTCTCGCTGGGCTCGCTGCTCACGCTCGCCGGCATCTTCGCGGGCGGCGCGCTCGCGACGCGCGCGCTCGCGGAGGGAAGCTGGCGCGAGGCGCTGCGCCTGCGCTGAAGCAGGCGGAGCCTGCCCTTGCCCGCGGGCGCGCGAGGCCGGAATATCCTCGCCTCGTCACGACACACGCAACGGAGCCTCCGATGAACAGGATCGACCTCGAAGGCCGCAAGGCCGTCGTCACCGGCGGCGCGCGCGGCATCGGCCTCGCGACGGCGGAGCGGATGCTGCAGTCCGGGGCCGAGGTCTGCCTCTGGGACATGGACCCGGCGGCGCTCGACGCCGCGGCGAAGCGCCTCGCGGGCAAGGGCAGCGTCCATTCGGCGGTGGTCGACGTCGCCTCGGTGGCCTCGGTCACGGCCGCGGCGCAGCAGGCCATCGGGCAGATGGGGCGCGTCGACATCCTCGTCAACAACGCCGGCATCACCGGCCCGAACACGACGGTGTGGGAGTACCCGCCGGAGGAATGGCGCAAGGTCCTCGAGGTGGACCTCACCGGTCCGTTCCTCTGCGCGCGCGCCCTCGTCCCGATGATGATCGAGAAGAACTACGGCCGCATCGTCAACGTCGCCTCCGTCGCGGGCAAGGAAGGCAACCCGAACGCCTCGGCCTACTCGGCGGCCAAGGCGGGGCTGGTCGCGCTGACCAAGTCGCTCGGCAAGGAGCTCGCGAAGACCGGGATCCGCGTGAACTGCCTGACGCCTGCCGCCGTCGAGACGGACATCTTCAAGCAGATGACCGAGGCCCATATCCAGTTCATGCTCTCCAAGATCCCGATCGGCCGCTTCGGCAAGATCGAGGAGGTCGCCGGAATGATCTGCTGGCTCGCCTCGGAGGAGATGAGCTTCTCAACCGGCGCCGTGTTCGACATTTCCGGCGGCCGCGCGACCTACTGACCGACATTTCCTGGAGCCAGCAGCCATGACCGCCGCCACACCCGCCCTGCTCGCCAGGGCGCGCAAGCACCTCTTCGTCGCCGTCGTCTCCGACACGCTCGACAACATGGGCCTCACGGGCCAGGCGCTCGCGCCCGCGATCCGCCCGCTCGACGACGCGCTGACCTTCCTCGGGCGCGCGCGCACGGGTATGTACCGCGAGATGTTCCACGTCCAGCCGGGCAACCCGTATGAGCTCGAGATCAAGCTGATCGACGACCTACGCGAGGGCGAGGTCGCGGTGCTGGCCTGCTCGGGCAATCCGCGCATCGCGCCCTGGGGCGAGCTGCTGTCCACCGCCTCGAAGGCGCGCGGCGCCGCGGCCTGCGTCACCGACGGGCTCGTGCGCGACATCAAGGCGATCCGCAGGATGAAGTTCCCGGTCTTCGCCGGCGGCATCGGCCCGCTCGATTCCAAGGGCCGCGGCATCGTCGCGGAGATCGACGTGCCGGTGGAGCTCGGCGGCGTGCGCGTCACGCCGGGCGACCTCGTCTTCGGCGACGCCGACGGCGTGGTCGTGATCCCGAAGGCGGTCGAGGCCGAGGTGCTGACCGCCGCGCTCGAGAAGGTGCTGGGCGAGCACAAGACTCTCGCGGCGCTCAAGAAGGGCGAGAAGCTCGCCACGGTCTTCGCGCGCTACGGGGTGCTCTGAGCGACGTGGCGCAGGGCCTGCCCCTGCTCGCGGCGGCGGCCGGCGCGCTCTACATCGTCACGCCCGGCCCCGCCTTCGTGGCGCTTCTCGGGCTCTGCGCCGCGCGCGGCCGTGCCGCGGGCCTGCGCTTCGTGCTCGGCCACATGGCGGGCGACCTGCTCTGGACGAGCCTCGCGCTCCTGGCGCTCGTCGGCGCGCAGGCGATCCACCCGGCGGTGTTCGACCTGCTCGGCGTCGCCTGCGGGCTCTACCTCGTCTTCCTCGGCTGGCAGGCGCTGAAGGCGCGCAGCGCCGCCGAGGCCGGCCTCGCGCTCTTCGACCGGCCGCTGCGCCGCGGCCTGGTCTTCGGCCTCACCAATCCCAAGGGCTATCCGGTCGCCGTCGGCATGTTCGCCGCGCTGCTCGGGCCGCGCGCGGCGGAGCTCGACTTCGCGCTGGCGCCGACGCTCGTCGGCGCGAGCATGGCGGGTGGCGCCATCGCGGCACTGCTGCTCGTCGGCTTTGCTGGCCTGCCGGCGGTGCGCGGCTTCTACCTGCGGCGCGAGCGCCTCGTGACGCGCTGCGCGGGGCTGCTCTTCATCGGCTTCGGCATCGGGGCGCTCGCCGGAGGCCTCCCCGGCCTGCTCGGCCGTCGCCCCTAGTCACTCCTTCTCGAACAGGCTGAAGACCGAGACGGCGTCCATCTCCGCGAGGCCGCGCGCGACCGCGAAGCGGTAGAGCGTCGCCGCCTGCGACGCCATCGGCAGCGGCGCCTTCAGCTCCTTCGCCACCGACTGCACCATGTCGAGGTCCTTGAGGACCTGCCGCGCATAGCCCGCGGGCGCGAAGTCGCGCCGGAGCATGCGCGGGTAGAAATGCCGGAGCATCGGCGTGTCCGCGTAGCCCCCCGCCAGCGCCTCCGGCACGCGCGCCGCGTCGATGCCCGCTCGCTCCGCGAAGGACAGCGCCTCCGCGAGGACGGCGAAGTTGGTGCAGACGATGACCTGGTTGACCAGCTTCGTCAGCTGCCCCGCGCCCTCGCCGCCCATGTGCGTGAAGCTCTGGCCGAGCTGCTCCATCACCGGGCGCACGCGCGCGATGTCGGCCTCGGCGCCGCCCGCCATGATCGCGAGCTTGCCCGCCGCGGCCGCGGGCGGACCGCCGGAGACCGGCGCGTCGACCCATCCCATCCCCGTCGCGGCGCGCAGCCGCAGCGCCATCTCGCGCGAGCGATCGGGCTGCGTCGTCGACATGTCGACGAGGACCTTGCCCGGCCCCGCGCCCTCGGCGACGCCGCCGGGGCCGAAGACCGAGTTATCCACGGCGTCGGTGTCGAGCACGCATGCTAGGACGATGTCCGCCGCCCTTGCCACCGACGCGGCGTCGGCGTGGATCGTCGCGCCGGCCTCCTCGATGCGGGACGTGCGGCCGGCCACGAAGTTCCACGCATGGACGCGATGGCCGAGGGAGAGCAGCCGCAGGACCATCGGCTCGCCCATCAGGCCGATGCCGAGGAAGCCGATCGCGGGGACGTCGTCAGCCATGGCCTCAACCCTCCTGGCTGGAGAGGCGGTCGTAGACGCGATAGAGGGCCTGGTTGCCGTTCGAACCCTCGCCATGCGCGCGCGCCTCCAGGTAGAGCTGCGTGGCGAGCGCCGTCGCCGGCAGCGGCACGCCCATCTCGAAGGCGGCCTCGTTCACGAGGCGCAGGTCCTTGAGCTTGAGGTCGATGCGGAAGCCGGCCGCGGGATCGCGCGCGATCATGCGCGGCGCGAGGTTCTGCATCATCCACGAGCCCGCGGCGCCGCCCATCAGCACCTCGCGCAGCTTGCCGAGGTCCAGCCCCGCCTCTCGGCCGAGCGCCAGGGCCTCGCACACGCCCATGAGGTTGATCGCGCAGACCAGCTGGTTGCACATCTTCACAGTCTGCCCGGCGCCGCTCGCGCCGACATGCACTATTGTCCGGCCCATCGCCTGCAGGACCGGCAGGGCGCGCGCGAAGGGCTCGGCCTCGCCGCCGACCATGATCGACAGCGACGCGCCCTCGGCGCCGGCAGGCCCGCCGCTGACCGGCGCGTCCAGCATCACGATGCCGCGCCCGGCGAGGCGCGCGGCCATGTCGCGCGTGGCGCTCGCGGAGATCGTGCTCATCTCGATGACCAGGCCGCCGCGCGTTCCAGCCTCGAGCACGCCTCCGGGCCCCAGCAGCACGTCCTGCGCCTGCGGCGTGTCCGGCAGCATCGTGATCGCGACGTCGGCGTCGCGCACCGCGTCGGCGACGCTCGCGGCGACCCGCAGCCCCGGCCCGGCCATGCCCTCGAGCGCCTCCGGCCGCACGTCGTGGACGGCCACCTCGTGCCCCGCGCGCGCGAGGTTGCGCGCCATGTGGCGTCCCATGATGCCGATGCCGATGAAGCCGATGCTGGTCCCCACGCTTGTCCTCCCGGGCTAGACTTGGACCCGGACCCTAGCCCAATCGCGCGCGGACCGGAGCGCCTCCCTCGCATGCCTCGCCTGCTCACCTGCGGCATCGTCACCTGGGACTGGCTCTACGGCGTGGACCGCATCCCACCCGGGCCCGGCGCCATCGAGGCCGGCAGGTTCGTCGGCACGGGCGGGGGCATGGCGGCCTCCGCCGCCTGCGCCATCGGCAGGCTTGGCGGCGACGTCGAGTTCTGGGGACGCTGCGGCGATGACCGCGTCGGCGACGAGATCCTCGCCGACATGCGCGGCTACGGCGTGCGCGTCGACCGCGTGCGGCGCATCGCGGGGCATGCCTCGCCGGTCTCCGCGATCCTCATCGACCGGGAGGGCGAGCGCATGATCGTCCCCTACTACGACCCCGCGCTCGACCAGGATCCGTCCTGGCTGCCCGTCGCGGACATGCCGGGCTTCGACGGCGTCATGGTCGATGCGCGCTGGCCACCCGGCGCGGCGCGCGCGCTGGACGCGGCGCGCGCGGCCGGCGCGATCGCGATGCTCGACGCCGATGTCGCGACGCGCGAGATCCTCGAAGACCTCATGGCGCGCGCGACCCATGTGGTCTGGTCGGAGGTCGCGCTACGCGACTGGTCCGGCACCAGCGACCCAGCTGACGGGTTGCGCGCCGCGCGCCGCCGCTTCGGCGGATTCCTCGGCGTGACCGTGGGGCCGGGTGGCTTCCGCTGGCTCGAGGGCGACGACCTGCGCGCCGAGCCGGCGCCGCGCGTCGAGGCCGTGGACACGCTGGCCGCAGGCGACGTCTTCCACGGCGCCTTCCTGCTCGCCCTCGCGGAGGGACGCGGTGTCGCCAAGGCCGCGCGCTTCGCCAATGTCGCGGCCGCGCTCAAGTGCGCGCGCTTCGGGAGCCGCACGACGACGCCGTCGCGCGAGGAGGTCGATGCCTTCCTCGCGGGCTGGAGGAGCTAGGCCGGGGGAACCACGACCTCGCGGCGGAACAGGGCCGCGAAGGCGGCGGTACCGGGGAGCTGGAGGTCGCTCGCGACCATGCCCGGCTTCGTGAACGCGCCGTTGAGCGCATGGAAGCCGAGCGCGCGATAGACCTCGAACTGCTCCTCCGAGAAGAACTGGTCGCCGGTCGTCTCGTGCGGGAAGGACGGGTTCCGCCGCGCGTAGTCGCGGATGTAGTCGTTCTCGTCGCCGGTCAGCGACGACTTCACGTAGACGAGCGTGCCCTTCGCGTCGCCGTAGTCGATGGTGCCCACCGCGACATGCGCGGCGCCGACGGGTGCGGCCTCGCCACGCATCACGGCGCGCGTCGCCTCGCGGATCGCCTGCCAGGGCAGGTCGATCCTCACTCCGAGGTCGATCCGCGCGAAGCGCTGCAGGCGCACGAGCAAGCCAAACTCCATCCTCGGGTCGGCTTCTGCATCGACTACCACAATCGTGCGCACGCGGCGGCGCAGCAACTCGTAGAGGCCCAGGTTCTCGACGTGGCCTCCATCCGTCGGGTAGACGCGGCGCGCGTGCTCGTCGAGGAGGGAGAACATCTCCGCGATCATCGGCCACTTGAGGACGTCCTGCGCCAGGCGCGCGCCCCGCGAATACGCGCGCGCCGGCGCCGCGCCCCCGAGATGCGCGGGATTGGACATCCAGTACCCGAGCCGGACATTGAGGATCGCAAGCGTGGGCGCCATGCGACGCGCCATGCTCGCGCCCATGTTCGCGGAGACCGCCGCCCCCGAGATCGCGACGGCGGAGCCGATGTCCGGCAGGCCGCCTCTCCAGAGCGCGGTGGCGCGGAGCGTGTCGGCATACCCCGTCGACTGCGCGCCGAAGCGGACCGGGGAGAAGAAGAAGAAGTCGGCGTTGCGGCCGCGCCTGTTGACGTTGCACGAGGCCTGGATGTTGAGCGCGCAATTGAGGAGCAGCAGGGGGCCGCAGCCCGGCGTGAGCTCGTGCAGCTGCATGGTGCCGCATGGCACCGGGTCCTGCCCCGGCGCGAGCTTGGACATGTCGGCGGGATCGAACAGGAACGCCTTCGAGAGACGGTCCCTGTAGAGCCTGTGGAGGGAGTTGGCGTTCGGTGCCAGCGCCAGCCCGAGCAACGCGAGGACCGTGATGCCGACCGCGACGAAGGCTGCCGCGATCTTGCGCGGCCCGCCGCAGTCCAGCCCGAGCCCCGCGGCCTCGCCGATCGCCCCCGCGCCAGGCCCTGAGCACAGCAGGTGGACCGCAGGCACGAGCCAGGATGGGCGATAGACGAAGCCGACATCCGTCCAGAGCGTCACGTGCAGGTAGCCCGCCCAGACCACGAGGGGCAGTATCAGCGCGACGATCCAGCTCGCCGCGGCGGCCGCGACCCGCCGCACGACCCCCACCGCGCCGGTACCCGCCATCTGCGCCTCCAGGCCGAGATGGCGCCCCAGGAAGGAAAGCGCCGCCGCGGCGGAAGCGAGGTGCGGGGCATAGCTGGACACCAGGACCGTCGCCTTCTCGTAGAGCGTGTCGACTTCCTTGTTACCGTAGAACCTGAAGAGCGCCGCGACCGCAAAGGGCTGCATTTCCAAGAAGGCCGTGAGCACGGTCGCCAACGCGAGCGCGCGTGCGACCATGTACCAGTGGCCGGAGAACTCGGCCCGTCCATCCCTCGTGAACGACAGCCACGTGCCCCATGCCAACAGGTGCGCTACCAGGAGTAGCGCCGCAAGTTTCGTGAACGCGAAATGTCCCCATCCAGAGACAACGGGGACGCTCTCGAAGCCAAGGAAGTCGGGCGTGGAGAAGGCGCGCTGGTCGGGGTTCATCAAACCGGTGAGCCCGGCGAGGAGCAGGATCGCGGCGCCGACGCGGATCAGGTTGGCCACGAGGCCGCGCAGGACGACGACGCACGAGCCCACCGCGTCGGACACGCCGCGCGGCACGAGGTAGCGCGAGCAGTTGCGCAGGTGCCCCACCGCCGGGCTGTCATCCTTCCGACCGGGCGCAGGGGAGAAGGGGAAACGGCCGCCGAGCCGCTCCATGCCGACCCGGGCCGACGCGCCGAGGTAGCCGCCTCCGGACACCGTCGACATCCAGTCGAAGAAGCGGATCCCGCTCGCCTGCCGCGCGGGATGTCCGAGATGAAGGTCGAGCGCCTGCATCGCGCCAAGGCTGAACGCCGCCGAGCGGATGCCTCCGCCCGAGAGCGCGAGGCCCGCGCCCTGCACGGGCGGCGCCCCGGAGGTGGGCGGTGGCGCGAGACTGTCCGCGCCATCGCGCCCCTTGTTGATCCAGGAGACTTCCTCGCCGAGGACCTTCGCGAAGTCCTGCTCCAGGTCGCGCGAGGGCGCGCCGTCGCTCACCACGCCGTCCCGGCCTCGCGTGCGGCGCGGGCGAGCTGCTCGATGCGGCTCCAGTCGCGCGCGGCGATCGCGTCCCTCGGCATCATCCAGGTGCCACCGGTGGCGACGACGTTCGGGCAGGCGAGGTACTCGGCGGCGAGCTTCTGGTCGAGCCCGCCGGTCGGGCAGAACGCGACGTCCGCAAAGACCGGGGCGAAGGCCTTCAGCGCGGCGGTGCCGCCCGACTGCTGCGCGGGGAAGAACTTCAGCGTCGCGAAGCCGGCGCTGCGTGCCTGCATGATCTCGGACGCCGTCACCGCGCCCGGCAGCCAGTCGAGCGGCGCGGCGCGCGCGGCCTCCGCCATGCCCGGGTCGAAGCCCGGGCTGACCGC
>Ga0194133_10011083_pt1 | contig 10039 bp, 6 predicted proteins | sample TA2KigOf40mmetaG_FD_155448 | JGI IMG/M metagenome (GOLD analysis project Ga0194133, IMG submission 155448) | Freshwater microbial communities from Lake Tanganyika, Tanzania - TA2015055 Kigoma Offshore 40m | ecosystem: Environmental > Aquatic > Freshwater > Lake | place: Tanzania: Lake Tanganyika... | reverse complement strand
ACCGCGATGACCACTTCTTTCGCGAGAGCGACGCCTTTCTCGCCTGGCTGAGATCTGTGCCGGTGGCCCCAGGTTTCGACAAGGTCAGGGTGGCGGGCGAACCCGAGCGCGAAGCTATGGCGCAACGTGAACGTGACGGCTTCGCAGTGGATCTCGCCACCTGGAGTGAAATCCTCAACGCTGCGGAGAAGCTCGGGATCGCCGCGGCGCAGGTGGAGAGCGCAGTATCCGGATAGTGCTCCGCAGGCCCATCACTTTTGAGGCTGATCGGGGGCTACAATTCGGGTGGAAAATGCAAGGCTTCTCCGCACGAGGCGCCCGCGTACTGCGGATCCAGCATGCATCAAACCAGAGCCGCGTGGAGTCCACCGCGTTGTCTTCGCAGTGCAGTGGAAGCCACTGTCCCGGATCGCCCCTGTAGCTCAGTGGACAGAGCGTCCCCCTCCTAAGGGGAAGGTCGCAGGTTCGATTCCTGCCGGGGGCGCCACGCTCAACGGCCTGAACCTCGCAGACAGACCGACCTGCCCTCGGTCCTGGACCTTCGGCACGGTCTTCTCCGCTGTACGAACTGGAGGCGCTGCTTCCTGCCTTCCGTTGCATTTCAGGCGCTGGTGAACCCTTTTGAGCCTTCACGCTTTGGCCAGCAGAGGGGCGCCCAGCCCAGCTGCCGGTTGTCGATCGGCATGTGGTTGCTGCTCGCCAAGATTGTCATTCCGCTGTCCTTTCCAGGCGACGCGACGCAGGCCTTGTGGTGTGCAGCTGTGCGAACTCACACACTTCATTCACAGGCCGAGCTTGCATTTGGAGAGCGTCATTTTCCTGTAGCATTTGGAGTTACCCGGGAGATAACGATGCAGGTGAGTCGCTCGTGTGATGGGCCATTCGCGCCGTCCCCAGCGTCTCATCAGCACTGTTCGGGCACTATCGATTAATTATCATACGATATATTAACAATAAATTGGAGGGAAATCAAGTGATCAAGCCCATTGCGCCCCGAGGCGCTGCCGCTACCGGCGGCAAACGTTCGCTTGCTGCAATGGCACTTGCGACAGCTGCATTTGTTGCCGGTTGCGCCAACGACGATAAGCCTGAGTTTCGCTCTCTGGTCGTCTTCGGAGATAGCCTCAGCGACATTGGTTCGTACGCGCCGGTCACCTCGGCCGCAGGCAATTCCCAGCCCCCTTTCATTGGCGGCAAGTTCACAACGAACGGTGCGGAGGGTCTGGTCTGGCCGGAAATGCTGGCCGCGCAGATGGGACTCAGGATCACGCCCCACGAGGTCGGATACGGAACGCAGTCGTCGAAGTGTCCGAGCAACGACACAAGTTGCACTGGCTATGCCCAAGGCGGTTCACGGGTGACCAACGCAGATGGCATCGGCAAACAGGGAGGGGCCCTGACGGTCCCGGTGAAGACCCAGATCGCCAACCATGTGAACCGCTTCAACAGTTTCCGGAGCACAGACCTGATCATCGTTTACGCAGGCAACAACGATGTCTTTGTCCAGTTCGAACTCTTCACAAGGAAGGCAGAGCAGATCGAGGCTGACGCCGGTGCGGGAAAACTGACAAGGGAGCAGGCCGCACAGCAGACGAACGCGGCCGTTGCAGAGGCGATCCGTGCCACCCAGCAGGCGGCGGATGAACTCAACACGTATGTGAAGTCGGACATACTCGGAAAGGGCGCCTCGTATGTGGTGGTTGGAAACCTCCCCGACAGTGCAAAGACGCCCACTGGCGCTGCCGCACCAGCCTCGGTGAGACCAATCCTTTCTCAACTGGTCTCAACATTCAACCAGGCCTTGAGCGGGGGACTGGCGGGATCCTCAGCAAAAATCTGGGACTCCAAGGCGCTTGGGGACGACGTGGCCGCCAACCCTGCCAAGTATGGATTCACGAACACCACGGATGTTGCCTGCGATCCTGAGAAAATCAAGCTCATCACGGGTGGACAGATCGTCGACGGCACCTCCCTCTTTTGCAACGCAACGCCAGGAGTTCCGTACTTCGGACTGAAGACCGGAGCAAGCGCAAACACCTGGCAGTTCGCCGACGGCGTTCACCCCACAACCGGCGGCCACAAGGTAATCGCCCAGAAACTGAGCGAGTATCTCGTTTCCATTGGCTGGTTCTGAGCGAACCCGCAGATCGGGCAACAAAGCCCTTCCCGAGATGCGATGGGATCGGATGAGGTAACGGCAAAGGCGGTCCGATGAGAGAGGCCGCAGCCACCCTGGTCAGTGAGCGTGAGCATGACCGTGCCCTAGCCCGATTGGGTCTGGGGCGGTCATCACGATTCGGGTGAAAAGCTTCCTGAACGCGGGTTCATCCTGCGCGGCCGGTGCCAAGGGGTGGGTGTTTGCGGCAAACGCATCGTCGAGTGCTTTCCACTCTGCGTCCGAGAGCAGTTTTCTGGCTTCTGGAATCACCACCGTTTCCTCCAGCCGCATATGCTCGTGGTAGAACTGGATGTACTTGCGGGCTTCTTCCTCGAAGTCGAAGCGTCTCGCGTCTCCGAAGTACTCCCACGCGAGCAAGCGGTGCTGCAGATCGCGGATGGCGGTCTCCTCGCGGATATGCTCCATTTCGAGACCGTGCACAACTTCGGCGAGTGCTTCTGACCTGGTTTTGAGCGGGCGAAACAGGAACTCGGTCTCCTTTGGATGGTGTTGCCTTGCCGGAAACTCATCAAGGTAAAACAACATCGCCCTCAGCGTTTCAAAGAAATTCGCCTCGTCGCCGCGCGGACCTCGCTGGAGCATGGCGATGATCGAAGTCAGGATCGAGGAGATGCTTGCATGCTCCTGGTAAATCGTCTGAATGCATGGGTGCGACATGACCACCTCTCTAGATTAGTACAAAGAAGTCCAGACTGAAAAGAATTGTAGTCCTTGTGCTTTCATGCCGCTTAGGCTCCCACGCTGCCAGGTGTGCGCTCCCTTGATCTCACGCTGCTGAATCTTCCCAACCCACCCCCAACGTCCTCGGCGGCGGTCTGGGCACTTCGGCTCCGAGGAGAATCTGCGCATAGGCCTTGGCGAGATTGTCGGTGTGCAGCGATGCCATGCCGCCTCCGCCGAGCACGCCTTCGAGCACGAGGTTGAGCCCGTGGATGCCGGGTAGTGCATAGCGGCGCAGGCGCAGGATCTGGCGGTGTGCAAAGACCCGACGCAGCAGAGCCTCGTCCACCACTGCGAGGAGCCAGGGCCAGTCGGCCGGATGTCGGGCGATCAGACCGATGTTGGCGGTGTTGCCCTTGTCGCCGGAGCGGCCGTGCGCAAGTTCGATCAGACGAACCCGCGCCCACCTTGGATCGGACCAGGCACGGGCCGCTTTGGTGAGCGTGCGCGCGTCGAGTCCTGCAACAACTCTGCCGTCGTGATTGCCGGTCAACAGGGCCGTGGAAGACATGCGCAAGTCGGAGGCATCGGGCACATCGGCGTGCTCCAGAACGAGCTCCTCCTCATCGAGCAGCACCCGCACCGACACAGCCTGACGCGGTTCCAGCATGGAAAACAGCCGGATGAGCGCACTGGGAGCCGCCCGCCCCTGGCCAAATCCGCTGGTTCCAGGCGCCATCGAAGTTGCGGCGGCGGCAAACTCCCGGCCAAACAACTCGAGACTTGCCTTCTCGGAGCACCTCGCAGCGATCCTGAGCACCACTTCGCGCGCCTGCCCTGCGCGTGCAGATGGCCCGTACATCGCCTCGCTGCCGAGCACCTCCACATGCGTTTCGGCCAAGGGTGCAAGCCCCCTCCCCTGCAGCATGCGCGCAAGGCGCGCGAGCAGGGCATCGGCGGTGCGCCGCGCCTTGGCAGCGGCGTGTTCGCCGCCGATCACGAGCAGCACCTGATTCTTCCAGCCGTCTTGCCAGGTGAGGCTGAGTTTGAGGTCGCGCGGCGGTGGCAAGCCGCGAGCGCCTTCCACACTCACGCGATCGAGTCCGGAAGGACGGATCACCACGCCGGTCCAGTCACAGACGACATCCGGGACCACATAGGCCGCCGGATCAGCGATCTCGTAGAGCAGTTGCTCGGCCACGGTGGCCGGGGTAATCATCCCGCCGGTACCCTCCGGCTTGAAGATCTCGAAGCGTCCGTCGGCCCAGGCCTCCACGACCGGAAAGCCGATATTTTCCCAATCGGTCACCTGCTGCCAGTCGGTGAAGAGCCCACCCGTGCATTGCGCACCGCATTCGATCAGGTGCCCTGCAAGCGTACCCTGCGCGAGGCGGTCAAGCAGTTTCTGCGAAGGCTCCCGGCCCACCGTCTTGTGCCAGCCGAACGCGTGCATCATCGCACCGAGGGTCACGGCCGAGTCCACACACCGCCCGGTGATCACGACCTGCGCACCCGCGTCAAGCGCCTGCGCGATCGGACGCGCTCCAAGATAGGCGTTGATGCTGAGGACCTTGTCCGGAAAGGCAGCCCCGCTCGACATGTCGATACGCTGGCTCGCGCGGAACTCCTCCTCCCGGTGCAGGAGATCGTCGCCCAGCACCAGACCGATGCGGATCCTCAGCCCAAGGTCCCTCGCAAGATCCGCGAGCGCCTTGGCGCAGGCCTGCGGGTGGATTCCCCCGGCGTTGGATACGACCCGGATACCCCGGCCGAGCAACTCAGGCAGGTGCTCGCGCAGGGTGACCTGCACAAAGTCGGTGGCATAGCCTGCCTGGGGCGACCTTGCCCGCTGGCCGGCCATGATCGCTAGTGTGAGTTCGGCAAGGTAGTCGAAGACCAGGAAATCGAGATCCGGAACCTTGAGAAGCTGGGGAACCGCGCTTGCAGTGTCGCCCCAGAAGCCCGATGCGCCTCCTATTCGAATACTATCGACCATCGTTGCCCGCCCCATCATGAAACGCTTCGAGTCAAGCATACAACCGGGAAGCCCGGTGTTCGTCTCGCGCAGCACTGCCATGCTCGGTCTCTTGCGCGAGCTAAGGGCCCTGGAAGCCCGCAGCCGCGAGCGGTCGGCCGCTGCGAAACCGCTCTTTGATCGCAGGGGCCAGTTGCTCCCACGCGAAAGGCTCGCGCGCCTCCTCGACCCGGGAGCGCCCTGGCTGGAGCTTTCAACCCTTGCGGGCTACGGACTCGACACTGATGATCCTGCACGATCGGTGCCGGGAAGCGGCGTGATCACAGGCATCGGTTTCGTGAGCGGTGTCCGTTGCCTGGTACAGCTCAACGATGCAGGCATCGATGCAGGCGCAATCCAGCACATGGGTCGCGAGAAGATTCTGCGCGGCCAGCGGATTGCCGCGGAAAATGCGCTCCCTTATGTGCAGCTGATCGAGTCCGCCGGCGCGAATCTTCTTCGCTACGAGGTGGAGGGGTTCGTCGAAGGCGGGCGGATCTTCGCCAACCTCGCCCGGTTGTCGGCCGCGGGCATCCCGGTGATTGCGGTGGTCCACGGAGCCTCCACCGCTGGCGGGGCCTACATGCCGGGGCTTTCAGACTATGTGATCATGGTTCGCGGCAGGGCCAAAGCCTTTCTTGCCGGCCCGCCGCTCCTGAGAGCCGCCACAGGAGAAATCGCCAACGACGAGGAACTGGGCGGCGCACAGATGCATACCCAGGTCAGCGGTCTGGGCGAATACCTCGCCGAGGACGACGCCGAAGCAATCCTGCTGGCACGCAACCTGTTGCGACATCTTGGATGGCAGGGCCGAAGCGACGGCATCGCAAGGACCGATCAACGTGCGGGGTGGAGCGCGCCGCGTCATAGCCCGGAGGAGTTGCTCGGCGTGATGCCTGCAGACTTCCGCGAACCTGTTGATATGCGTGAAGTACTCGCGCGGATCGCAGACAGCTCCGACTTTCTCGAGTTCCAGCCTGACTATGGACCTCATACGGTGTGTGCGCACGCGGCGATCGAGGGCTATGCGGCGGGGTTCATCAGCAACAACGGGCCCATCGATCCTGCGGGAAGCCACAAGGTCACGCACTTCATCCAGGCCTGCTGCCAGGCCGACATTCCGCTTGTGTACCTGCAAAACACAACCGGCTACATCGTGGGCAAAGCCAGCGAGCAGGCAGGCATGATCAAGCACGGCTCGAAGATGATCCAGGCGGTGGCCAATGCAACCGTTGCATCGATCACGCTGCATTGCGGTGCATCGTTCGGAGCGGGCAACTACGGTATGTGCGGTCGAGGGTTCGATCCGCGCTTTGCCTTTTCATGGCCCAATGCAAACACGGCCGTGATGGGTGCCGAACAGGCCGCTCGGACCATGCGGATCGTGGCCGAGGCCGGAGCAGCCCGCAAAGGAGAGACTCCAGACGCCTCCGCGCTCGAGGCGATGGAGCGCAACATCATCGACACTTTCGAGCGGCAGTCCGGGGCAATCCACACCAGTGCACGCATGCTCGATGACGGCATCATCGACCCGCGCGACACCCGCAAGGTCCTTGCGCTCGTCCTGGCCACCTGCCGCGAGGCGCGCGCCCGCAAGCTCTTCCCGATCCAGTTCGGCGTGGCGCGGCCCTGAGCAAACGATGCGCCGCCTGAAACCTCGCCGCCCGAAACGCGCCCCCTGAAACCTCGCCGCCTGAAACCTCGCCGCCTGAAACCTCGCCGCCCGAAACGCACCGCCCGCGAACCCGCCCACCACCTCGAATCGGACCTAAGCCGATGCTCTTCACTGCCGAACACCGCGCCCTGCAGGATTCCCTGCGCAGGTTCATCGACAGCGAAATCAACCCGCATGTGGAGGCCTGGGAGAAGGCAGAAATCTTCCCGGCACACGAGGTGTTTGCCAGGATGGGTGCGCTGGGCTTTCTCGGAATCACCAAGCCCGTGGTCTACGGCGGTCTTGGCCTTGACTACTCCTACGCGGTCGCCTTCGCCGAGGCACTCCGCCATATCCATTGCGGCGGGGTACCGATGGCGATCGGTGTTCAGACCGACATGGCAACACCCGCACTGGCCCGCCACGGAAGCGAGGAAGTGTGCAGGAGGTTCCTCGAGCCCTCGATCCGCGGTGAGATGGTGGCGTGCCTCGGTGTCTCCGAGCCCGGGGCTGGATCCGACGTGGCCTCGATCCGCACCACCGCACGCAAGGACGGCAACGATTACCGCATCGACGGGACCAAGATGTGGACCACCAACGGCACTCAGGCCGACTGGATGTGCCTTCTCGCCAACACCTCGGACGGACCGGCGCATCGCAACAAGACCCTCATCTGCCTGCCCATGAAGAGCCCCGGCGTCACGGTGGCGCGCAAGCTGAGGAAGGTCGGGATGCACGCCTCGGACACCGCGCAGATCCATTTCGACGACGTGCGGGTTCCGCAGCGCTACCGGATTGGCGAGGAGGGCATGGGTTTCGTGTACCAGATGGAACAGTTTCAGGAAGAGCGTCTGTGGGCCGCGGCCAGTGCAGCTGCTGCGGGCAACGTCCTTCTGGAGACCGTGGACTATCTGCGCGAGCGCATCGCCTTTGGCAAACCGCTGCTCGAAAACCAGTTCATTCAGTTCAAGCTTGCCGAGTTGCAGACCGAGGTGGAGTGTGTACGCGCCCTCCTCTACCGTGCCACGGAACTGTATGTCGCGGGTGAGGACGTGCTCCAGCTTGCCTCGATGGCCAAGCTCAAGAGTGGCCGGGTGGCGCGCGAAGTGGCCGACTGGTGCGTGCAGTTCTGGGGTGGAATGGGCTACATCGAGGAAACCCGGGTAAACCGCTACTGGCGCGATTCGAGGCTCGGCTCGATCGGAGGGGGGGCCGACGAGGTCATGCTCGGAATCATTGCCCGCACGATGGGGCTTGCGGGTCGGTCACGATGAGCGGTGGCCGGCGCATCACCAAGCTGCTGATCGCCAACCGGGGCGAGATCGCCTGCCGGATCCTGCGTAGCGCCCACGCCGAGGGACTCCCCACCGCTGCGATCTACAGTGACGTCGACCGCAACGCACTCCACACCCAGCTTGCGGGCGAGGCACACCCGATCGGCGGAGCGGCTGCTGCGGATTCCTATCTCCGCGCCGGTGCCATCCTCGAGCTTGCCCAGCGCATCGGTGCCAACGCGATTCACCCCGGCTACGGCTTTCTCAGTGAGCAAGCCGACTTTGCCGACGCCTGCGAAGCCGGGGGGCTCATCTTTGTGGGGCCGAGCGGCGCATCGATGCGCGCACTCGGAAACAAGTCGGCGGCACGCCGGCTTGCGCTCACGCTCGGGATCCCGGTGCGCGCGGGCTACGATGGAAACGATCAGACCGATGCGCGATTCCTCGCCGAGGCGCCCAAGCTTGGCTTTCCGCTCATGGTGAAGGCAGCCGCGGGCGGTGGTGGCCGGGGCATGCGCATCGTCCACCACCTCGCGGACCTGCCGGAGGCCCTGGCGAGCGCCCGGGCAGAGTCACTGGCAGCCTTCGGCAGTACCCAGCTCCTGCTCGAGGCGCTGCTTGCAAGGGCGCGCCATATCGAGATTCAGGTCATGGCCGATCACTACGGCAAGGTCCTCACCCTGCATGAGCGCGACTGCACAACACAGCGACGCCATCAGAAGATCCTCGAAGAGGCGCCGGCACCGGGACTGTCCAGCGCACTGCGAAGTGCGATGAGCCACGACGCAATCCGGCTCGCCCGCGCAGTGCATTACCACGGCGCAGGAACCGTGGAATTCCTTCTCGAGCCTGACGGGCGCTACACGCTGCTCGAGATGAATACCCGCCTGCAGGTCGAGCACCCCGTGACCGAGGCGATCACCGGCCTCGATCTGGTTGCCCTGCAGTTGCGCATCGCTCAGGGTGAGCCACTTGCGATCGGGCAGCACGAGGTGCAGATGCGTGGCCACGCGATCGAGGCCCGCCTCTGCGCTGAGGACCCTTGGCGCGCGTGCCGGCCGCAGTCAGGACCGGTGCATGCGCTGCGCTGGCCCGGTATCGAGGGCGTTCGTATCGACCACGGACTGCATTGCGGCAGCTCCATTTCGCAGCACTACGACCCCCTGATGGCCAAGATCATTGCCTGGGGCACGCACCGGAGTGAGGCGATCAACCGCCTGAGACTGGCGCTCGAGCAACTGCGGATTCTCGGGCCCCAGGACAACCGCGCGCTGCTGCTCGCAGCCCTGGCGCACCCAGGGTTTGGCGAGGTGGTGTCGAGCGACACTGGCTGGCTTGAGCGCGCACTGGCCTCAGGGTCCCTCCTTCCGGCTGTAGATTCGCCGGCAGGCGACCCCACCGCCCCCCCGCTCGCGTGGTCGGCTGCGGCGGCTGCGCTCATCGCAACGCGCTCGGCCAGGGTCCATGGCGCGCTGATGGGATTCCAGAGCACTGCACGCGGCCCGAGCCGCACCGAGGAATCCGCCCGCCTCGTCCAGCGGATGCGCGTCCGTGCGCAGCGCCATCAGCACACCAGCGAGTTGCGCCTGCGCTGCGACGGCTCCTCCGACCACCAGGACCTTGCCTTCTGGACGCTGGGTGATGCTGCCGACCCGCAAGGCGCCTGGCTGAGTGTCGGGGTGCCTGTGGACCTCGGCCCGCCCTGCAACCCGTCGGATCGCTCACCCGGCGAGGCTCTCGCGATCGGCCCGCAACGCCGCCATTTTCTCGCGCACTGGACCTCCGAGGGGCTGCATCTCGACCTCGGCATCTGCTCCGACCTTGCCATCGTAGACGCCCCCTCGACTTCAACCGATTCCGGCCGCAACCGCGAGGGTATCCTGCGCAGCAGCATGCACGGCCTGGTGGCCTCGGTGGAGGCCAAAGTCGGTGATCGGGTGGAAGCGGGAAGCCTGCTGATGCGAATCGAGGCGATGAAGATTCAGCACCGCATCGAGGCACCGCGCGCAGGGGTGCTCGAGGAGTTGAGCGTGCAGCCTGGCCAGCAGGTGAGCGCGGGTCAGGTTTTGGCAACCATCGGGCCGCAAGCGCAGCCTGCATTCGCAACGGCGGTGTCACCATTGGCCGATACCGGGCCGCAAGCGCAGCCTGCATCCGCAACGGCGGTGTCACCATTGGCCGATACCGGGCCGCAATCCCACCCCGGCTGAGGCTCTGATGCACTTTCCGAGGCAGCCGATTGCAGCCCTGCAGCCTGC
>Ga0194133_10011082_pt1 | contig 10040 bp, 6 predicted proteins | sample TA2KigOf40mmetaG_FD_155448 | JGI IMG/M metagenome (GOLD analysis project Ga0194133, IMG submission 155448) | Freshwater microbial communities from Lake Tanganyika, Tanzania - TA2015055 Kigoma Offshore 40m | ecosystem: Environmental > Aquatic > Freshwater > Lake | place: Tanzania: Lake Tanganyika... | reverse complement strand
TTTTTTTACCCTAAGAGAAAAAAATTGAAAAATTTGGGATTTTTAGGGGAAATTTCCAAACCCTAAACCAAACCAAAGATGGCTGACCAGACCTGAGCAAGAAAAAATTGACCCGACCCAACCCAGGTCAAAAATTTCTGACCCGGACAAATAACTTGTTCGTAGAGATAAAAAAACATTTCCAATACTTTAGTTTAATTGTTTTTCTCCAGCGTTCAGGTAAAGCTATTTGCAGATCCCATTTTCTTACAAAAGGTAATTTTAGAAGGATGCCATTTGTACAAACTGACTAGCTTTCTAATCTATCAATCTTCGAGTTTATTACTGCCCATTATAAGAGGATAATCGATATAATCACTACCTAGACGTTTCCTCCTGACGAAATTTATTGCATCGTTTGCGCTCACTCTTAAGCTAAAAATCAAATATGCAGATGCAAGAACACCTGTTCGACCCTAAAAAAAGAGATCATTTAAATCATTTATCTGTCAAATTTTTTTTGCATTTTTACTCACAAGTCCTGCGTGACAATGGACGGCAAATTTTCCCTCTGTTGCTGCAAAAGCTACAACTTTCACCATGTCTAGAAGGTTGGAAGTTGAAGTTTCTGCATGGTCTTTCCATGCAAAGTTATAAAATGCAATGTTGTTCGACATTAAAATGGTCGGATCATAAGAAAATCCAGATGGTAAAAGTTTACCACCGCAACTGGCATGCTCTCCTGTGAATTACAATCAAGAATTGGTCAAACTTTTGTTAGTGTTAAAATTGGTGGCTGAATTACCAGGAGTTTGAAGATTAATGACAGACTTAATGCCATGCTTGTGAAACTGTTCAACAAGTTTTTCAAAACCATCTAAATTTGGACGTGCCATGGCAAGAAAGTTATCTTGAAAAGATGACAAATTAAATAAAGTATCTCGTTTGATGTAAACAATGTATGCTTTGTTTGATCACAATAAGCAACGGAAATTTTTCATGAAATTTTCACTCACCCGAAATCCAATGTGAGTAGATTCCCTCTATGGCCATGTCTTCAGGTTTCCAATTGAAAGAGCTTTCATATTTACAACGACGTCCGCCACAAAACATTGAGCATTGAACTTCATTTGGTGTATTGTAGCGAAAACTTTCACCAAACTTCAAGAAATACAATATATTATATATTCTTAGCTAGCCAACCGGGCCCCGGCGCTGCCCGGGAAAAATTTGATGAGCTTACATATTTTGGAGTTTTGGAGTTTGGGGTACCCTGGGGTCCGGGGGTCGGTTTGGTGCGGTCATGCTTGTGCTAAGAACCATCCCTGGGTTGGTGGGGAGGTCTGTGCAAAATTTGGTGGAGATTGGTCGGGCGGTTCGGGCGTGAAAAATGGACGTAGGTAGGTACATAGGTACAAATAGTGTCTCTGAGATTTCAGAAACGGAAATGTTGGTGAAAATAAAGTTTTTTACTGATTATCTTTTGAACAAGGAAAGGTCTTTATTAATTGATATTCTCAAAGTAGATTCATAATCTATTATTCACTAATATATTTAAAAAATTCGGGTTTCAAATGCTGCATTTTTTGGGGTTCATCTCAAGGTGTAAGAACCCTTTTCGTCGTTGGTTTTCCCACTCACAAGTAAAGGATCTTACTTGTACAATTTCAAGAGCCAATAATCGATGAATTCAATGAATTGAAAAAGCATGCAACCAATAAAACGCTTCTCTATTATATAGTTTTTTTAAAGAAAATAAAACATTTGAAAGTTTTCTTAATTCACATCAAGATGCTTTAATGATTTTCAAAGCTAACATTATAACTAAAATACAAAAACTATTTGTATTTGAGTTCTTAAATATATTTTTTTAATATGATGAAGTTCTTCCTTGTTTTAAACATATTCATTATAGCTAATTGAAAGAGTCTCACCTTGGTGTAGTTTGAGTCAATTTTCAAAATCAAGTCATCCTTTTCGAGATTTTCAGCCAGTGCAGCAGGAACAAGATCTTCAATGGATTCCAAGTTAGAAATCATGACTTGTCGCCTGTCTCTGAAAATTTTGAATCCACTGAAGTTTGCAATTGTAAATCTCTTTTGTAAAAAAGTTCTTCCATTCAAGGTGAAGGTAGAAATGAAATAACGAGGTAAAAAGTAAAATAAAAATTTCCCGACAGTCTTGTTCACTGTCAAAGTCACGAACAACAAAAAACTTTTTTCTTCTACTTCCCACGGAAACATGAGAAAAAAAAGTTTTTTTGCGACATGAAATTGCCTTCTTTGTTTCTACCTTCAAGGCCTTGTGGAAAAGCAAATTAAAACAGGAAGCAAATATAAAATAAGGCCTTTTACGTGTACAAAAAAGCTATTAAATTATTATGATTTTTACACTATATTGCCTTATTTTAACCTTAGCTGTTGATTGGATCCTTTCCTAGATGTAAATACATCTTACAAATTTTGTATAATTTGGAAGGCAAAAAAGAGAGATGAAAAGCTTCCTTCATTTACTTGTGAAAGGAGAACAAAATTGTCGATTTGTGAGATTTGCTTTTACCTGGGTCAATCAGAGGCAATATTTTCAGAAGGTCAATTGCTTGAAAATAAATAAAAAAAAGACTTAATTTATATTGAAATTACTCAAATTTACTTTTGTCCACAGTAGTAAAATATTTTTTCAATCAGCTTTTATTTATTTCATTATTCACTTCCAAAATATTATGATGTACTTTGTGATCAGTTTCACTTACAAAATATTGAGACCACTCTCATAATGCTAATCCTCTCCTCACTCTTAACATTTGATACCAACAGAATGTGTCTGTTGGAGACTTATAGATGGCCCCTGACCCGACCCAAGCATATTTTTGATCCGCAGCAAATAAGAGGCCGACCCATCTTTGACCCAAGTACTTTTGATCTGACCTGAAGCAATATTTTTACCCAAAGGAAAAAATGGGAAAATTTGGAATTTTAAGGGGAAATTTTCCAAACCCAAACTTAAACCAAAGATGGCTGACCCGACCCTACCTGGGTGAAAAATTTTTGACCTGGTTCTATGGATTTGAATTTCTCACCTCATTTTTGAAAATTCTAAAGGTGATTTTTTGGTAAAATTTAAATGTAAACTAAATTCTTTTCTTAACTGGGGTGTCTCACTTGGGATTCATCATCATCAATTTATATCTTTGATTTTAAGCGATAATCTATTTCCGAACTACACCCTAAAGGCAAATAATTAATTCAATATAAAGTGTGGTCAAATTCTCCAACTATCATTAGTATTCGTATTGACAGGTCAAAATTGCAGCTCAGCAAAACTTTATTCTCATACTGGCTGCAGGCTATTGTTGTAGCAGTCACTTTGAGATGCTTTTAAACAAGTCTTTTTTTGTTTGTTTTTTTGTAATTTGTACATAAAAATCAGCAATTGTAATTTTTCTGCATACAATGAAAAACTGGTTTCTCGTACAGCCCAAAACAATTAGCTCAACAATTTGTTAAATATTTGTTCAAAATGTCATGAAAATAGTTGAATGGGTCACAAATCCAGTAATGTTGCTGTTTCACATTTTTAGATGAAAATATATTGATGCAAATAATAAGAAAATACAACTTCAACATGAAGTAAATATGGAAGTCATCAATAGACATGACCTGCTTTCCAATCTATTTATGCATCAGAAAACGCTATTTCTCAACCTGGCTTTCTATGTTCATCAAATCAACCAGAAAAGTGGATTAGATTTTTTCTGAGTGATGAAAGATGGCTAAAATATAAAAGAGATTATTTTCCCAATCTCTTTTTTCAAAAACTTCCTTTTAAAGAATATATTTCTGTTCTTTTTGTGACAATTTGAGCACACAACCCCAAATGCTGAAAATTTCGAAATTTTCATTTTCAAAGAATTTTATTTTAAGACAAAGCAATATTTCAAATATTTTAATCTCTTCAAGCTTTTTTGACCTTTGATGGCTAAGCTGAAATAGGTTTTTCTTTATATAATTCCAACCTTCTGTTGTGTATTTCTTCAATAATTTGACTCCTAAAACTTTGAACATCTTCTAACTTGTTGGTTTTGGTCACATCATTCAAAATAGATTCTATTGTTTGTTCATCTTCCAATGGGCTAAAGTCTGCCTTTTTGTGAATTAAGTTTGAGACTTTTGCCTTTATTAAGGTTGTTAATTCTTCCTTATTATCATCTACATCTTGAGGTTTTTTAACAGCCTTTTTTGACACTCCAAGTGGAGAGTTTTTTCCTACAAATAAATGGATTACAGCTTTAGGTGTTTTGAATAATTTACTATTTTTTACCTGGAATACTTGAGCAAGTTGCCTCTCTCATATACATTTTGAATAAAGCCTCAACATCATAAAACAATTCAAGAAAAGTGGTGTAGCTTGAAGTTGTTCCAGAGAAAAGAATCTGCTTGAGATAATCTGTCACTGGATTTTCCACCTCATTAGTTTCACTTGAGCCTTTAAATGATATCAAGCATTTAAAGATAAAAGGTCAGATTGACAACTAATGAATGACTTGCCAAAGGTTCCGAGTAGATTTTTCAAAATTTCTGTAACAAAACCTCCATACTCCGAATCAATCTCTTCAGCTTCGTGATCCTCAAACAAGTCAAAATTCTCAGATGAAGTGTTGGAGTTAATTCCAACGGAAATATTTGTTTCATTGTTAACAGCAAAAAGTTTTAGCAGTGCTAGGGTGATAAAATTGTCAAATGGTTTGTTGTCTGATAGGGGATCAATAGTAGTTGATTCATCTAAATCTGAAATTTCAGTATTTGTTTCAAATGTTTCTCGAGCGTGTCTGCTCAGTTTCTTGGCATAAGTAAGTAAAGTTCCTGGAAATGAAGCAAAATTCTTTTATTTTTGCAAATCATATAAAAGATTACTAAAAAGAACCCACCTTCAGGTAGTAGTGTAAATATTTTGAAAACAATTGTTGAAATGAGTTCATTTTCTGTTTTCAAATTCTTCGGATCGATATTTGATGTCATAAGGTCACACATGATCTGGCTTAAAATATACTCAAATTTGTTGAATTTCGATGAAAGATATCCAAATGCTGATTGACTCATTGGGGTAAGGAAATCTGAGGCAGGAACTGACGAGACTTCTGAACTTTTTCCTTTTACCAATTCCACAATTTGTGGCCTGAGTTTCTCAATAACCCTGTCTATGAGTTCTTCCTCAGACAAGCTTGGTGTTTGTTTTTGATCTGAATCACTAAATGGAAGAGAATAATAGATAGGTTGAATTAGAGATTGAGGGTTGAAAACTCTTACTCATAATTGATAGTGAGCAATCTTTTTTCGGAATAATTCTTTCCATCTTTATCCATTGTATATTTGACGACGACCAGAGAGCCCTCAGGGTCAAAATAGCTGTACTGACCCTGAATGATTCCATTCTTAACTGTTTGGTGCTTTTCTAAAAATGTCCCATTGTCTGGAATTTGGGCACCTTCTGGTAATGGATCCCCTTCTTCAGTCTATTATGCAATTAAAAATTGATAAATTGTAAAGTGACTTTTTGATATTTTCAGATGAAAGTTTGGCTGACTTACCCTTGCTAAATCTAACTGACCTGCTGTCGGCCAACAATGACCCACAGTAAATAATGCAAAACATAATATGATATGCTGAAAATTCAAAGAAATATATTTTTACACTTTTTATCGAAAGAAACTTTTCAGTACTGAATGTAGAATGGTTATTCCTTGCAGTCACTACTTCAATGTTGGTTTTACTAACTATATGAAGTAAATGAGTATTTTTCTTACCTTAGACATAATATTGGATTGGATATCTATACAGGAATAATTTCTATTTTCACTTTCTCCAGAGTTGAGTTATGACTTTGCCAACTTCATTATCTTTGGGATGCCTTTTTTTACAAGTAAAAAACACTTTGATCAAACTAATACCTCTCCAAAAAATGTATTGGAGATTTCAAGTTTGAATATCTAAATGTTATTGCTTTGAGTTATTGGTTTAGAAAATGTCCTCTTATCAAATGAACTGATCTAAAACTCAAAGGGAAACTTTCTTGACAAAGTGAAATTCCAGAACTTATCTGACCTACAAACTCAACAACACTAAAACCAGTTATGAGTTTGGACTAATATCAAGGTGTTTTTAATTTCATAGACAAATTGGATTACAATATTCTTATTTTTAGTTTATACATTAATTTTCTTTTTCTTTAGAAGGTTATTTCAAGAAAAGCTAATTTGGATATAAGTATCAATCAAAATATCAACTTAACTCTTGATTGATGCTATCCTCAGATTTTAAAAATAAAATTAACCTTTTATCTTTCTTAAAGTGAATAAAATTCAAAGTGCATCTTTATATAATTGTGTTAGCTTTCTGGAGGCGCCAAAAGCCCTCATCCAATCTTTCAGGAAGGCTTGTAATGTTATGAGGTTAAAACATCATGAGTTTAAATCTGCCACCTCAACCTAACCCCCATGGATAACGCAGCCAAAAATCAAAAAGTCATTTGGGTCATTTTTGTGAGTTAATGTACAGAGCAAAAGTTGTTCAGAGATTTTTCAATTTCATTTATTGACTCTAGCATACCATCATATATTGGAATATAATAATACTCAATGAGAGTCTTGTACAGCTCAGGATTTAATAAAAATATGAATAATAATAATTTACTTAAAAATTGAAATTTTGTCAAAAATAATTTGCATAGGTAAAATGTTGTAAATAAAAATAAAAAGTTTTCTTCATAACTCAATTCTAAGTTTGTCATTGGTGATGGGACTAAGTATAAGTTGAACCATGAAAAGTTAATTTGTGAAAGCAAAAAATTGATCCAGTTGTGGAACCCTTTTGTCCCTTATTTGTTGTGGGATCAATCAAAGGTACAAACGATAAAGGGCTCATTTGTCTTTCTTTATATGAATTTGCCATAATTTTTAGTTGGAGGTTGGTAGGAGCTGCATCCCTTCTAATTTTCATGGCCAAATTTGTAAAGAAATACTTCATCCAAATTCTGGGTGGCATTCTTCTGGTGATGTTGCTTATAACTTACCTGTAAACTTTACTTCTGAAGATTGAGATTGATTTTAGCAAGGCAAATTCTAGGGTGGCTTGAGAGTCCAACAACCAATATGTTTTGAAAATATATTTCTAGTTTAAGTTAAAAATGTTTTAAAAAGCTGATTGATCAAAAAATGTAAAGGAACAAAATGGAGCTTGCTAAAATAATTTAAGCCAGTTTTCTCTTTATTTTACTAAAATGTCAGCAATAAAGCCAAACATGTTTTGCTATCGCAAAGGATCTGTACAATAAAAATCTTTGAAAAAAATTAAAATATTTTCAAACATACTCCATGGGTGCAGTGAAAATCCATCCATTTATACAGTTAATGATTTTTTTCCAGTAAAATTCAAAAATCATCGGAGTTAACATTCTTTTTGGCATCCAATTTTTTGTCAGTATCTTCATTGCTTACAGAATTCCACTTTTGTTCTTCACCACTTGCAAAAATGGTGTAGAACAAGCTTTCAAATCCTAACAGACCAGCTGTTACATACCAAACTTTCTTCCAGTTTGAAATTGAAGGCTAAAATAATGCTTGGTATCAACTAAATTTCCTTGAATATCCCATTTTATAACAAAATTACCTTTTCTGATGTGAAACTTGCTGCCATCAAAGGTGCAAGCCAACCTGGAATGGTTCCAAAGCCGTTGGTGAGTCCAAGAATGGTACCTTAAAAATGTGTTGATAATAGTATAACACATTCAAACTGATTTCTAGCTGGGATTATTTTCACTGGCAAAAAATCCCAATCGGATATGCAAACCTGACTTTGAACTAACAGCTAGGTATCTTGACCATTGTGTAACAAGGTCCCCATAACCCTACAAACTTTTTTAACAATTCCTCCATGCTGCTTGAAATGATCATTTTTAGTTCAGACTCAAGATACTAGCTTATTTTAAAATACTTTTTTATCTTACTGCAACACACACTTTCACTTAATTTAATTTATGTAATTTAAGGTTAAAGTTGATGGGATGGTCAGGGGCAAAACCATAAATTATCTGACATATCTGTAAACATTTGACAATTTGATACTTATAGTTATAGTTGAAGAATAGGTTTACATCTTTGGTAAATGTTTACCATAAAGTAAATAATGAGAGGTTTTTTAGTAAATTATAAGAGTTTTACCTGCAAAGTTTGGTGCTATGTCTAAAGGATTAACAAAAAATCCTGTGTATAAAGCACCTTGAAGTGTAACACCCAAGGTAAGAAGCGTAATTGTCAATTTTTGATCACATCCTGAGAAGCAGATGCCAATTAGGCAAATGGCAGGGCCAGAATGGGCTGAAAATGTAAGAGAATATAAGTATTTTAGAATTTATGGAGTTAGTGTAAAGTCCAGATTTGTAGTTTCTACCACAAAATTATTGTGCCTCTTAAAAGTCTAACATTAACAAAAACCGACATACACTTATCAAAATTTGAGTAAAAGGCAAGTGTATCAAAGAGTGTTGTTCTAAAACAGATCCATAGTCGCAACATATAGAAGTAGCTCAGGCTCATCCAATAAGTTTTACATTTGCGGCTCTATTGAACATTGCTTTAATGCAAATATATAATTCGCCTTCAAGGACCTTTTAATCACCAAAAACCTTTTGTTGATTGATAACTTTAATCTGGTATAATCCTTTAACAATTTTGTCTAGTATTCATTTGGGTTTACCAACTGCTTTCCTTTCCAAAGGTAAATATTGACACAAACTTGACAGCCATTTCTGACGACAGAAATTCTGTAATGCCAATATCTTCAATACTTGTTTAATATACATAAACCCGCCTCTTCATCAAGGGTACAGTTAGTATCTCATGTACTATAACAATACGAATTTTCCAAAGTACCAGTAACTGTTGCAATTTTTCTTATGGACCCAGTTCCTAGCCATCCTTTTCTTGCAAACCTATCAGACTGGTAAAAAAATGATCAAATTATTTTTTGGAAGCAACTTTCTGATAGATTTTTCTTACTATGTATCCAAAAACAATTGAAAAGGCCCACATACAAGCATAAGGCATGGCAGATAGAAGGCTGTTTGAGCTGAGATTCTTTCCAAGGACAGTCTTCATGTAAATTGGAAGCTCTGTGAGTAATAAATGAAAAGACCAATTGTTTGCAAAGTTGGCCACAAGGATGGCCCAAAAAGGCATAGAGGTGAGGATGGACTTCCAAGGTACTGGAGGTGGCTTTAGGCTTGTCTCAATGCCTTAACAGAAAAATATTTTTTTCTAATCTTTTCATTCATTTATCTTTTGATCTTACCTTCTTGAATGTAATCAATTTCAGTCTGAGATATTGATGGATGTGTACTTGGACTATCTGAGACTAAGAGCCACCAACCAGCCAACCAGATAAAGCAAGCGCTGCCTTGTATGTAGAAAACCCAATCCCATCCCTAATCATAAGAAGTCAGATCGTTTACCTTTCTAAAGAAAAATTATAGGATGACTCTGGGTAAGAAAATGGATGACTCCAAACCTCACACCTCAACCCCTGCTCAAGTCTTTTCAAAAATGTAACAACCCTGGAGACAAAGTGATTTTATCATTCCAGACAGTGCTGGTCCTGGTAAGCAAGCTTCTTCATAAAAAATTATACATATTTGAGTACTAGGTTCATGTCATAATAAACAATCAAGTCCTTCCTTGCATCTCTAGCCTCAAAATATTACCAATTTATCAGCAATCAATCCGGAAAGTGGAAAAGCCAAAATTGTTCCTGCTTGTGATCCTTTACAGAAAAACAAAAATATCATTTTTTAAATTACAAAAAGTCCATAAATTTTTACCTGCATAAATAAAAGCTGCCATTCTGGCTCTTTCATAAACTGGAGCCCATTTAGCAAGCATGGCACTCATTGCTGGAAAACAAGGACCCTTAATGGAAAACACAAAACAACTTTAACTATCTAAACTAAGCCCAATATTAGTTTTTACACTAACTCCAAATATTCCCATCAAAGTTCTTAAAAGAACTGTA
>Ga0194133_10011080_pt1 | contig 10040 bp, 6 predicted proteins | sample TA2KigOf40mmetaG_FD_155448 | JGI IMG/M metagenome (GOLD analysis project Ga0194133, IMG submission 155448) | Freshwater microbial communities from Lake Tanganyika, Tanzania - TA2015055 Kigoma Offshore 40m | ecosystem: Environmental > Aquatic > Freshwater > Lake | place: Tanzania: Lake Tanganyika... | reverse complement strand
GACTTGAGTGCCTTGTTGATTTTATTTTGCAATCCGGGGTTGAAAAATTGCTGGCATGGGTGGCCAGGGATTGAACCGACAACCACAACCTTAGATCTTAGTTCTCAGTCAGGTGCCTATGACCTCTCAGCCACGGCAACCCCCTAGACACTGAAAAATACGGTATAGTGATTCCAAGTGCCCAGATTGGTCCAAATAGACAGCAACAACAACCAAGAAGTCGAACCAATCCACAAAAAGGGATATAACTCTGTTGGGAGTCTGCATGAACTAATTGAGATGGGTCTGGGCCAAAAATTTTGTAACCTGAGTCAACCTGATGAATTAACCTGTTTGAAGGACTCAAAATTTTGGAAGATTGAATCTGATCCTCAATTGAGTTGAATCCACATTTCAAATGCACATCAGTATGGTCAGTAAGGGTCATCTGTTATGGCTCTCTTGCTAGGAATCCTACGATCGTGGGTTTGACCCCGATCAGCTTAAACCAATCAATCAATATGTAAATAATAACTTTTACAAGAGTCTAAAGGTAGGGTGAAAGTCCCAAAGCTCAAGGACCTACAATTAGTGTTAATACAAGTATTTTCTGTGGCCAAGGGTTCTTGAGATATTAGCTCCGCCACAAGTTGCGGAAATTTAGCTTTGTTGTGCCGGACTGCTCCGGCACATTGTGGCTCCAACTCCAGCTCCAGGTCCCTCAATTTTATAGATAGAGCCTTCAAATTTGTTGTGCAGGTGGCTATGTATAAAATATACATACAATTGATGTTGAAACAAGTATTTTATGTGGCCAAGGGTTCTTGAGATATTAGCTCTGGTACAAGTTGCTCAAATTTGGCTTTATTGCAAAGTGCTGGACTGCTCCTGCACATTGTGGCTTGAGCCACAGCTCCCTCATTTTGATAGATTGAGACTTGAAATTTTGTATGAAGTTAGCTTATAATATACCTACAAAAGAAAACAAACAAGGGTTCTTGAGATATTAGCTCTGGCACAATTTGCACAAATCTGGCTTTATTGTGTCCGGCACAATTTGGACAAATTTGTAGGAGCCTGATAACAACAATTGGTCAATGACTGCCAAATAAATCATATTTATAAGTCACTGCAGATCATCAATACCCTGACATGGGCTGCTTTTTTTGAAATCTGGATTGGATAAATGCTGGCATAACTGGGACTGAATCCACAACTTTAGAGCTTGATTCTGGGTCAGGTACCTTTGACCTTTTGGCCACAGTGACCCACTTTTTTGCCAAAAAGTGTGTGGATGGCCTAACTTAAGTGCCATGTAGAGAAAATCAAATTCATATGCTTTTTAAGGGTATAACAATTAATATTGTCCCCTAAAGTCTAAAACAATCAACTTGATGAAAAATTTGTATTTTTTTAAATATACCTTATTCAAAAATTCATTTTAATTGCATTTTGTGTTAGAAAAAAAATCATTATCCAGTAAAACTAACTCCATAAATCTTATTTCACAGGATGACAACAGAGTTTACAAAGTACTTTACAATTTGTTAACATAGACCATTTTGCTTATTGGATATCAAACAATAAAATGCGCCTTAAATTAGATTTTTTAGAATAAGTCATTTTTTAAGATTTATGATTATAACATAAGTTAAACAATGGATGTTTTCAAAAGACCCCTTACAAATGAATTTTTCTTTTTTACCTTTCCCATCCTCCCACTCCCCTCTCAAAAAGTATTTACAATAGGTTTTGGAAATCCCAACTTTGAAAACCCCCCTTCTTGTAACTTTCAAGCTATAAAAAGAAGTGAAATGTAGGTTGTAACTAAGCAGTCTTACAAAGCCAAAACTCACAACCACAAGGTAAATAAAACTTTTTTCAAAATCAATTATTTCTCCAATTTATTCATCACTATTTTTTTTATTCACAGATGCAATCTTCTGCATTGTTCCTAATGGTCTTGGTCATTGTTGGCCTTGCCATCTCATACACTGAGGCAAAGGCCAATCCATTCTTCTTTGGCATTGGAAGAGAAGGAGGCTGGGGAGGTGGCTATGGAGGCTACGGTGGCTATGGCGGCTACGGCGGAGGCTGGGGAGGTTATGGTGGAGAAGGATATTATGGTGGATGGAGTGGATCTGGAGAAGAATGGGGAAAATAGATCATCCATTGTGATATTCCAACCTTCTTGGACAATTTAGATGTAAATCATGCTCAAAATTTCAAAAAAAGACAAATATATATATATATCATTGAATTTTTAAGTCTAAGCTTGTTAATTTCAACAACTTTTTATTGGATTATGGGATAACAGCTTTGAGACAAAGGTCTTGGATTCATGCCATTGTCCATGTTTTTAAATGCTTAATTATAAAAATCAGTTCCAGCCTAGAAAAAAGCATCATCTGATGTTTCATAAAAGGTGGGAATATGACATGAATTTTGAAGTACCTGCATTGGCACATTACTCAATACAGTGATTTTTATTCATAATTGAAATACAGAAGATATCTTAAGATATGGAAAAATATTAATTTTTTCACATGAACTAAAACTCTCAGTAGCTGAGATTGTGTTGTTGAGGCCAAACCTGAAATTCATCTTCTCAGACAGCTGGACCAGCTCATTCCATATATTTTTGATCCCCCTCAAATCAATCCCCATCAATCTGTGCTCATATATATTGAATAGTTTATTGATAGAATGGCAGCCCTTCACCTAGGGTGAACTCAAGGAAGAGATAAGACTACAATAAAGGGAATCAGAAAAGAATTCAGAAAATCAATGTTAAAATATTGTTATAAGCAAAAATATAAAACATCTGTATTTGAACTCATTATGTACTTAATTGTGGTTACTTCATCACTCTTTAAATTTTTGAAATTTTTGGCAACAAGGTTTGAACCCAGATACAAATCTGAATGCTGAAAAAACCTGGCAAAGTATGATCTTTGGCCTAATCCAAGTTTGCCTAATCAAGTTCACCAACCATGCAAGTTCGCCAACCACGCAAGTTTGCCTAATCAAGTTTGCCAAAAGTTTCCCCCTTCCTAAACCTGCAGGGCATGTTTCCACCTCATCTATCCCGACCAACCCCCCTTTTAACCAAAAGGGCATTTATTGCTAACCTGATCTGACCCAACCAACCCCCAAAGCATGTTACCACCTCATTTATTCTCTTTCTAACCCTGTGGGTTAGGAAGGGGAAACATAGATAGATAGATAGATAGTACGTTTATTGCTCATTAAAACAATTACAAGTAATTGAACTTTACAAGAGCAGTCCTTTTTGTACATTTTTAAAACAATTGAAGTCATTTGCCAAGCTATTTAAATAAACTGTTTGCAACTGTATATCTTGGAAATAAAAAATTAAAAAATTAATGGTCTATTCCATGTCAAAATTTAGTGATTTTCTTAGAAACACTCGCAGTCCGTCGTCCGTCATGGGTTGCTCTAGCCAGGGGGGTAGGTCGTTCATCTTTGCAAGTCGGTTGCCCAATCTATGCTTGCCTACTTTTCCTCTGGAATTGTCGTAGAATTTCGCTCTTTCGGGTTGTCTTCGCGTTGTATAAATAGTTTCATTTATGACTTCATGGAGATATGTAGGGCTTCCATCCCTTTTTATCTTAATTACTAATGAAGAGGTTGAGTAGGCTGACCATATTTCCGGTGGTACTCTTTTGCAGGTTTTTCCAAGGTCTTTCCTGGGAATTTCACATTTAAAATCCCTGACTGCCGCCCTTAGGATCCTGTAGTGCATGGACCTGAGCTTTCTCCAGCCCTCCGATCCCAGCGTTTCGTTCATCCAGACTTGACTGGCATAGTACATTTGACTGAAAAGCTGTGATGTTGCCAGTTTAAGGAATTGACTGAGGTCTAAGTTTTTTCTTATTTTTTTGAGCATGCTTAGTTTTGGTTGAATCCTTTTTTTTATGTTTTCCAGATGTAGGTTCCACTTCAGGTTAGGTTGTATGGTTAATCCAAGGGCTTTCATCTGAAGACCCGAGTTCACCATTATGCCATCTATGCTAAATGGTGCAACGATCGGTGTCTTTCCAAAAACAACTACTTCAGTCTTTTCAGGGTTAACAACCATACCCATGCTTTTAAGAAAGGCTACATGCTTTTTGCTTAGGTCGTTTACTCTGTCCTTAAGTTCCTCTAGGCAGGTGCCCGCGATGATGACGTAGGAATCGTCGGCATATGTAACTACTCCACTGTGGTCCAGTTCATTGACGAGATTCCCCAGGTATAGTGTGAAAAGCCTGGGTCCAAGTATGGACCCCTGCACACAGCCGATTTCCATAGGTTTTGGCCCTGATTTTGTTCCATTCACATCTACGTAGAAACTGCGGTTGCTTAGGAAGTCGTTTATCAACCATCGTATGTGCTGGCTTGTTCCAATTTTTCTCATCACTGTCTGCATCAGTTTTGGCCTTAGTAGATCGAAAGCGGCCGACAGGTCCATGCTGTAGACCGCTACTATTCGACCTTTGTCCATTTCAGTTGCTATTCTGGATTGTAGTTCAAGTAGGGCTGTTGTTGTTGAATGCGAGGGCCTGTAGGCGTGTTGGAAATACTCAAACTATAAACTCGTTCGACGAGTTCGTTGTAAAATTAGTTCATAGTTCAATGAGTTTGTAGTTCGTAGTTGGCAAACTAGGCATTGTTGGCGAACTTGATTAGACGAACTTGCATTATGCGAAAGATCCTAGACCCAGTGGATGCAAATAGAAATTTAAAACATTCAAGATATTAAAATTTCTTAAAGCCCCCTGCAAATTTAATCAGTAAAGGCACACTAAGATTGTGAATATTTGTTGCAGTTGTTTTTAGTCAACCTGAGGTTAAAGGTTGTTTGGAGGTGCTGGGGTTCAAACCCCAACCCTCAGAATCTTAGTCTTGATGCCTTGACCGCTCCGGTCACAGTGACCCCCTTTTTACACACAATAGAAAATAAAAACTGAAATATGATATAGGTATTTATATTTTAACATTTTGAAAAATCTTTTGCCCAGATCAAATTGAATAATACTTCAATAGAAAGTACAGACTTTGAAATTTTTTATTTAAGGCCCACCATGACAGGTAAGAGCAAAAAATAAATCTTCTGCGTCACAACAACTAAACACAGACTTATAGGGTCACTATAATTATAAGAAAAAAATGGTGAAATTAAACATTTATTAATTTTTCATTTGAAAAAACTTATTTTAATTTTTCTAATATTTAAAGGAAAATAAGTAAAAAAATAGTTTTAATAAAGAAAAAATTTACATATTTTTTGCTTTATATTTAATAATTTTTATTTTTACATAGTTGGTGATTAACAATATTGAATCAGAAAAATAACCAGGCTATAGAAACATAAGTGTGGATCTCCAAGGCAAGAAGAATGAATCTCTTTCTTGAGAAATGACTGCTCAGACCTATTCATACCAGAAACAACCAGATTTTAACGGTTTGATGTAGTAAAAGACTGCAGGTAAAGAAATAAATTTTTCTTTCTGAAGGCTGGCTAGCCATAGAGCATTTCATTTACAGGTTGTTCAACTAGCCTATTTGAAAACTTTTTTATTTGAAATTGGATGTTGAAATGATGAAAAATAATATTGCACAATAATCATGAATATTTTGTGAATCTAATTAAGATACCTTGATCCAAAGTGACAACCATTTTCAAAATTTTGAAGCAACCCCAGGGTCACTGGTCTATGATCTTTTGCCCAATGCAAGTTCGCCAACTACAAGTTCGCCTAATCAATTTTGCCCACCATGCAAGTTCGCCCAAAAGTTTGCCAACTGGTTAGGTTAGGCTATATTAGGTTTTAGCCTATAACCTAACCTACAAACTCATGAGTTTGTAGTACGTAGTTGGCGAACTTGCATTAGGCAAACGTGCATTGGGTGAAAGATCATGGTATCCAGGGTCGAAGGTTGCAAGAGGTACTGGGATGGAAAGTTCCCCCACCAAGATCCCATGACCACTTGGGTGTGACAACCCTCACAAAAGAGCACTTCTAGGATTGATAACGTCGCAAAAATATATGTAGATAGCCCTTATAGGATCTTGGTACTGTTTATTATTTTCATGCAACCCTTCTATCCGAACTAGATGCCGCAGTACAATGGATCACTGAGCTCCTGCTTCCCTTGTCAATAAATAGGCTTGAACACCAAAACACGTTATTTTTCACTATTCTTACCCATAAGAAATGTGTTTGATTACTATGCCCATGTTCAAGGTCGCTTTAATTTTTACTTTACTTGCTTTGATATTTTGTACGCATGAGAGTAAAGTATTTTAAAACTATCGTAGACAGACATGTATGATTACTCAGGGTCAACGCTTTTCCAACTTAGAGATTGCATAAGGTTTGTTCGTATACAATCTCAATGATAGTCTGCATATAAATGAAACCTACTATTTCCACTTGCAAATATAAATGACTGTACATACAAATTGTCTGTCAGTCAGTTTGTCTTTTCAAAAGGGAGTAGAAGGGTTGTGAATCGGCTGCAGTACTGCCTCAAGCAATGCTTACTCACGGTAGTCACAATTATTAGAGACATTGCCGATTGCTTATTATCCTGACTGCATTGCCTGTTTGGTTGTTATGCAACCGGGGCCATAAAATTGCAGTCGTGGCTGTGGATTGAACCCACAACCTTATAGCTTGGTTCCCAGTCGGGGACCTTTGACCGGTCTGCCAAGGCTACCACAATGTGATTCTATTCGAAACCGTCAAACCAAAAAAAAGCAATAGAGATTGTTTTTGATTTTGATTTATTTTTAGATTGATTTAGTTTTTAAGGCATTCTGATGGTTTTTATTTTCCCCATTCTTCTCCAGATCCATATGAAATATAGGCAGGTCTGTACCATCCACCCTCCCTGGCAGGCCTGTACCATCCTCCCTCTCTTGCAGGTCTGTACCATCCACCCTCTCTTGCAGGTCTGTACCAACCTCCTTCACGAGCCCAGCCTCCTTCACGGCCTCCAACATAGAAGGGATTTGCATCAGCATTGACAATGACAAAAGCTGCAGCACAGACAAACAACAATAACAACAAGGACTTCATTTTATCTATATACTCAAAAAAAATCACAAATTAACTTCAATTATCCAATAACAAATTGTCTCTAAACTCTTACCGCTCAGTTTTGGGAAATCTTGATGATGAACTTGATTTTTCCAGATCTGGTTTGTATTTATAGGCCTGCATATGCAAAGCCAAACGGTAAAATACCCTCTTAGATTTCCAATGATAGCTATGAAAAAAAAGATTTCTGCCTTGATCACTCTAAAAATGAAAAGTTTTCACTCTACCTTCATTTTAAGAAAGAAAATAATAATTATTTTGTTACCTGAAAAAACTTTTTACAGTGCATATTACGTCATCAACTGTGGGTTTTTCCAGTCAGAAACCTTCAACTAAAAGTGGCTTGCTGTAGAAAAATCATCTTGGAATTCATGGGTGAGGGCAAAATGGGCCCAAAAAAGCAGAGCAATAAGCCAAAATAGGCAAAGCAGAAATAAAATTATTTTTCAAGAAAAAATGCTTAATGTATCAATATTTAACAGATTGAAACAGCAAAAATGGCCAAAAATAGATCAAATGTAAAAAAGCAGAGCAATGGGCCAGATGAAAAATTAAGTAAATAAAATGACCTTTTTACCCTTTTAACTTGATACTAGAGATGGGTCCTGACCTGACCCGAGCATACTTTTGACGCGCAGTAAATAAAAGGCCGACTCGTCTTTAACCTGGGTACTTTTTGACCCGACCCGATGAGATTTTTTTGACTTGAGGGGATAAAAAAATTGAAAATTTGGGATTTTTAGGGAAATTTTCCAAACCCAAACCCAAGCCAAAAATGGCTGACCTGACCCCAGCTACAAATCAAAATTTTTTGAAAATAATAAACAGTAATAAAAAATATTACATGAAAATTGAATTTAGTCAATCAATACCAGAAAAGCAGAGAAGTCAGCCAAAAAGGTTAAGAGCCTCAAATCAAGGTTGTTTTTCATGATTTTAATTGATAAAACAAGTTAAACTTTAAAGTTGATGTAATTATCCTTGTAATAAACTAAAAACAAGAATTCTTTGATTGAAAAAGCTAAAAAAATCAAAAATCATGTGAAAGGCAGAGCAATGGGCCAAAAAAGCTGTCTTTCACATATTTTGTAATATTTTTAGCTTTTTAGTTCACTTATCAATAAAATAATTCTTTTTTTAATTTCATAATGAGGATAATTACTTTCACTGCAAATTCCAAGTTGTTTTTCAATCCAAATCATGAAAAACAACCTTCATTGAAGCTCTTTGCCTCTTTTGACCCCTTGCTCTGTCTTTCTTTAATTTACAAGTTTTTCATTAAAAAAAAGAGTTAAATACAATGAATGAACTTTCAGATAAATTCTTTGAAAATCCCCTTTTAGCTAATTTTGTTTCAGCTTTATCTTTTGCTTAATCAAATCTATTGAACATATGTTGTATTAAAATATCTTTGACATTTGTTATGTCAATTAAACTTAACACTTGTGTTAAAGTTTATCAAAAAAATAGATGAAACATACAAAAGCATTCTTTTCATAAGCTTTTACCAAAAGCTTTTCTTGCATATGGGTAACTTCTGTTCCATATAGACATTGCGGGCCAGCTTTCCGTTTTGCATCGCTGTAGAAGATTGCTCTCCCTGGAGTTATCTGATTGATGAAGCTCTCTCTTTAAGTTCTATTGCCATTGCAGTATTACCAGTGTTGACTTATTTAATGACGGTACTGGGCGGTACTATATTTTGCCAACTGAATAGGGCTAGCTCAGTGTGCTTTCTTGACAATTTCTAGTCTTGGCTTTTTTCTCTTCCAATCCCCAAAAGCAGCTCTAAGGGCTCAAAAGTGTTGCTTGAGCAGTATCTTACCAGGCTATATACGGTGGAGATTCATTCAGCCAGAATGCGCAGTTGTAATAGGCTATGCCAAAATATTTTGATGTTTTGACCTTTAGGCCTTTATCCATAGTGAGCCACCTCCTGAGGTGCTTAATTAGTTTTAGAATTTTTTCATGGTTTTTTTTACTTAATTGTAACTTAAATTGGGATATTTGGTGCTTGTCATGTCTTGAAAGACTTTTTTTTAGTAAATTTTCAATGCTTAAATTTCCCGACCAAAAATAAGACACATGAATGCCATAATTCAGGTGTAGCCACCTGCATTTTTTCATTTTTCCAGTGCTTACACTGTCTTTTATGTCGTAAACTCCCATAATACACGTGAAAACACTTTTTTCCATTAATAAAATTATACGTGAATATGCTGCCTTATTTTTGATCCCAAAATACTTAAATTGTAGATATTTTACCCTTTTTGGATATTTAGTTTAAGTGAGATAAAAAAAGCTTTAGTTTTGCTGTGCTACTATTTGTATTTGAAACTGTATAAAATGTTGAGAGAAAGAGAAAGAAAAGTATGAAAATTAGGAAGATGTAAGGAAAGTAAGAAATCTTTAGAAGAAAAGGAAAATATGAGAAAGAAGGTGTTTTTTAAACTTTAGAAGAAATATTAAGTCCATAAAAATGCAATTCCAGGTTCCCTTTTTAATCTTCATTTCAGTGTAGTCCTTTAGCCAGGCGGAGCGGGAGTTGTGGTATCAGCAGTGGTATCTGCCATCATGGTGGTGGTGTCTTGGACCGTTGTATCAGATGCTATGGGGGTAGTATCAGTGGCTATAGGGGTGGTATCTGTAGGTGTAGTATCTGCAAGTGTGGGTGTGGTATCTGTGGGTATGGCGGTAGGAGTTGATGTTGGGACAGGTGTAGTTGTTGGTCTTGTTGTTGTTGGTTTTAAAGTTGTTGGTGGAACCTTTGTTGTTGGTTTGCCAAACAGTGTGCAATTGCAGTAAGTTGTCAATCCTGAAGGCTTGCAAGCTCTCAAAGGATCAAAGTTGTAGCTTTTCTGTAATTATTTATATTCATTTATTATGGGTGTAACCAAGTAAGAAACAGGTCAGCAGAAGATTTGTTTTCTTACACAAAAAGTAATACATGCT
>Ga0194133_10011079_pt1 | contig 10041 bp, 10 predicted proteins | sample TA2KigOf40mmetaG_FD_155448 | JGI IMG/M metagenome (GOLD analysis project Ga0194133, IMG submission 155448) | Freshwater microbial communities from Lake Tanganyika, Tanzania - TA2015055 Kigoma Offshore 40m | ecosystem: Environmental > Aquatic > Freshwater > Lake | place: Tanzania: Lake... | reverse complement strand
CAAGGTGAAATGTGTTTCAAAATGAAAAACCAATTCAATGAGTCTTAGTTACGCAACACAGGTTTGCCAATTTAGCCATTCAAAATTTTCTTGACAGAAGAAAAAAAGATTGTTTCAGAAAGAATCTCAATAGACCGGCAAAAATTGGAGAAAAAAAAACTTAAAAAAAATTTCAAAGATAAAGAATTTCATTATCACCCAATCACAGGTAGTAAATTTGAGAATGAATCCTGTATTTAATTGTATGTTTGAATGTTAGCCAGCAAGCAGGATAAATTTCTCAAACACTTTGTTGGGGTCATTGAAGACGAAATTGTTGCACCACATGCAAAAAAAAACTTTTATTATGTAAAATCTACCAGATTTTTTATGTAATTTTGATTCAACCATAACACTTCTTGGTGATTTTTACAATTTTTAGAAAAATATCAGTAATTTTACATAATTTCATGCAACAAAAACTTTCACAGATCTTCGAATTTTCCATGCAAGCAAAGTTTTCCATGTAGAAACATAAATAATAGATAAAAGATGAAAATGGACATTTATGAAAAAAAATATTTTTTTTAATCAATTTCATCATGCGAATAATTAAAAAAAATAGTTTTCATCGCGAATAGAATTTATTTTTCATTAAATTACTTTTTTTTATTAATAAATTACCATTCCATATAGTCTACATTTACTGTGTTTACTGAAGGCAGTGTGTGTGTGTGTTCATTATTTAGTTCAAATATTGAAGAAGTAGGACGGCAATGTTGTAATTCCTCACTCCCCAACCTCGAAAAATGATGGTATGAAAAAAAGAAAATTTATGTGTTTAAAATTTGTAATAACCATTTCACATTTTGACAAGTTTACACAAAATAGCACAAAAAAAGTTGTACAAAGGCACCAGCCTTTTTTTGTCCAGTTGAAGCTAGCAATAAAAGATCTATCATGTTAACAAAATCTGGTACCATCAGAAAAGTCACAAGTATTTCATTAAAGTTCATGGGGATCAAAATAGATGGTGACAATAACATTACACCATTTATATAAAACAATTATTTTTTGTAAAAGCCATTCAAATTTCATTATTTGGTTCGGTGTTGTTTGTCAATAAACATAATCTCATAATAATATTGGGTAAAAATACACACAACACAGTCACATTTCATAGAAATATGGTCTCTAGGTTCTGAATTTTAATTGGAATGCTCTGCTAAATCTGCCTCTGAGGCAATTTTATTGTCTAGTGCTACACCATTGGACGTGGCTTCAGTCGTCGAGTTCGGGGCCACAGGGGATCTCACAGGGCTGTCTCGTTTGTGAAGGGAAGGTGCCATGTAACTCCTGTTGTATCGATTCGGAACTACAATTCAAATTCAAAATGTATAAGACATCTGAAGAGAAAAGAAGGAAAGTTTATTCTTGCCTGGCATGAACACACTTGGTACATCAAAGTCGAGAGCATATTGAGGGGAAACGGAACGTTCTGCATCCACATCCTCTCCATTCATAAATCGTTCCATGTAATCTGTGATACCTTAATTTGCAAATGTTGTATTAAAATGAAATGGAATCGAAACTAATGATGTTTTGGTGCTACCTGGATGCAATGAGTATTGTTTCTTCTCGAATCTCATTGCACTAACAAATAAATCGTGCCTCTCGGTTTTCTTCCAAAGGTAATAAAATTGAACGAGTTCTCCTACTGAACGTGTGCGAACTTTTTGCTTTTGAACCATAAAGAAGTCCTTACCATAAAGCCTTAAACGAAACACATTCTCTTAACACTTTAAACTAAGACTGGGCCTCGCTTTTCAATTACCTGAGGCCTAACTCAAAGGCTCGGCACTCCTCTTCAGACCAAGCCGCCATCTGATTAGAACATGGAGAATCGTTTAAGCAGCGCCGTCGTAGAGCTTCGTCTCGATTTAAACCGCATTGAAACAAAGTAAAAAGTGCCTGGAAAACGTAGATTGAATAAGGTGAAAAATATAGAGGCTTAAGGGTTTCAAATAGATATAAATCTGACAACTCACTTGTTCGTTATCTTTTATATGCTCTCCTTCTGGAAGTGTATTAAGTCCTCCAGGTGTCCCAAGTTGCTGGAACTTCATCAAAAAATCTTCGACTTCTTCCTCTGGCAGAACGTAAGGGTCCCAAAGTTGTTGATCTTTAATTTCTAAAATCAAAAAGATAATATGAGGATCATTTTATTCCTATTTAGTGAAATTAGTCAATGTTTGCCTCCAACATTTTCACCCACACAATTTCAATTTAAAACATTGACCCTAAGAAAGTGCCTTCAAACCAACCTTCACCAAGACACAAAAGTGATTGCACAAAGTGGAATAGGGCCTTGCTATCAAAGATATTCATCTGGTGGACTTGATTAATCTTTACTTCAAAAACTCGCAGGCCCTTCTCAAGACTCACTTCTTCCACATATAATAACCACCATCTACCAACGTTGATTTTTATTTAGTGTAACGATAAATTGTGAGGAATACCTTCATCCACAGAATCGTCGTCTTGCTCAGTTGATATCTCGACGGGTACACTAGCCTGATATGAGGACCCAATCATGATGGCCTTTTTCCAGCTGTAATCAACATCTACTTCAGAGTTTTCATCGTCAGATTCGTCCTCGTCTGCATCTCCTAATTCACCTAAAAAGATTTCGAATCAAACATTTTTTCATGAGTTATTTTCAAACAAAGTATTCAGTTCTGAGTGAGTTAAAGTTTTCTAATATCGTGCTTCATATTGTTTGCTTGTTGAAAAACCTTTAGTTGGTACCTTGGTTAAGATTTAAAGGTCGCCCCTCAACAGTTGCCTCGTAGAACTTTGCAAGTTCAGAGCGTGACTTCTTAGCCTGTTTTGAGTTTGGCGAGTCTGGATTTCTTCTTTTCTCTGAAGCTACTCTTGGAGGACTACTTGTAGGACTCTCTTCATTTATCACGGTTTTATCATCATCGCGGTACTAAAGTCGACGTATATAATCATTAAATTTGAGTAATTTTTATTGAATCTTAATTTTAAAAAAAGGTTTTAATGAAGGATTCGATTCAAATGACCCAATGAATTAAATGCTATTTGTAATTTTTAGTTAAAAATAATTAGTTTAGTACTTCTCATACAGATATTTAATGTTGAATTGACATTAATCAAGAGAAGTTATAAACTCGTTAAGTGAAACCTCAATACTTCAAAGCTTTTGTTTTGGCAGTCCATGAGGGAATTAAAATAAAACAAAAAAGCAAATAAAGTTACCCCGCCAGGCTTTGGTTTTGAAATCGGCACACCAGCTTTCCCTCTTGGATTGTCTGGCTCAGGAGATGGGGTTGCGCGTGTGTTCTCTCTCACATCATGCTCTTGCCGAGCCCCACCATAGTTGTAAAGCTTTAAAAGTTCTTCTAAAGGCATGTCTTGCTCTTGCTCCAATGCACTCAACTCGTCATTTTCATCATCGTCCTTTAAAAATGTATTTTAACATTTCTACCACCACAATAGCAAAACCTATCAAAATTTCTTACCTCTGCCTCTAAAGCTTCTTCTTCTTCTAATGTTCTTTCGTCATCAAAATCGTTCATGAGCATATCTGCAGAGGGTTCAAAGTCTTTTTCGTCACTTTCACCACCCTCTGACTTGTCCTCGATATCATCCAGAACAAGGGCACCTTCCTCACAGTAATCTTCGTCGTCCTCGTCATCATCATCCTCGTCCAGGTTGTCCTCTTTGATTGTTAACTTTTTTTCACCAGGTGACTTGGGAAAGGATTCAGAAGCTGAAGCAACCGGTTCAACGTCGTTTGTTTTGTTTTCACCGACCTCATGTTTTCGCTCCTGACATTAAAAAAAGCAGTTTTAAAACCAAAATGTAGTTTGACTTTTCCTTACAAAATAAACAGAGAATGTATGGTTTTAGATTATAACATTTGACAGTTCAATTGGTTGCTTTAAAATATTAAGATAAAAATACTCAAAGTAAGTTTTAAGATGACTGAACTTATTAAACACTATATCAAATAAATTAAAACCTCTAAATCATTATTGGCGCCACATTCAGACTTTTTTGATTCCTTATCTGCAAGGCTTTCTTCTGGTTTGGTGTCACATGATGCCTCGTCGGAAGACATTTTACGAATTGTCGCAACAATTCGAAAACTTTTTTATTTTACAACAAATGGTAAAGTATTTGACAGTGTTTCCAAAAAGGTGGCAATAAGTAGTAAACAACAATAACACAGAAAATTTTCTGTTTTTGTTGTATTGTTTGGTTTGTCTGAAACTAGCCGTACGCTGTGCTGTTTCGTCGCCCTGCCAAATCAGCCGCAATTCTCATTGAAATAAAACTGCCTGCAAGAATTCACAGGTATCAAAGAGACAGCAGCCCACAGAACGTGACTTGCAACGATTTCTACAGACCATTAGTTACTTAGTCAGTCAGACTCAAGATTTTGTGATAAATAAAAGTTCAAGTTGTTACTTGATTCTAGCCTTAATAACATAACAGACATTATTTGGGCTGAGTTTGATTTAATGGTCGAAAAATTTGATTGTGTTAACGCTATGTGACTTTTTTTCTCCCCTAAAGCGTGTCAACCAAGATAGAACTTAATTTCACAAGCCCAGGTATATGAGATTTGTGTTAACAAAATCTTGAAACCAGTTTTGATGATTTTGATCACATTGCTAGCTTCTTCCATTGAGTTACATGTAATTTTTTTAAGTTTAAAGTCCAATATCATTGTTATCTTGCAGTCTGGTGTGGTCAGCAAATCTTGCTTCAAAGACAGATGAGTTTGGATTGGATACAAGGCAGGCCTTTCTCACACGACTACAGTTCACCGTTTGAAAGCAATGTAATTCGCTTAGGTAGGGAAAAATACAATATGAAGCTCTTCTTTGGTCAAGTTAGATGAATAAGATGTTCAGTTATTCAATAAGCAATTCTTTTTTCACCCAAGGCACTTACCAGCGATGCCATGAATCTCAGTAGCTGGGGGAACTGGATCAATCAGATAGCGGATGACGTTTCACAGCAGGTTCTAAAAATAAAGATTTTGTATGCAGTCAACTTTTTTTTATCCCCTGTGATAAACTGATGTACACAGTTATGAGAATTTGAGGGTTAAGGAACCTCTACACTTACTTTTGATTTCATAATTGATGAACATTTCAAATTTGACTTAATTGTATTTTTGAATTAAGATTGATGGAGGTATACAAAATGTCGAGCAAATAGTTCGAGCGGCTGTGAATAATAGTGCTGGGCCAAGTTTCAACGGAGCATCGTCAAATACGTATTTTAGATCACCTCAACAAAACACTCAGAGCCAAGACAAACGACCCTCTCCTGACCAGGTGAAAGATTTAAGGATATTTTTGAGAGTTTTCTGACTAACTTTATCAGACCAACTTTTAGGCCGAGACATCAGGAAATTTTTTCATGGGTAATGGTGGTTTGTCCGGAAACTATAGTGGTCCTCCTTTTTGTGAAGCAACGCCTACCTTAGAAGAAATGGACCCAAGAGGAACATCTTTGAAATATTGTGATCACTGTGGCGCAAAGTTTAGCTTCTTTTTCAAGAAGGTGAACAATATTGTTGTCTTGATTTTTTCGTTTTTGATTCAAGAATAATGAATGAAGAAAATTCGCAAAGCGTGCAAAAAATAGGTTTCGCTGAGCAAAGTATTTGACTTTTTTTCTCTACAAATTTATTTTTACAGCGTGTGTGTTCAGAGTGCAAAGACCTTTTTTGTAACAACTGTATCACCACTGCCTCTGGACAAGGGCCAGAATCGAAGTCGAACCAAAAGATATGCGTTTGTTGCAATGTTTTGATCAAGAGGCCATTAGAAAGGTACTTCTTACTGACTCCAATTACTCCTTTGACTCTGACCAATCCTAAGTTTAATGACCAAACGACCTCATTCTACACCAAAATTTCCTGTTTTCAGAAACGACCTAATGGGGTTGCGTATCAAGGTTTTACAAAAGCATCTTGTCAGAAAAAAGATTAACACAAAATCTTGTTTAGGTAAGAGGAAATCCAAACCTAACTAAGGAAAACGAATTGCTTAAATATTATTCTTTACATCTGATGCAAATTATAGAAAAAAAGGACCTTGTGGAACTTATTATAAGAGAGAGCTTAGGTACTTCAGCAAACCTTTCAACCTCTCCTCGTGTATCCCCAACGGTACACGGTCCTCCAGAGCCAAATGCGGGGCCAAAAGGTGCACCATTTGAAAGACAAACAAGGTGAGAAAAAATTACCTCTAAAAAATTACGATAGCAAATTCAATCTTTTTATAGCTTCCCGAAAAACTACGTTGACAGCACTCACCGTCAAGAATTGTTCGAAAAACTTGATGTTGCAGAGAGTAGAGAGGCGCCTGAAGCCCAATTTGATTTAAATAACCTACATACAAGAGAAGAAAATGTTTGCGATGAATCTGTACCAACTCAACTTGGTATTGAGGAAATTTGAATCTACTCTAGGACAAATCAGGAAATGATGATTTATTTTTTAGTTGACAACGACTTGTCGATGACTGACGAACCTGTTGTGCGTATGGATGATTTTGACGAGCCAAGTGTCACTGAAAATCGTAAATCCTCTACTCCAAGCGAAGTTGCATCGAACGAAATTCGAATGTCTGAAACAGAAGATCGTGAGGATGAAGTAAGCCATTTTATAGATGGAGCGATTGGTGGCAGCGAAGAATCTTTGCAAGCAAAGTCTGATCCAAAGCCTGTTCCAATACCTCATGACCTGGTAATTAGTAGACTGGTTTTTAACAGCTACAGAGATTGCAGATTCTTTTATTAAACGTCGAAAAAATGTCATTTAAGGGATCACTCTCAGCTGCCTCAAGCCCATCTCGCCGTTTTGCCCGGCAAGGTATCATGAAAATATCACGTACTTAATCTTTCCATTCGCACAATATTGTAAGATATATTTTTTAAAGGATTAGTAAGACTTGACGAGATAGAAAATCTTGAGGATTTGGGACAACTATCAGCCAAGCAATGCAAAGATCTATTGGCCATGAACAGAGTAAATTTTCATGGAATAATTGAAAAAGAAGAACTGATGAAAATAGTGGAAAGATTGTGGAAGCAGGGAAAAAAGGCACAACAAGGTGATTCAATCTAAACCAAGACGTTTTTTCACTACTACTACCACCTCATTCGATCATTTTTTCAGAAAAAGATACTATGGATGATACAGACTTGTGCAAAATATGTTGGGATGCTGCTGTTGATTGTGTTATGTTAGAATGCGGCCACATGGCCACATGTACGAATTGTGGAAAACAACTAGCTGAATGCCCTATTTGCAGACAGTATGTTGTCAGAGTTGTTAGAACATTCAAATCGTAAAGCAACGCTTCAAACAAGGCACGTTGAGAGAAAATTGAACTTTAAATTATCCACAACAAGCTTAGTGACGTCTATTACCAGTGATTTGCAACAATGATCTATTTAATCTTCTCCTATTTGGGTGAAAGCATTTCTCGTAAAATCTTGTCACCTAGACCCGTCAACCCAGTGACTTTCCGACAAAGGATCAAGCCCACTTTGAATATTCTTAGCTACGTTGGCATTTCTTTTACTATAAGATTTTCTGAATTTATAATTGCTTGGAAGAACCTCAAGAGCTTTATTGGATGATACAGACAGTTGAGAATTCGTCCACAATTTTGACGTTATTTACAGTAAGGACAAAAAAATAAGTGATTGAAGATTTACGAGAAATTGATTGATTTGGAAACAGAAGTGAACTTCACTTCAAAAGTTTTTGTCAAATGAAAGCCAAACGAGATTTTTCTTTGACCTGAATAATAATGATTTAGGCCTTTTCAGTTTACAACCATTTGACCATACTTGCATGTTGATTCCAATTTAGCCAGTGGCAAAAACACATGTTTAGTCAGTGGTTGTTTTAAGTCAAATTCAAACAAAGTTGTTACTCTCAATAAAGTTCTTTAACATGGAGATGCTTTTAATTTGTTAGATTTAGTTGAGTTGAGTCACAGCTTGCGAAACCAATAGATGCCAACTGATTGTGGCCATTAAGAAACCATAAGTAATAAACACCTGATTGGAAAGTTAATGCTTACACGTTGATATTCAATAAATATCAAAAATACATCAGAGGAAAATTAAGGACACTTTCTTTCTATTTGCGTTTTTCCATGTTCATCATATTCTTGTTTGGAAATCCACATTTGTTGGAAAGATCCTAAAGAAGACAAGATTGATCCTCCGGTCCAAGTTGCAAATCTTCTCTCCTTAAAAACATTTGCCAATGAAAGGTATTGTAAGTGACTTGAAGAGAAGGTGTTTTAAGAAAGTTGCTTACTGCACTTCCCGTTTGAGACACGATCTTGAATTTGAGATTCGGGGGCAGTTTGTTGGCGAGGTCGTTGCTTAGACGATCGTAAAAACCAGGAATAAGGGTGGTGCCTCCAGTCAAAATGACGTTCGAATAAAGAGCAGGACGCAAGTCAATATCGCAAGAAGCTACGGAAAGAAAAAATTGATAAATGTCATGAGTCACGACTAATTTGGTGAGTGTAAAATCTCACCAGCAGAAGAGACAACGAGATCCGATATGCTCACAGCATCTGGGGCTTTAGTAGACGATGAGTCGAATAAAGTTTCGGAAATCTTGAATCGCTCAGCTCCGAATTCCTCTCTTCGTTAACGTTGAAAAAATAAGCATCAGTTATGAATCAATAATTTGAACATCGAAAATTCAATTACATACCTGAGCCCAGTGGGAAACTCGAACAAAATTTTTGGTTGGGTCTCGTAAGCCTGCTTGTCATAGGGTTTTTCTGGCACCTAGGTAGGATAAAAATTGCTACAGACAACATCTTCTTAAATATCGAAGTCAATTAGTGTTTACTTGCAAAACAGTTGCTTTGAAATCTTGAACGACTTCATTTTTCATAAAATTATGCCACGAAGTTGTGAACTCTGGAAGATTTGGGCGTCTCTTCCAAATAGGGGGTTGTCCATCACCAACAGCTTCTTTGCCTTTAGGATAAAAAAGGCGTGGAAAAACCATATTGTAAAAATATAATACATCCTGTATTCATCTCAAATAATTTGTATCATACTCACTCAAAACTTCAAATGGTGCAACCAGGTCTATTTTTCTGCTAAGCAAATGATCGTGGCAAATTTGGTCCATCATATTCCCTCCTATGGATGACTTCTTGACTGATTTATGAAGAATGTAACCGTCTAAAATTGGCGTTATTGTTGTTTGGCTTGCTCCAGAATCAAGGACTAGCCCGGTGCTTCTTCCCAATGAAAATGCAGCCAAGACAGCACTTTTTGCCAAAAAAAATGCAGGAACGTTGTACTTTTCAAACATGATCTCTGTTAGCTTTTCCCTCCTCTGTGTCTCATTCAGAGATGATTCTGACATCAAAATGGGATGGAGCGATGATTTTGTGTGCAAAACGCTTTGAAAAGTAAAGTCCATAACCTAAATTAAGTCAATTTTACTCCTGCACCAGTAAAAATATGACACTGAAAATAACCTTACCTCTTCAAACAATTCCCAATCATCTATCATTCCGTTGTTCATAAAACCAGAAACTTCCATACCACTTTTAGGAAAGTGAAGAGCATTTATCCCTATGTGGACCTTCTTTCTTAATTCTGATTTTTCATCCTACAATTAAAATAATATATTCTATAAAATCTGCCATCAAAATAGTCATTTTTAGTGTCTTTCTTACTAACCATTGTTTTGCTTGTTCCCACCATTGAAGGAACCTCACTTCTGGGGAAATCTTCTCCTGCAAACCCAACACGGACAGAAGAATATCCAGGATCAATAATAAGTGCCCCAACCTCATCCCCTCCATATACACACCCTGACATTTTTGACAAGATTAATTCTGTGTGATTTTCTCAAAGTAACGTCTGAAATGTTTGTTTTGTTTTGTTATTCCTCGATAATTGATAATTTCGCCGCTGCAATGTAGAACAAGGCGCCCGCGTAAATAGAATAATTACTATTAT
>Ga0194133_10011076_pt1 | contig 10042 bp, 5 predicted proteins | sample TA2KigOf40mmetaG_FD_155448 | JGI IMG/M metagenome (GOLD analysis project Ga0194133, IMG submission 155448) | Freshwater microbial communities from Lake Tanganyika, Tanzania - TA2015055 Kigoma Offshore 40m | ecosystem: Environmental > Aquatic > Freshwater > Lake | place: Tanzania: Lake Tanganyika... | reverse complement strand
TTAATACATGATAATATAATAATTTGATTATGGGAGTCAGGGTGGCAAAGTGGTAACAAGCTGGAATTCTATCCCAGCAGCCCGGGTTCGACTCCAGCCCGTGTAAAAAGTACCACAAAAAAAAATACAAAAAAAAATAAAAGAAAAAACCACCTAGTGTGCCTTCATGATCACGAATCGCTAGGCATACTTAAAATTAAAAAAAAAAATTCCATCTTTGAAAAGCATTAACTAATATCATTTATTGTTTGACAATTTTTTTTGCAAAGGAGCAAATTATTCTATGGCAATGAGAGGGTCGCTTTAGCCTAATGGTTAGAGCAACCGACTGAGAAATTGGGAGACTGTGGATCAATCCCCGGTCTGGGCAAAATCTTTGACCCCTGGATTTGCCTTAATTAATCATTTCTAGTTGATAATTATCTTAGTCAGGATTGATTGTTGTGCAGAAACTTGATTAGAATTATCTCTAATACTCATTTATTCATATTTTTCAAATTGAAAATTAAGTGACACAGCTTTCAGTCAAAAAGAACTGTCGTAGAGTCAACACTACTCTCATTAATGTTATTTAGTGTTAGAATATTCAGTTCTTAACACAAGCCAAAAAAAATTCCTTTGAACCAAAATAAAAGACGTGTGTTCGTTCAAGTAAATCTATATCATTACTTACTACTAAAGTCTATCAAGCTGTTATTTGTGTTAATTCTGAAGCTATTCCCAGTCTTGACTTTTCATCAATTCCTGTAATTTAAAGTGATTGCTTGATGTTACTTCACTGTATTTGATGTTAATTAATAAATGAGTAGAAGATGCTTTCTAAATGATTGATCTACTCAACAATCAATCTTGACTGAGACAATCATCTGGTAATATGATCAATTAAGGCAGGCTAAATATAAGGGTGAAAGATTTTGCCAAGAGACTTGGTTTCAGATCCAATGAAGTCTCTCTGTTCTCAACCTATTGCCATAACTATTAGGCCTGTACCAGCTACATTTGATTGATTTATTGTTAAAATTCAACTTTATCTATTGCAATTTTCTCTCATTCCTATTCTTAATTTATTTGATAATGAAAAGCCAAAACAAGATCTCTATAAGGAGACATTTTGTTTTCTTAATCCTGTCAACACCTGATAAAATTAATTTTGAGACATTGAAGATAATTCAAATTTTTTTCCTTAATTCTAGTGAACAGCATCGAGTGTTATACAGACGTAGAAGGAAAGACGATTGTCACCTGCAGCGAGGTAGACGGATTTCGGACGTGCTTCACAAAATATAACGACAGTAAGATATTTATTGTTCAAACTTAAGATTTTCATTCAGTGAATATCCTGAAATCAAACTTTTTATTAACAAAAAAACCTCCCCGATTTTATTCAAGTTTCTTTCTTCATTTGCTTTTGAGACTGAGCTTAAATTTATGTTGTTCGCGCAGTGTTTTGTAGATGTATGTAGATGAAGCTTAAACCATGTCAAATATAAAGACGTGCTTTCTAAATGCAAAAGAGATCACACTGAAACAAAGGATTAGCTAAGAATAAAAGTTAAATTAATTTCTGCTTGAAATGACAATTTTTCATCATGGATTCTTTAAAACAAACTGAGATAAATTTATAGCAGAAGTTGATCAATTTTTGTGAGGAAGAAGACAATTAATGCAGATAAACTTCCCTTAAATTTCAAAATGTTCATAGTTTTGAAAATCCATTTTTTGCACAGTGCTTTTATTCTTTAAAATTTATTCAATTAAAGGCCATGGGGTTTGGGGTATTCAGCATTTTTTGCAAAGCGAGATTCTCCATTCATACCAAAGAGTATTTTTTCCTTTCCAGCTTCAGCTAAAAAAGCTGTTCAGCTTTTGAGAAAGATATTTGTTTGAGTGAAATCTGCCTTCAAAAGTATTTCAGGGATTCTCTCATTTAGAAAAAAATTTCATGCTAAAAATCAGACTGTTGTTCACAAATGACATATACTGGGGGGCTTGAAATTGGTGCTCAAATGAACAATCTATCTTATGTGGGCAATATTCCTCTTTTGTCGCATGTATTTTTACTCAATGAATGAAACTTTTTTACTACGTGTATAAAAAATAGAAACAATTTTCCAAAAAGAAAAGAACAAAAACAACACTTGCAGTTTTTTTTCTGAAACTATTTAGTTAATGAATAACCGAAAAAAAAGTTCCAAAGAATTTGTTACAAAAACCAATCGAATTATTTCGATCATCACACAAACTTAGTTTTGTGTGAAAAATGAACGTTGATTCTTTTAAAAAGTAATAAATGACGTTGAATAACAGGAAGTTAAATTCGGATATCAATTCAAGAACCATTTTCACATCTTTCCGGTTCCGTCAAGGATTCCGTTACTCATTTGTTCTGGTACATATAGATGAAATTTCTTCAGGGTAAAAATCTTCTTCTTTGTCTTTCACAGCAAATAAAAATTTCAACCACTATCGATTGGAAACAGGATATACTGAAAGATTATTGGTAAATCTTATTATTATGTTCGCAATCCTTCAACTAAAGATTTCGGTATACATAAGGCACACTTTTTTGTGGGTTCTTTTTTTCTTTAGTTTCCTCAGGCTGGAGTCGAACCTGGGTTACCAGGATAGAATTCTGTCTTGAAACCACATGACCAACCTGACTCACAAAATGTGTGATAGCTGATGTTTCCTTCAGCATCCACTTTTGGTGCCTCACCCAAATAGATCTATTTTCTTCCACATCCAGTGATGGGCCGGGTAATTTATTTGATGCTTGGGTCAGGTCAGCCACCTCCGGGTCTGGAAAATTTCTTTTTTCAATTTTTTTCCCTGGGTCAAAGCCGGTCAGGCCCTTATCTTAATTGCACAGTATTTTTTCTATCCTTGATTGGTAGTGAATTGTTCACTTCTTCTGGAAGCCTCAGAGTTACTCAACACTTCTCATTTCAGAGCATCTCACTCATTGAAAAGACCTTCTTTGCAGTTGATCAAGAATCATCATTTAAAAAAATCTGAGATAATTGTGATGCTTGGCTGGAACATTTTGGACAGTCTTGTCGACACTATCTTAGATGTGAAAAAAACCTCGAGTTGCTTCATGTGGAAAGTGTGAAGAAGAGGTCCGCTTTAAAAAATGTGAGGGGTTGATATCTAAATTCTGATATCTTGCAAGACACACTGTCACAAAAGTAACTTTCAAATTGATTCATGAAATTTGAGAAGCCGCAAAAAGACACAAAACAAAGGCAACTCGAAACTCTGGCCCTGAATTCCATTCAAACCATTTCAATTGACAACAAATTTTGAATTTTAAGTATGATATTTTTAGAGTGTCAAGTCAACAATGTTGTATCTGGAAGTCAAGTATTTGCAAGTGAGAAAAAACACTTTGGAAGTGGGGGATGTTTCTTGAAGCGTAAAATGAAAATGCCTCCTCACATTAGATTTTTAATTTTCTAATTTTTTCTAGTCTAAAACAAAAAATAAGAAAAAAGTTTGCTTAATGGCCTTTCAGACTACCAGGCTTAGACACTGAAAAAAATTGCTTCCTTGCTTTCACAAAAAGCAAGATAATTTAGTTTTGCCTAACTGTTGATAGGAAAACCAATCCATGTGGAACATGTTTTATCACTCCCAAAGAGGCACTTTGAAGTTGATCTGATGATACTGAAATTATTCCAGTGTTTTTGCAAATGTATCAGGATGAGCAGGCATAAAGTACTGTCAGCTCCGGACAAAGTTTGCCATGATCCCTTAAAAAACAGGTTTCGTGAAAAACTTCTAACAATTCGCCCCTCTCAGTAATTGAACCATACAAAAAAACAAAGCTTTGAAAGTGACTCTCACCTTGAAACTTTAATTTTTAGCTTTTCAAACTTTACTTTCCATCAACTAAATCCTTTGTATTTTCAAACAATAGTAAATGTACGAAGTTTTTTTTTGAACAAGTCTGTTGTCCCTTGTGATATACCATTTTTTCATTCTTTCAACACAAGATTTGAACTGAGATAAAGTTGACAAAAAATTCTATTATGTATTCTTATTTAATGCAGCTAAGATTATCTTATCTGACTTAGTTGTAACTATTTATATGCTTATGCAAACAGAGTATTTCTATTTCATCCAACCATTCGAAAAAAATTCCAATCGGTCATGTCAATGGACCCTCTTTTTCCCGGAACTGGCTGACAAAATTCAATTCTGACTTTTGGCTGAATGTAAATTGAGGAGATTCAACTTCTGGACCACTTTCCCCAGGGCAATTTATTTTTTCCATTATGATTTTCATCGACTGAAACTAACCAAACTATTTTTGTGTGCTTTTATTAAAGCTTATATACTTCTAAATCTTGTTCAGAATATTGTGATCTTGATGTTTAATTATTATTCTCATCAATTTTTTAGTTATATTTCTTATAAATTAATAATTAAGATGAAGAAATAAGAATCAAAATGTTTTTGTCATGCCAATCCATTTTTTTTAAGCATCACTTCTCACACTTTTTACAAACAATTTGTTTGTCAACTTTAGGTGGTTTCGATTTGCTCTATTTTTCTTTTCACTGTCACAACCAAAATTACATTTTCAATTCAATTTACCTGAAAAAGTACATCTCATAGGGATAAAAAGAGGAAGAAGAAGAAGAGAAAAAGCGAATAAGATTTTAGAACCTGGAAAGATTTCAACATTTTGGATTTTTGCAGATTAGATTACAATTCAGTTGATATTTTCATACAAGTAAAATTTCTCGGTAAAAAGTATTTTCTGTTTGAAAACTTTCAGGTAGGGATGGCCCCTGACCTGACCCAAGCTTACTTTTGACCCTCAATAAATAAGGGGCCAAGCTGCCATAGATTCGGATATTTTTTTGACCCGACATGGTGAGACTTTTTTTGGACCCGAAGAGAAAAAAATTGAAAATTTGGGATGTTGGGGTTAAATTTTCCTGACCCAAAATTTTTACCCAGACCCATCACTAATTTCAGAAAAAGCTGATTTTATTGCTGATTTTTTCAGCTTCACAATTGGACTAGATATTTCTATTCAGAGTTGTCCATTTTGAGAACTACTTCACAGTTTAATCTTTGCCTATTTGAAAAGTTTTCCAAATACCTTAACTGCCTCTCCTCTGCACTAGTTGATGTCTCAGATACTTGACTAGTCAATAATAAGAATTTTCTACCTACCTTTCTTTTTTTGAATTGCAGTTTGAGAGGAAAAAAAATAGTTTGGCCATCGATGAAATATGGGTGAAGGGCAGATCTTTCCGGTTATTTATCACCGTGGCAATATTCAATTTGATCATTTTAAGGATCGCAATGAATCTAGAAAAAATGGCCCACTTTTTTCCAAACAGAGAAAGTCAACAAGAAGTTTCTGTTCTTCTACAATTTGTTTTTGTTAAATATCCTTGGATGATGTTTGTGAATTTACTGCTTGAGAAAATAAGCTTTAATTTTCTTTATTTGCTGAGAGGAAGAATAAAATGCTCTAATAAGTCTAAAGTGTCCAAAAGTAAAATTGGCTTTTAAGGATAAATGGCGAGAAATTCATTTTTTGCAAGCACAAATGTAAAAAGTCGCAAAGGCGAAAAGTTAAGTCGTTCTGCATCATAGACTGAATCCATTCACTCTGATTCACATTCCTGAGAAGTAAGACCTTTGAAAGCACAGATTCATATGGAAGTGGAAAAAGGACATAATGATAAAGTGATAACATATATTGAATTGAATAAATCTATTTCCATAGAAAAGTTGTTTTATTTCATATCATCAACTCGAAAATAATGTTGTGACTCTTGACCTGATTTGTCAATCATTCTATTTACCTTTCTTTGTCAGTTTTCATCTTGGTGCTAATTTCCGGTGCCCTTCAATCTGAAGTCCGGTCGATTTGAGAAGCTAAACAAAAAAGTATCAACATGTTAAAATATAGCAAAATTTTGATAAAGTGTTTGAGTTCATTTGAATTGTTTTCATCAGGTCTTCAAATCTAAGTGAAAGAAATCTCCTCAAGTTTCTGCAAAAGCCTTTGACAAAAGATAACCTTTTTACTGTGAGAAATTCCCGTTCAATGTGTCAAACTTGAATGTAGGTTTGCGGATCTAGATCGAGCCTCCACGTTATCCATTAATGGAAAGTAATATTTTTACTCTCTGGCAAACTTAAGTTGTGTCAAAAAGTTTCAACTTCTACCAGAAAATCCTAAAAAAATTTTTGGCTATAAATTTTTAGTTTGTACTTTTTAAAAGGCAGCTTGAATATAGCCATAAGACAAGAAAAACAAGTTCAAAATATTTTTTAAACTTGTTTGATCAAATTTTTACCAGGTATGAATAGAGAGCTGACGTGATTTTGTATAAATCTTTCTTGACATTCCACTTGTCAATATTGTAAATATCACTTTATCCCAATCAAACAACGTTTTCTTCATTTACGATTACCACGGCATTATTTAAATGGAAAAACATTGAAGTTTTCAAATTTGTTTTTGGAAAACAGTCACTTTTTTCAACAGCAAAATCATGCTGAAAATATAAAATAGTCAAGCCTTGTTGAAATTGGAAACAGAATTCTTCGACACAGGTGGTAATAAAAGATATTGTGCTTTCGAAGGACATTCAAGGCTTACAATCAAATTCATTACTTTTTTTTGACCTTTAGATATTCTCCAATATTGGCTGTGTAAGAAAGAAATTTTAGAGGTTTGGTATTAACAAATGATATTAAGATGGATAAGTGAAGTCTTAAGTTATGCTAAAACAAAAAGACTTTATAGAAGCAATGATCTAGAACGTCCTTCGAAAATGACAACCAGCACGATAGGACCAGAGCTCAAACAGATTAGGGTTTAAAGATACAACAGAGAGTAAGAATCATCAGTCCAAGAAAGATTTTCCCAGAAAAACCCATCCAACACTGTTCGTAAATAGATCTCATCCATGCATGTAAAATATGGCATTGTGGTCTCAATTCATACTTCTAGAAAAAATATGGCAAAGGTTGATGAAGTAAAATTAATTATCAAAATATTTTGTCAAATATTTGTCTATCAAGTTGACTTTTTAACTTTTAAAATATTAAAAAATAAGAGGAGTAAATTATATTGGTCAAAGTCTCAGTTCTTCACGGTGATATTACTTAACAGAAAATCCTTTTCTCTTACTGGCCAAACCATCGGGTGTTGCAAGGGAAGATAAAAGAATCACATCAATAACTTTGTAACCAAGACATTGAGTAATAGATTAGTCTAGAGGAAGGGGAGGAACAAAGGGTGGGAGTCTAACCAGTGGACCAAGCACCATTAGATATCACGATGAAATGCTTAACATACGAGCAACCAAAGCTGTTTTTCATATCTAGAAAGATTGTTAGATCACTTCGAGTCAAGGCCTTAGCGAACCATATCTCAAAAACTTTGACTCAATCCTTCTTTGTCAATATCCTTCATTATTTGCATGACAAAATCATTATTTTTAGCATTTGATAATCTATTGAATTTTTTTTTCAGGCAAATATATACCTTCAGCGTTCCCTTTTGGAGTTCTATATAATTACCAAGGTAAGAAAGCATACTCAAAGTCTCTTCTTTCATTAGAACCTCTATTTTTTTAAACAGTTAGGAATTTTGTGCAAAAACAGGATAACCTAATGACCCATGAGAATGGTTTTCTTGTGGTTTTTTTCTGTTTTCCACGTTCCTTATTCTCTCCCATGTAACTATTTTCATTCAATATACAAGACTTTAAGACCTTAGCCTTAACTAATAGAGCAAAACGTGATTTAAGAATTTAGTGGGTTGGACAGTTGGTGTCCAAACTACAAGCTACCACCAGACTTTTTCGAACATGCCATGACCTGAATTAAGTGATTAGGCAGCTCTCTTGAATTTTCAAGTTGATTTTTACTTCATTGCAGTAGCTGCTAATTAACACTTCAACGAGAGACAGAGAGAGAGATACAATAATCGAACAAAGAGAGCTGTCCCACTTGGAATTTATTTTTAACCTTTGATCACTTGTTCTTTTGAAAAAAAATACTTCAAATAATGTTTAAGCATAGCAAATAATCACTTCAATGTAAAAAATAATCGCTCTTCCCCAAATGGTCAGTTTTCTGGCGTCTTTATACCAAAATTTCAGTAGTTTGGACAAGGAATCAAAGATTGTGTTGATAGGTGGAACCAGCATTCAGTTCTTTAAATAAAATTCATTCAATATTTGATTAATTCAGCTTAGTTTAAGTCTCACTTCCTTTCAAAAACTGATTTGATTTTGCTTGAACCCCTTCAAATACCTTTTTAAGCGCTGTAAAACTGCAAAATATTCAATTAGCTCATTTTATGGTTATATTTTTCCATAATTTGATTATTTATTTTGCATCTTTTTTTTGTAGTAATTGGTATTTAGATGAAAGGTTTAATAAATTGTTTATGACAACCTTCTGAGAACAGGCAGGTTCAGCGTTAAATACCTGGCCCCAAAGATTTTTAGGACAGGTTATATCTATTAATCAAACGGTGATCCTTTGATTTACATTAATAGATTATAAAAAATCTAAAATGAAAAAGTTAAGGTAAATGTGCAAGTTATTGTGAGTTGACTGCGAGAAGTTCTCCAAAGATTGTAATGGTCAATTCAACTTTTATACAATTGATTTAGTTGCAGAAAAAGTTTCATGATACTAACATCTCGTAATGGTTATTCGCACTTGATTTAATCTTTCTTTATTTTACTTTATGTTAAGCCAAAGTCAAATTACATATAAAAATTCATTTAAAACTGAAAAAAGGAGACCAACCAGCAGAAATCTTTTGAGTAAAGCAAAATTGAAATCAACTTTCTGTCTGTATGTCGAAAAGTTTCTGCGTGAAAAAGACTACAAAAGTTCTCCCCAAAAATAACTAGAACTTTGAAAATTGGAATCTAGGGTGCACCATTTGCACGTAGGCTGATCCAAAGGGGTTGTCAAAAGTCTCACTGAAAATCCACATGAAGAAAGTCTGATTTTTGTAAAAATAGTAACTTTAAAAACAATCATTTTAATTTCATTGATTAGTGAAGATGTAAAATAGACATGCAATTCAGTTTCTAAAAATTTCAACATCTCTTTTGGATTTTCTACAGGGTTCTTTTTAACTTTGTTGACCGTGGGCCAATAGTTTCAATGAAAATCGGTGCTTACTTGAATCTGATCGAGGGAGTAGGACCACACCTTCACCATATACGCCCCGCAAGTTCTGATTTTATGAGAAAAGTTTTTGACTGATTTTTTTTCGGTGAAATATCCAATAGGCCAGAAGAAGGGTTGCACAAATGTAAAAAAACAATAATGGCGAGATGTTAGCTTATAAAAGCTTTTGAGGTAAAAACCTATTTAAAGAAATTTACGTGATAAGCTTCAAAGGGTTGAAAAAAGATATAAACAGACACACTTTTTTCAAGCATGTAATGCTTCAAAAGGCGAGATACAGCAGGCTTGTAAAACATAATTAAGAGTTTCAGCATTCAGCATTAAGTGCAGGCAACTGATATTGATTGAATCAAAAGATAAAATTTTGTATTAAGCTTCTGTTAAGATATTTTTTTAGCTTTACTTTATGATTCAGGCATTTATTTGCCATTAGAGACAGATTGAGGAAGCAGTTTAAGTACCTTGATTCTTTTGTAAAGGTTTTTATTGCCAAGAGCTTTTTTGCTGGCCCCACAATTGTAGAAATCAACTAAGATATCGCCCCAAATTTCGAATGGTTTATTCTATTGAATAATCTGCAAATATTTGTCTCTCTGTCAGTGGCATTTGTAGTACCATCTACCTTGTCTTTACAAATGTTTTCCTCCACTTGTTTTTCTTATGGAATCTGCAATGCGGCTATCTTTTACCTACAAGTCATATTTGTTCAAACCAGTTGTGGAGGGAGACACAGTTCACTTACATGACAGCCGGTTACAAAACACCAAGTCTTAAATGGAAAAAAGTGGCATTGATTGGTCAAAAAAACATAGCAACAATTTGCTCTCTTAAACTATCAAATAATCCTTTG
>Ga0194133_10011075_pt1 | contig 10042 bp, 7 predicted proteins | sample TA2KigOf40mmetaG_FD_155448 | JGI IMG/M metagenome (GOLD analysis project Ga0194133, IMG submission 155448) | Freshwater microbial communities from Lake Tanganyika, Tanzania - TA2015055 Kigoma Offshore 40m | ecosystem: Environmental > Aquatic > Freshwater > Lake | place: Tanzania: Lake Tanganyika... | reverse complement strand
TGAAAACAGTTGCTTTTTACCAAAGAATGTAATTGCTGTTTGGCTGCATGGCACAATAAAAAGAAAACTAAAAACACAGTGTCTACAATTAATCTTAAAATGGTGTTTGATATTTAAGTTTTTGGACAGGAACAAGGGTGGAGCGAGGGGGGCGGCTTGCCGCTCAAAAACCTACTAGTAAAAATTAATATTCATCTTGAAAAATGACATTTCAAAGCACTTACCCCATATCCACTTGCAGCTCGATGAAAAATGTCAGGTGTTATCTCAAGGTTTGAGCAAAGTACCACAGCCACAGTATCAAGGAATTCGCGAAATTCAGACTCCTCTTCAGATCTAAAATAATAGAGAAAGAGTTAATTAAGAGAATCAGAAGGGGTCTAGCAGGGTCGAGAATGCAGAAAGTCCGAATAGATTTTTGGAAATTAATTGATAGGCAGATAACGTTGATCATCTGGAAAAATGGGGGTGATTGTCAGTGAAAAGAAAAAGGGATTATTTGCGACACGTTTATTGAATTTTTTATTGAAAAAGATAACAAGCACATTGGAACTTATGAGGAAAGAAGTAATTCTTTTCACTTATAGATTGGGGGTTCGAAAAATTCTATAAAGCAGAACTTAGATTATTGGCATTCTCAAGATTGTCGGAGAAAATCAAGTTGCAAGCTTATTTGTATGAGTTATGCATATCGGGCATGGCACTGCTACAGCTGGACCCTGAGAGAAATTTCCTGGTTGAAGTAGATGATACAAGAAATCAACAGGTGGATCTCCCAATTGGCTGTGTGCAGGCATCTATCCTGGGTCACAGATTATTTACCATCTATTGCAGAGGCCCGATGGATCCCATTGGAGCCAAACACTTTGTCAGCTACGCAGATGATAGTTATGTGGTTATAGAGGCTGACAACTTGAGGCAAAACTACAAATAGAGCTCAACTCTAAAAAATACGTAATTGAACTTGCTAGACTTGGCATGGTTGTGAATACATCAAAATCTGAGGTGGTTGTCTTTAATAAGAAACCAATGATAACAAATAAATCAATATCAGTTGCCACAATTCCTAAGGATCATTAGCACTGCGGTCAATTCTTCAGTCACTTAAACTATTACTCAACAGTATGGCTCTCTTCTGGAACTTCAGGAAACTAATAAACAGTGCCCACTTTAAAGCATTAAGAGTTTCCATCAGAGACTGTAAAACAGAATTAATAGACATAGACTCTCTAAGATGACTGGCAGATGTTCTCCAACATAGTGGTCCCAATTCTCTGCAGCCAGTTTAGCAGACTCAAACCCGGGCCACTAGGATGGAAATCCGGCACGTAGCCTACATCACCATCTAATCAATCTCTATACTAGTAAACTTAGTAATACTTTAGGCCCATATGGAACCCTGTCGCGTACATTTTTATTCTAGGTGAAATTGTCAACGAACTTAAGAAAGAGTTTTTAGAGAGTCTTTAATAGGCCTGAATCATGGTTCAAGGATATTGGTGTGAAATGAAGTGAAAAACTGAGGAAGTCATTTTTGGAACAGGGTACATTATTGAAGTCAGTCTAGGACAAGAAATTATTAAAACAGGAAAATACATGAAAATGTTGGACATTTGGATAGATTGGAACCTCAATTGGATTACAAATATAGAAAAAACTACTCAGAAGTGTTTCTCTATGGGTTTTGCCTTGAGATATTTGAATAAATTCCTTACCACACAAGATATATATGAAAAAAGTTTTTGGTAGTCATTTCAACTGCAAATTAAGTTATTAAGCACGAATGCACTGAATTATTTATTATCAAAGATCTCAACTTTGGTCAGTTTATTATAAGCAAATTTGTCTAATTCTATTTTCTTATTAAAGAAACACAGCTGATTTTAGAAAAAATGTCACACTATATAACATGAAAAAGACCAATTTTCAAGAAAATATTTACATTATTTTTTTTTATTGAATCTGAGTTTTGCTACGGGGCTTAAAAAGATTTGCTAAACTCAAATCACTGACTGAAACAACCCCAGATAATTTTGCATCATGCAAAGCATTTCCAGATAACATAATCTTTCATCTTCTGCGAAATTGCAATTTCTTTTTCTCAGATATTCAGAGTAAAATGATATGTTTTCATTTTTTAAATCTTTTCCGTGTCATCGGTGCTGACTAAGTCTTTGTGTAACTAGCTGTTTTTTAATCTATTGCCACACAGCACTTTGGCATGGTCTAAAAGTCATTTTTTGGGTGTTTGATAAAATAATGACCTCCCCCCTTAAAATTGAAGTTGATATGGGGTCTGTTTTATGAGATCAACTGGTTTAAGTCCCTAGTGTCTAGGTTTTGGGGGACACGGGGGTATCTTCTTAACAAAAATTGTTCAGTAGGGCTAAGTTGATGGTTGCAAATTTTTTGTGACCTCTACCCCTTCCCCATTAAGGGACCATTACGCTATGCTAAAAAAACAAGAGATAGAGGTATCTAACAAAAAATTATAAAACATAATTTGTTTGTCAGGGTTCCTTTCATGGGAATTTTTTCAGTGCCCTAAATCCTGAGCCCATAGGGATACCTCTTTAAGCTAATCTCAAAAACTAGGGATTAAGTTAACTTACAGACAACATCACCAAACAAAATCTCTTCGGTTGGACTAAATTGATGGGTTCAAATTTTTCTTGACCCTCTAAACCTGACCTTAGAATATTCCATTATGCCATGCACAAAACTGTGCTGGCTCATCACAAAAATTATAGGACGTAAACTATTTGTTGGAGTACCTTTTATGCAAACAACATAAAAGAGATTTTTAAGAATTTTAGGATGGGGACTTTTAGTGCAAGTTTTTATTTTGAGCAATCTTTCTTGTACCTTAACCATTAATTGACAAAATACCCACCCCGAAGGAGCCACCTGGATGGTCACCGCAATGCTACAACCAGTTTTAGTGCTACTGGAGGGATAGTTTTGCTTTTGAAGGGTTCTGTATTTTTCTGCAAAAAAAATGCACATCTACTTAATTTTTTCAATCTAAAAAGTGAAAAGCTCTGTGACTTCTTAAGTCGACTAGGGCAAAGTATCCGACGATTAATCTTACTTCTTTGGTGGAATATAAAATCACTTCAAGGAATCAGATTTTCTCAATGGGGTTTCAACTGTATCGTTCATGATGACTAAGTTTTGGTCCTTCAGAAAACGAAAAAAATATTCAACTTCCAGGTACTCCAGACATTCCTTGACTTTTGAGTATTGAGTTAGGGTGGTCAAGTAGGTTACAAGCTGGAAATCCATCTTGGGGGCCCTGTGATAACCTACCACATCCATAACATAGTGGTCACTGTGGCTGAGAGGTCATAGGCACCTGACTGAGAACAAAGATCTTAGGTTGTGGGTTAAATCCCCGGCCACCTATGCCAGCAATTTTTAACCCCTTATTGATTGCAAAAAAATCAACTTGGCACCTGGTTCGCCATCTTTCCATAAGTGCTTTCGAGCATATTTTTGGATTTTTATGTTTTTTAAAGTTTTTTGATACGATGTGTAGAACAGAACTTGACTTAATTAAGTTTAAAGATTACGCTTTTTTGTCAGCACCTCGCATCAGCTGTCTTCATTAACAGCTAGGTATGTAATTTCCCGAGAAAACACGAAAAAAATATTCGACCTTCAACTTACATCTTTCATAACTCCTACAATTTTAAATCTGGATAAAAATTTATAAAATAAGATTTTTTGTTTTAACTTAAAGCTAAAAATACTGTTTTATAAACTTTTCTTTAGCTTTTAACTTGACTTAGCTGTGAATTTTTAAAGTAGACAGGTCGAGTTTTGGCGCCACTTTTTTTTAAGTTTGGGATCTAGGAAAACCTGATGCTGGCTTTAAGCTTTTTATTTAGAGTAAAGCTTCACTTCACACAGACAATTTAAATATTTTAATTTTTGAATTTAAACTTGAACTAGAATTTTGTAATTTGAACTTGAATTTGAATTGAAAAAAGACTGTGCTTTCTTTGGGATTTGAACCCCATTCCCCCAGATTAGCAGTCTAGTTTGCTAACAACTAGACCACACAGCTACTTGGTTGAGAAGAAAATAATAAATACAAATTTAGTTTGAAACTTTTTTAATATTGAACCTCTCATTTATTCAATTCTTGGATCACCATTTGTTTAAAGCTACCTCTTGAAGCAGGTCAAGTTCTGAAACTTTTTTAATATTGAAAAACAAATATCCCCTATAACCTTATATCATTGCGAGCTGGCAGTTAGGTATTTTTTCTTGCGCAAAAAATACCCGTCTACTTAATTATCATTATGTGTGATCAAAACTGTGCCTTACGTGAATGCAATTGCCCTAGACGTACAATAAATAAATTTAAAAATTGCTGTATATTAATAACCACAAGTAAGTAAAGGCATCTAGAATTGTTTAGTTAAGTTCCTATTTTTCAACACTCAAGGAATTTCAAATATTCCTTTTGACACCCTCATATGCCTCACTTCTACTTGAAAAGTAAATACTGACAAATAGTTTATGATTGGGTTTCATTCTTACTTAACTGGGTCAGGTTAAGTTCGCAGTGGGAGTCAGGGTGGTACAGTGGTATGATGCTGGATTTCCATCCCAGCAACCCGGGTTCGACTCCCGCCCGTGTAAAAAAGCACCACAAAAAAATAATTATAAAAAAATAGAAAAACCACCTAGTGTGCCTTCATGATCTCGAGTCGCTAGGCGTACTTAAAAAAATGGTTAGTTCATTAGATTTATTAGCTCAGTTTCACACATGTGATACAGTATCCAACATATATGCTTTATTAGAGCGTAACAGTCATTAGGCAAACTGGCAGTAGGCGAATCAACTATTAGTTGAACTGTCGCAGTCAAATGGTCTGTAGAGAAATCGACATGGTATCGGTTGCTTATGAATTCCAAATAGTTTTCGTGGCAAGATTTTTGTCTTAACAGTGTTGATATCTTTGTCAAAAACTGTGACATGAATTGTCTTTCATTAGCAACTATGTGTGCATAGTCGGCAGTTATTTTGGGAAGGTCCTTGCAATATATGGCAAACAGTTTAGGGCCTAGGACTGAACTCTGTGCGCATCCCATATTGACATTTATCCATGATGATTTGGAGTCACCATACTCAGCAAACATCTTTCTATTTGTCAAGAAGACCATTATTGTGTTCCTGATTCAGCGTGGAAGTCCAATAGATTCGAAGATATGAGGTCTTAGTATGTCAAATGCTGCGTTCAGATCTATACTGTAGTGACACACTCATTGTTTTATGTCCAGCTGATGAGTGATGCAGCACTGAAGCTCCAGAAAAGCCATCATCGTACAATATATCATTCCTTCTGAAACTGTGCTGGAAATCTCCTTCAATGTCCGCTAGCATTTAATTGATCTTTTGAGTTCTAGCTTTTCATACAGCTTACTGATGGGAATGTAGGTTGGCAATGGCCCTGTAGTTGTCAATGTCATTCTTTGCACCACTCTTTGCCAGTTTCCACCTTTCTGACATTCCACCAATTGCAGAAAGGTTCAAAAGCTTGAGTAGGCCATCTGCAACATCCTTAAGAATCTTCATGAGTACTCCACCCTCACCTGAGCTCATTTTACTTTTAAGCTCTTCAACACCGGTCAGCAAGCCTTCAGATGTAAATGTAAGGTGTTTATTGCCCCTGGCTCAATTGTACTTGTTTTCATCCTTAGAGAGTCTTTCACTTTCCCAATGACGAACTCTCCAAAAGAGCCTGCAATTTGAGTTTGGTCATAGGAGTCATTTCCATTAATGATGAAGCTAGTCTGCATTGTGTTGTCATTTTTACCTTCCAGATATCGAATCTGATTCCAGAAACACTCAGGATTACCAGATTTATGCTTCATCTTGACCCTATATTTTCTTTCATTTTTGATGGTATATTTACATAAATCTCTTTCGTTTCTTTTTCAGACTTTCTATGCTGTTTGAGATTTTATCAGTTGGTATTGTCAGATCGTCAACTCTCTTTGGGCAGTCGTCTTCCTAGATATATGTACGTGAAGAGGTTCTAGTTGATTTTTATCTAGATCATCGAGGACCCTCTCTCATAATTTCCAAAGCTGCAGCAAGGTGACTTTAAAATCTTTCCAGTTTCTAGTCTTAGTTTTTCAATATTTGTGAGGTATCCACGAGGTTTTAACAACCTTTTTTCCATCAAGAGTCAGAATCCTGTTCCAGGTGTTTTCAGTGATTAATTGTTCATAAAGGTTTGCTTGTTGGTACCTATGTTTGATCATTTTACATTCCTGACTTTCATTGTTTTAGGTTGATGTTAAAATCTTCTAAAACTATCTTTTTATTCATTTAAAGCTTTTTTGATTTGCCTACAGCCTTGAACCTTGTGTTAAGTAAATAATAATGTTCATTGAAGCGAGTCATTTTTGTTTTTGGAAGTAATTTAGGTAATGGTTGAATCCAGTTTAATTGTTTCTCAGTTTTCAAATGTAAAAATCATTCGTCAATAAAGAATTTCTCTTTTATTTACCTTTAACCAAACCTTTTTATGGCCAATTTACTTTCGAAAGACTTTTTTGCAAAATGTTTAATTCATTTATATTTATTGCACAGAAGCAATCTTAGAGGGAATAAGATGAGAGGAGAAAATAATAATAATGTGCCATTCTGAAGGTAGGAACACATTTCAAGACAATGCATAGTTTTTACCACGCAATCAATATCTAACTGTCAATTTCTCTCATTGTGTAGCCAGAAAACTCGAATTTACAGAGAAGAATTACCATTAAAACTAAATTTCAAATTTCAAAATTCAAAATAGAAAAAATAGAAACGTTTTTTAACTTTATAGAAAGTTTTGTAAAATTTCAAACTTTGTTTTAGATGAAGACGTACCGTCCTATTAAATACAAGTACAAAAACAAATACGATAAAAATAAGAATTTCGCAGCTTTCAGCTTTGTTAGCGAATTTACAAAAACTTACTGAACATGCACAATTTGCACAGTTTAAATGTGCAAATTAGTTATGCAAGTCGAATTCCCTTTTAGCCAATAAGCACTTGACAGATTCACGATTTATTTTGTATTTGCTGATAGTCGCTGGTTTTAAGGAGTAATAAGAGCCCTCAAAAATTGACCAGCGTGTATAAATGTTTTTTTAATTGCAGTTTGGCTAATTAGGCGAACTATAAGCGTTGGATTAATTAAACAAGCGTGTAAAAAAGAAGGAAATGGTTTAAAATGTTAAAAAAGATTCAAAATTTAGCCTTGAGATGGTGCTAGATTTATAAAGCATAACAAAACATAACTTCCCAAATTTTTTGGCACGATTCCTAAGACTTAAGAATTAAGCAGACGGACATTTTTGGGCTCCTACAAATTTGTGCTAAATGGCTCAAGCCCTAGCTCCCCCATTTTTGTATATAAAAAGTTCAGATTTGGTGTGATGCTGGCTCTATTATGATATACCTACAATTCATATCTACACAAGTATTTTCTGTAACCAAGAGCTCTTGAGATTTTAGCTCCTCCACAATTTACACAAATTTGTCCTTGCTGTGCCGGACTACTCTGGCACATTGTGGCTTAAGCCCTAGCTCCCCTATTTTTATACAACTCTTATAAAGGTTTATATTGTTATATAATAATAATGCCTATGACCTCTCAGCCATGGCGACCCCATAAGTTGACTGAGTTAATAAAAGAATAAGAATAGCGACTTAATGTCAAAATTTTGCTGGGGTTTACTGCTCCGGCACATTTTGCCTCAAGACCTAGTCCCCCCCCCCCACATTTTTATAAATAGAGCTAGCTCTATGATATACCTAAAATTAATGGTTACACAAGTATTTTCAGCTATTTTAGCTCTGGCACAATTTACACAGAATTGTCTTTATTGTGTTGCACTCTATCACCCTGCTCTGGTACAATACGGACAAATTTGTAGGAGCCCATTTTTTGTTCCAAAAAAGCAAAACCTACGAGCAACAGAGAAATTTCAACCCGTCTACTTAAAAACTTCATATCTCACCCAATAGTTGACCAACTTGATAAGAATATTAATCAATTAAATACCTATAAAATGTTACCTACTATGATACATTTTAATCTAAATGAAGCATAAAGTCACAAGTTACAATATGAATTGATGGTGGCTACAACTTCAGAGGGTTTTACAAAGCATCAGCAACGATTGAGGCCATTTTATGAGCTAAAAATGGCTTTGTTTCATTTTTGTCAGTTGCAAGCTTGCATGCATAGCCCAGAAAAACCCTCATATCTCAGTCCCTGGAGAAAATTTCAAAAATCTGGCTAGGAACTTTTTTTTGGTAAGGGTTCAAGATATCTTCATGCAAAAATTAGCCCTCTAGCTTCAAAACTATGACAGATGGACGGACAGACAGACATCAACTTCAAAAAATCATAGCTCCATCAATTGTTAAGCTAAAGAGCTGTAAAATCAGTCAAAGACAGCTTAAACCAATACCTAAATGTTACTTTTTAAACACTATACTCTAAAATGAAGCACAAAGTCACAAATTACTATTTTGCAAAGGCCATGAAATTATTTTCTGATATTTCTAACTCACTCGCTTCACACTTTGCATTCGCGCGTGGAAAACCGATAATCTTTATTTAAAAGTAGTTTTTGATAGAATTTTCTCTCAGAATCTCGATGTAATTAAGCTGCAAGTTAGATTGAATTTTTGAAATTTTAGATATGTTCTGTGGTTCAAACATAAGGCCCACCGATTATGTAAGGAATTAAACTTGAAATCTTCAAGTGTTAAGAAGCAGCTTGAAAAGGTGGATTGGATTTTACTATTTTTCATTGAGATTAAAGCAATAATGTAAAAATCAGCCTATCTTCAAAGGCAAGGAGAAATAATCGATAATTTAAATCATCGCTGCAGTAAAATTGAATTAGGCAATCGATCAATTTATGGCTGACCATAAATAAATTGACAGAAACCTGACCATTTCTAATACAGGTTGATTTGTGACTTTAATTTGAAACTCTATTTTGGAAGAAAAAAATTATTTAGTAAAATATTGATCCTATTTTTCAAGTTATAACTTTTTAGCTTTTGTAAAAATGTACACAATAATCAATATCTTAATTTAATATTGACAAAAAATTTATTTCTGTACGTATTCCAAAAATTAAAGCTCAAAAAACACTTTTTAGCTTTTGTGTAAAAAGCAAAAGTATCAGATTGAAATTCTTAAAAAAACGGAAGGCCATTCAAATTACTCGTTTGACTCATCAGCCAAAATTTACATTCTTTGCCAAACATGGTCTGTTAGTAGTTGGCAAGGCAAGTTCAGTCCTATGAGCCTAAGGAAATACTTTTCTCAATGCTTCCGTGTGAAGGAAAACAATTCTACTTGAATTTCAATCTCTTATGGCACATTAAGAGAGAGAAAATATTGTAGAAAAAACTGGCATATTTCTTCATTTTAAATTTAATTTATTTTTTACATTCTCATCGTTGTTGTGGTTTTTCTGATTGAGTAAATGCGGTCGGTGAAACGCTCTTTTCTCTATTGCAAACATCGAAAATTTTAGTTTTTCAGAGAGTTTTTAGACACTAGATATTTGGCCTTGATAGGTACGACTGACCATGCAAGATGACATTCTCAAAAGTTGATGAAATGTAGCTTGGCTTGAACAAAATACATACAGCCAAAATTTTTTCTTTCCTTAAAAGTGAGCAATTTGAATAACACAATCGATTACTTGCGCATTTGTATTGTTGGCAAAGTGGGATCGTTGTGGCCGAGTTATGGCATCAAGCTGGGAATCTGAGGGTCTGGGGTTTGAATCCCGACGGCTCTAGGCAACCTTTGACCCTGGGTTGCCAAAAAATAACAAGATATCCCCAGCCAAAAAACAGTGTGCCTTTAATGAATAAAAATTTGTACGGCGTACTTTAAAAGATTGAAAAAAGGTTTGGATGCAGACATGAGGGTTTTCAAGATGTGCTTAATTTTTATTATTCGGTGATCCAAGAACTGGAATGTTATTATTGTTATAATTCCA
>Ga0194133_10011069_pt1 | contig 10046 bp, 8 predicted proteins | sample TA2KigOf40mmetaG_FD_155448 | JGI IMG/M metagenome (GOLD analysis project Ga0194133, IMG submission 155448) | Freshwater microbial communities from Lake Tanganyika, Tanzania - TA2015055 Kigoma Offshore 40m | ecosystem: Environmental > Aquatic > Freshwater > Lake | place: Tanzania: Lake Tanganyika... | reverse complement strand
AATTCTCCATTAATAGTGAACTTGTAATAAAAAATTTAACTTTAGATATACTTGCTAAAATAAGTATTTTTAGATTTTTTTTTATATATTTATTAACTAAAAATATTTTACTATATAAATTAGTTAAAATTGACTCTTTTTTTAAAGTTTCTGCTTTTTGCACAATTTTTATATCAATAAATATTTTGCTAATGCATATTATTGGTAATGATCTCTTTGGAAATAAACCAATTTCTGGAAATAGATTTTCAACAATTTTTAAAGAGAGGTCGATTGCAGGAACCTATCTATTAAATTTTTTTTTTTTTGGATTAATCTATTTTTATTATGTATATAACAGGAATAATTTAATAAAATTTTTTTTTATTATTTTAGTGGGCCTTGGAATTTTATTAAGCTTAGATAGAGCTCCTTTTATTTTATTCTTAGTTTTCTATTCTTTGATTTGCCTATTAAATCTAAAAAAAGATTATAAATTAACAATTACTGCAGTTTTAATTTTTACAATGTTTTATTTTTTAATTTTAAAACATGCGGATGTTTTTAATCGCTATAATTCTTTAGTACATGTAGAAGCAAAAAAATTAATAGAATTATCTATAAACAAAACTAATGAAAATAAAACTTCTGAATATACATATGCTTCAATTTACAAAGACGCTATAAATACAATTTTTTTTGAAAAAAAGTTAATCGGATCTGGAAATTCATCTTTTTTTTCAAGATGCAGGGATTTTCGATTACAGACTGATAAGCTATCTATAATATATGGATATGCTTACGCATGCCCCAAACATACACACCATTTATATCTAGAAATTTTAATTGCAGGAGGAATTCTTGGTTTTATTACATTCGTTATTGCAATTATGATAAAATTTTTTATTTTAACAAAAAAAATATTACTTGAAAAAAGTCTTAGTTATACTTCGGGTACTATTTTCTTAACAACATTGCTTTTGGAAATATTTCCTCTAAGATCTTATGGTGATTTATTTAATTCATATAATGGTTTGTTTTTCTTTTTTAAAATATCAATTATTTACGGACTTATAAAATATAAAATTTTTGAATTTAAATGATTGAAATTAAAATTTTTTAATAATGAAAATATTTCTTGGACTAAATTTAAATAGTTTATATTTACGAGTAATTTGTTACGATAAAACCCTCATCTGTACTAAACATATAATTTATTCTTGCAGTTTTATCATTTGACCGTACTAGTATTTGAGGATTTTGATATAAAAAAATCGCAGTCCTTACAATAGTCTTTGGAATCAAAATTTTTATTTCTATGTGCTTCTAGTAGCTTTTCATATTTTTCTCCAAAATAAACTTCTTAAAATGAAGAGTTATCCAAATGACTTAAAATACTTTTTTATTCATTTGGAGGCCCTAGATTCTGACAACAAGGAACGACTGCAGCAGAGCGCCCAAAATGCTCTCTCGCAAGAATTGTTAATTCAGGAACAGCTGTTCTTCCACAAGATATTCTGTCTGTTTTTCAATCTTTGGTTTTTATTATGATAATTTCCACTCAAATTATACAGCTTCCAAGTATGAGCTGGGTATTTCGTTTTATTAATAACATTTACTTTATACTGTTCTACTTCAAATAAAATTTGATCGTTATCTGTTATTAAATGATAAGTGCTTAATAAGCACTGACTATTTTTTTATTTATATATTCGTTAGTTAGATTTATTTTCGACAATATTAAATTGAGGTTAGCTACATTCGTTCAAATTTTATACATTACTCTGCTATATCTAATAACACTAAATCTTATAAAATCAATTCCTAAGTCAATAACAATGGTTTTGGTGTCAAATTAGTGAGTTCACCAAGACGAGACCCAAATCCACCACACAATATAATTGTTTTCATTTTTTCAAAAAGAATATATTTTATTATCTTACTTAAATTTATTGTTTCTAAAAAAATTATACCAATCCTTAAACCAATTTTGCTTAGTAAAACAATAATTATAGCTGAAAAGTTTTACTGAATTTTGCACGCTCTTTTTATTCCACCAGTGATATATATTATCATAATTTTTATTAATAAAATTTGCAGCTTCTTTAGCGTTACGAAAAATTATATTATTTTCTTCAAGTCTTTTATAAATTTTTCTTGCTTTATGATTTAAATCATTAAAATTGTTATTAACTAAAACCGTTGGTATATTTCCCCCAATACACTTTAAAAACATTGTATTATGATAATTTAATATTACTAATCGAACCTTGTTTAAAAGTTTTTCTGGTTTAGTATTTGTAAAATTTATTTCTTTAATTTTTTTTTTAATTAAATCTTTTTCGACAAAATGTCTGTAAAGGTATTTATAATATATTTTATCTTTTATATTTTTATCTAAAGACTTCAAAAATTTCAATGTAAGTTCAATTCGTTGCATGGAAACTTTATAATGTGTGACAGGATGACCAGCGTAAGCAAAATACATATTTGGATGTGATATAAACAATATTTTTTTTTTATGATAATTTACATTAATTTTGCTAATTTGTGGTGAGGGTAGGCAAATTTTTTTTCTATTTGCATTTCCCCAAAAAATCTGAGTACTAATTTTATCTTCAATTATTGGCATTAAATTTAGATTTTTTAAGACTTCTTGATAAGCGGAACCGTGCTGTTGATTAAAGATTTTTTTTTTTTTGATTAATTTTTTATAAATTAATAAAAATCTAGTTTTGTCATCTAATAGAACATGAGATGTTATTAAGAAACTTGTATTACTTTTTTCTTTAGCTTCTTTGTTATACTTGAATAAATTAAAAAAGGTCTTTGGAATAAAATCTAAAAAATTTATTTTTAAATTATACATAAATATATTTTATTTTTCTTTTAAAAGTCTACTTATAATTAATTTTTGATAAAAGTTCATGCTATAGACATCTATGATATTTGAGAAAAAAATCTTTTCGAGAAAAAGTTTAATCTTTTTAAAGATTATTAAAATATTAAATTCTTTTTTTTTTTTATATTCAAAATTTTTACACTTAAATTGCCATTTTACTGATTTATTTTTTTTTAGATAAAAAAAAACAAACGATGAAAAAAAATTTAAATCACCTGTATTAACATAAAAATTAAAAAAATTATTTTGTTCTAAGTTAGCCGGTTTGTAATATTTTATTATTAAAAGTCTCTTGTTGTAAAAATTTTTTTTTAAAAATCTAACATATCTTAAATTTATATAAAACATATCATGAATAACCAAAACCCACGGACTAATGAATTCAGTTATAACTTTTAAATTTAAGTTTTTGGACTTATTTTTGTTTTTTATATATTCTGAAAGAAAAATAATATTTTTTTTATAAAATTTTTTTCTGCTTTTTATTAGTAAATTTTTATTAAAATTTATAATTTTAAAATGTTTTTTCTTATAAAAATTATATATTTCGTCTATTCCTTTTATTCCATCAAAACACCAGGGTCCTAAAGCTAATGAATTTTTTAAATTATAATTTTTATCAACTCTATCTATGTATATTTTTTTTATATTTCTCATTTTTTAAAAATTTTTTTATTTTTTATTAAAAAATATAAAAATGTAGTAGTAACCGTAATTTAAAATAATAATAACAATCTTATCATTAAGTTTTTTTTTAATGTAAAAAAAACTACTAATCTAAACTATTTTAATACTAAAGAGTTTCATTAGAATATTTTTGATGAAAAATATTTTTTACATCATATAAGTAGCCATCTTTTTTTAGTAAATTTCTAATTTTCTTAATTCCCATTTTTTTGAAAATTGAATGATTTACAGCTATTATTATTATATCAAACTTATATCTAGGATCAAATTTATTAATAAATTTATTATTTTTATTAAGTACTTTTTTCAAAAATTTTTTTTTAGTCCAGGGGTCGTAAATAAATATTTTATTTTTTTTATTAGATAAATTTTTAATAATACTTATGACTTTACTTTGCCTCAAATCTGGACAATTTTCTTTAAATGTAACACCCAAAATTAATATTTTATTACTATTTAAATTTTTTGAATTTAATATTTTTTTAACTTTATCTGAAATTAATTTTGGCATTTTTTCATTAATTTTTTGTCCAGATAAAATCAATTTTGAAGAGACTCCTAATTTTTTAGCTTTGTATGCTAAGTAATATGGGTCAACTGCAATACAATGACCTCCTACAAGACCAGGCCTATAATCCATGAAATTCCATTTTGTTTTAGCGGCATTCAAAACATCTTTTGAATTAATTTCCATTTTTTTAAAAATTACTGAAACCTCATTTATTAAACTTATATTTATTGATCTTTGAACATTCTCCAAAATTTTTGAAGCTTCAGCGACCTTGATGGATTGAGCTTTATAAATTTTTGCTTTGATCACTTTAGAGTAAATGTCGTAAATTTTTATTAATCCTGATCTTGTAGAAGCGCTAATAATTTTTGTAATTCTAGATAATTTTTTTTTTTTGTCTCCTGGATTAATTCTCTCTGGAGAATAACCTAATATATAATCTTTATTTATTTTTAATTTAGAAACTTTTTCTAAAATAGGATTGCATATGTCCTCTGTGCAACCAGGAAATACTGTTGACTCATAAATAACAATATCTCCTTTTTTTAAGAATTTTCCTACTGTCCGTGTAGCTTTTACAATATAACTTAAATTAGGCTTAAAATTAGAATAAATTGGTGTCGGTACACAAATAATAAAAATGTTTGATTGTTGTAAAACTTTTGAATCATTTGTAAATAGTATATTTTTTTTTTTAAAATCTTTTTTTTTTATTACAAGATTGTCATCAATTCCTTTTCTTAGAGAAATAATTTTTTTTAAACTAATATCAAATGCTACAACCTTATAAAATTTTGAAAATTCAATTGCTAATGGAAGGCCTACATAACCTAATCCAATTACAGCTATAGAGGACTTAAAAGGATGTTTACTCACTACAAAATATCCTTTTTATTTGTAAACTTATTGTTAGTTTCCATTAATATCATTACTCCTTTATAAGAATATTCAACTGTGATTGTTCCTCTTGATGTTAAAATAAAATCAATTCCTTCTATCTTTATCAATAAATTCTTCAAACCACTTCTCGGTATTGATTATTTGCCATAAAAAAAAGCTAGTTTGACTACTTGAAGTTAAAAATCTTTTTAATTCATTTTTAATTTTACTCATAGAGAATAAGCCTCTATTCTTGAACTTTTGGGAATAAATTATGTCTTCAACGTAAGAAATGAAACGTCTTGATTTCATCCATTGGTTTTGGGGGGATTGTATAGATATCTTGTTTGATAATCTTACTCTATCACTCATTAAACCTTTAACAGATTCTCTTAAAATTGATTTTGACCTTCCAAAAGCAAAATAAAATGCATCTGGAAGACTTAAAGCATACTCAATTAATTGATGTTCCAAAAATGGCAATCTCAGTTCTACACTATTTGCCATGCTTACTCTATCTTTTAACCTGTTGTTTCTTGGAATTTTTGTGTTTTGAATATAATCAACTAAATTTTTTTTAAGATTAATATTATCATCAAAATCCGCATTATCGTTTTTATAATAACTTAACAAATCCTCTGAAATTATATCTCTGGTTAAATTATATCCATCTATTGTTAGGTTAGATTTAGATTCTAAATTTAAAAGTTTTTTATATATTAACTCTTCTTTAATATTATAATTTTTTTTAAATAATTCTAAATTTTTGAAAAATTGATTACTTTTTTTTCTTTTTAAATCATTTAAATACATTAGATGATGTTTTTCATAGCCACCGAAAGCTTCGTCTAATCCAGTGCCATCTAATATTACTTTAAATTTATCTTTTGAGGCTTTTTTTGTTAATTTGTATAATGCACAATTCATTAAACCACCCGATGGCGATTCTAGACTATTAATTACTGTTTCAATTGTTTTAAACAAATCTTCTAATCTAAAATTTATATAATCTGTCTTCATTCTTAAAAAGGCCAAGGAATTGTCTATTATTTTTTTTTCAGAAAAATCTTTTCCAAAATGTACAGAGTAACATTTAAAATTATTTTTTAGTAATTTCATTTTTTTTAACAAAGATAACAATAGATTAGAATCAAGCCCACCAGACAAAGAAAGTGATATTTTAACGTCTGAGCGAACTGTAATTGCAATTGAACTAAATAACAGTTCTAATATTTTTTCTTTTGCTCTATGAAAGTTAATATTTCCATTATTTTTTTCAATTCTATTTGAAAGTGAATACCATTTTTTAATTATTAGATTATCACCACGATAGAAGCCATATTCTCCAGGTAATAATTGAAATACATCTTCAAAAAAAGTGTTATTATAATTATCAGTTTCACCATTCATCAAATATTTAGACCATAAATTTAAATTTTCTTTAGGTCGATAACCAGCAGCAATCAATCCCTTAATTTCTGAGGCAAAATAAATATTGTTATTTTTTTTCCAAAAAAAAATTGGTTTTTGACCAAATCTATCTCTTGCGAAAAAAGCCTCTTTCTTCTTTTTGTTATATAAACAAAAAGCAAAAGCCCCAAATAGCTTATCTAGCATATCAAATCCCCACTTTTTATAAGCGGCAAGGATTACTTCTGTGTCGCTTAGTGTTTTAAAGTTATAAAAATTTTTTAATTCTTCACGTAGTTCTAAATAATTATAAATTTCGCCATTAAATACAATTACACTTGAATTATCCTCCGAGCATAGAGGCTGATCGGATCTATTATTAATATCAATAATTGAAAGTCTATTATGCATAAGTAAAGCTTCGTCAAGTTTTATAAATTTAAAAGCATCAGGACCTCTGTGCTTTAGAGAATTTAAAATTTTTTTATGATTAATATCTTTAAAATTTTTTCCTAAAATTCCCGATATAGCACACATCTAATTATTTCTTATGCCTTATAAAATATTTTTTAAAGTAAGAATTAGTATTTAACCATTTTAATAAACTAAATTTTTTACTTTTTAGAAAATTCATAAAATAATTTATTTTTTTTTTATTGACTAAAACAAAATAAATTTTATTGTTTTTAATAATTAAAGCAGGTAATAAATTATTTTTTTTACATCTTTTTTGAAATGAAGGAGTTACATAAAAACCCCAGTCTTTTTTTGCTATATCATAGTTTGAATGCAAGTAATTTATCGTCATTTGCTCATCTGGCAATAAATTAATTTTAACAAATTTATTATTTTTTTTTTTAAAATTCATTTAATAGATTTTTAATATTAATCTTTTTTAAGTTTTCTTTTTTAAGATAATTCATGAAAAATTTTTTTTTTTTATTCTCATAAGATAGTAAATGAATTTTGTTAAAATTTCTGCCAGCAAAACAAAAAATATTTTTTTTTCTTCGTAAATTATTTTTAAGAAAGAAACCCCAATTTTCTATATTTATAGCCAAATTATTATTAATATCTATTCTTTCACGTTCTTTAACTTCAATATTGATAGTATCACTTAAAAATATTTTATTTTTTTTAAATCCAACTTGAAACTTTCTAGCTGGTTTGATAATCTTAATTTTCATTCCACTTCCAATTTGGAATAATAAAATTTTTAATTTTCCATAATTTTTTTTCTTTGTACCAAATATTTTTATTTCTGAATTTTTCACAAACTTTCCAAAACCAAGACTCTGGTTTTCCAACAAATTTGCAAAATACTTTGATATCTTTATATGGCGTCTGATCTCCTTTTTTTTTAATAATCTCTATTGCTTTAAGCCTAGAAATCATTCCGTATCTAATCTGCACAGAAAGATTATCAAATGTTCTAGTCATGCCAAATTTATGCCACTTTAAATAATGATGTAATGATATAAAATCACAATCTATATCTGCAAAATCCCAAGCTCCAACTTTTCCTTCATTTTTTATGTATTTAAAACCGTAACTCTCGACTTTTTTTAAAATTTTTATTGAATTCCATTTTATAAATGAGCCTAAAAATATTGATTTTACTTTGTAATCTAAATATCTGGGAATTATATAAGGTTCTAAGTCTTTCCTAGTTAAACCATTTCTGCCCATCCAATCATTTGCATTGGTTTCATTCATGCAACCATGCTTCTTCATCCAGTCAAAATCTAAATCTGTTTTAAGTTGATCTTTATCTGTTCCTCCATATTCTAATTGGGGATTCTCTCCCCAGATAACCAATGGAATTTTTAATAAAATCGCCATTCTTATAGGCATAGAAAATATAGCAAGATGCATTGGAAGTCCCAAAATTCCGGTCCTTTCAAAAGCTGCAACTAAAAATTTTTTCTCTGTTTCTATAGCAAAGCTATAGTCAACATGATCTACATTTAAGGATTTTAACATGCTATCCAAATTCTCTTGGCCAATCTTAGTTCTTGAAGGAGTCTTCCATGTTACTGCTAAAACTTTTAAATTATGTTCTTTTGCTGTAATTAGTTGATACCAACTATCCTTTCCTCCACTAACAGGAACAACACAATCATAGCCCTTTGATTTTTTTTTTGTTTTTTTAATAATATCTTGTAAAATTTTATATCTTTTTTTCCAATCAATTTGATTATTTTTTTTTTCATGCCCTCTACAACCAGAACAAATACCCCCTTGATCAAGAATGATTCCTGGACGAGTATCTGGTAGAATACAATTTTTACAATATTTCATTTTTAACTAAAAATATTTATTAAAGCCATTTGCATTTTTTAATAATTTAATAATTTTTTTAATTATAAAAATTCTAGCACCATTAATCGATTCTACAGAAGCTCCACCTATATGGGGAACTATTAACAAATTATTATTTTTCTTCATATACCTAATAAGTGGATGCTTTAAAAGTTTTTCTCTGTCTAACCACTCACCATCGATAACGTCCAAGCCAGCAGCTTTAATTTTTTTATTTTTTAAAGCATATAATAAATCTTTCTCATTTATAATTTTTCCTCTGCTAGTATTAATTAGAATTGCGTTTCTCTTCATAAATTTAATATTATTTTTATTAATCAAATTAAGAGTATTTTTATTAAGATGGACATGAATGAAAATAAAATCTGATAATTTTAATAACTTGTTTAATGATACAAATTTTATATTTCCTTTTTTTTTTTTAATATCATTTACAATAATATTCATATTAAAACCTTTTGCTATTTGGGCGCTTATACGTCCCAATCTTCCATAACCAATTATGCCGAGAGTTTTTTTATATAACTGATTTCCTGCATATTTTTCTCTCCCCCAATTACCTTTTTTAACATCTTCATATGCAGAATTTAAATTTCGAATTAAAAATAATAGTAAAGCAAAAGATAATTCTGAGGTCGAAGTAAATTGCTTTAACAGTGAATAATCTTTGGCAATTGTTATTAATTTAATTTTTTTTTTTTTTAATTCTCCCAAATCTATGTGATCAGTACCAGTAGATGGACTAAAAATAAATTTAAGGTTTTTAGCATACTTTAAAAATTCTCGATCAACTTTAATTGCAGCAGAAGATATATATATATGAACATCTTGTATTAATTTTAAAGTTTGGTTTCGGGAATTAATAGAAAATTTTAAATTAGATATTTTTTGGAGTAATTTTACTTCTGCTGAAGCCGCAGATAGATCTAATGTACTTAAAATATTAATTGTCAAATGAATATAAATTTTTTTCTGCTTTTTTTAAATCTTTCAAGTAATGTACATTTGTGCAGTCATCTACTACTTTAAATTTTTTTTTCATAATTCCTGATAATAAATATCTTCGACTTAAAATGTAATGGGCTCCGTTCTTAATATTATTTTTATCAACGCTAAACATTAAATCTAATTTTTTTGTTATAAATTTTTTTATAAGTCTATCTAAAATTAAATTTCTATCAGGATGATCTACTTGTAGCCCAACAATAATTTTTATTTTTTTTTTGTTTATTTTTTTTAATGCATGACGATAAACTTCTATAATTGGAGTTTCCCCTGATAACTTTTTTGATCTTTTAATAGTTTTAATTTTAAGTTTTTTTGAAAAATTAATTATTTTTTTTGAATCTGTTGAAA
>Ga0194133_10011067_pt1 | contig 10048 bp, 11 predicted proteins | sample TA2KigOf40mmetaG_FD_155448 | JGI IMG/M metagenome (GOLD analysis project Ga0194133, IMG submission 155448) | Freshwater microbial communities from Lake Tanganyika, Tanzania - TA2015055 Kigoma Offshore 40m | ecosystem: Environmental > Aquatic > Freshwater > Lake | place: Tanzania: Lake... | reverse complement strand
TATGTACGCAGTTCACTGCAAGGACCTCGTCTATGAGTAACCAACCACATCCTCACTCTCATCTGAAATCAAAATATATTCAAATTATTTTTTCGCCATCTCGCGCCCCGCAACCGCCGCCAAAAAATTTGACGCGACCTATCCCCCAAACAGGGAGGCATAGAAATAGTCCAAGATGTCCTCCACTGATAACATGTCTAACGATGAGATTCTGGCCTCCTTCAAGGCGATTCGTGAGCAACTGACTGCGCTAGAGAAGGCAGTGAAGGTGGCCATGAAGTCTGCTACGAAGAAGGCTAGCAACCCTGACGCTCCCAAGCGTCAGGCGGGTCCTTGGGCGCTGTGGGCGAAGGCGATGCCAGAGGTGCATCCTGCCGAGTTCGCGGCGTTTGAGGCTGCCAAGCAGGCGGAGATGACGGATGGTAAGAAGCCCCGTGGTCTGCATATCCTGTTTGCGAAGAAGTGGCGTGATGAGCACGAGGATGAGTGGAAGGCGTTTGAGGCGAGCCATGCTGCAGCGGTAGTTGCGGCAGCCCCTGCCCCTGCACCCACCCCTGCAGAGGCTCCATCCACTCCTGTAAAGGCGAGTGCTGCCGCGCCAGCTCCTGCTCCTGCCCCTCGCGCGCCGAAGAAGGTGCCGAAGAAGGCGGCGGGTGGTGCGGGTGCGCCCTCTGCGGATGAGTAATCATCCCCTCACAACCCAACCAAAAATAGAAACCAGATACATCAGAATATCAAATCTATTTTTCATAGATTTGATATCCATGTGGTGGCGGTAGGCATCCTATCAGCACGAACCGAACGGAACTCGCGAAGTCGTAGAAGACGCAGACACCTCCCACAACTTTCTGCGATTTTTTATCGCCCAAATCAATCGCACCCCTCCATATCCTAAATTTGACTCCGCGCCCCCAACACCCAACCTCGCACACCCAAAATGTCAGATACAAGCGATCCACAGGTAATTGAACCAATCACCTCTCCACCTCCCATTCCAAATTTCGTGCCGTACATTCTGCAACGTCTGAAAGAACTCTATGACCGTATTCAATCAGATGAACTGTATGCGCCTCTTTCCTCGCAGAACACCAACATCTCTGAGGAAGATAATGACTCCAATACATCCACATTCAAACTCGCATTCCTACAGGCCATAGATACACTTCTACAGCACACTGTGTTTGTACAAGCCAGACAGGAAGACTGGGTTCACAAGTTTGAGAGAATGCGACAGATTGCATCACAATGGCCGAATCCAGATTATTACGAGGAACTCATTCAAACCGCAGAACATGCATTTATGGACGTACTAGAATGGATTCGCACCAACGAAGAGGAATCTGCCAACTACACTCGCACATACGCAGTCCTGTTCAATATAAACGTCAATCTGACCTAGCCCAAATCATACCCCAATGCTGTTTTGGCACACTCTTGTTCAACATATCAGCAATCTCATCAGCAGTCTTATCAAATACAGCAGGTCTGTATGTATAATTGTCTTCATGTTGTAGTGAGAATCGTGAAAATCCCAGTTCACGCAGATGTTCCAGACACTCAATATTTTTATCTTTCCATTCTGACGCCCATTCAAAACATAGCATTGGAACGACACGAGTCAGTGAGCGAAGAACAATATTTTCAGCACCCTCTACATCAACCTTGAGCAAATCAGGCACACCATACATCTCAATAAGTTTATCTAGTGAAATAGCGGGAACAGTGCATTCAGATATGGAGCTATTCATTGATCCAAACCGACTTTCAGGTGATGAAAGCCACTCTCTGTCAAGCGTAGATAGTGTATTGGCGGCAGTGCAATGGTAGAATTTCACAGATGATTCAGACCCAGATGTAACTGCGTAATGGAGTGGAATAATATTTGCATGACCCCTCACTCCATTACATAGACTAGCATACGTAATAGGCGAAGCCTCTACAGAAATAATTCTTACAGTATCATTTGTATTTGCTAAAGCCCATCTGCCAATATTAGCCCCAATATCAAAAAATAGCATATACTATGTGTAATTAGTATGTATTTAAACTGCCATTTGACTCTCCTAAAGTCCATGCAACAATGTGCGAACAAGTGCCTCTGAATATCGCATATCCATAATATACTCTGTGTGGTCAGATGTCACATCGCGGATAAGATGTGGATTATTGGAAGACACAAGCACAGTCTGCTCAGACAGGCAGTAAGGCGTATATGAGAGGAAATTCTCGGAAATGTCCAGATACTTAACATGCAGAGGCACACACTCTAACTCGCGAATCTGATTGTACCGACAACGAACATGGCGAACAGACGCAGGAAGATCTGGAAATTTTGTCAGCCGATTGTACGAGATATTGATACGCACAACATTGACAGGAAGTACAGGCAGTTCCGTGAGCTGTTGACAACTCAGGTCAAGGTCTTGCGTAGGGTCATTTTCAATCATCCAGCGTGCAATAATGCGACATGCATCTTGGAATGGCATAGCGCAAGTGCATACCCTATCCCCCAATAAAATAATTTCATTTTTTTGCACCCACCCAACTCACTCATGTCCATCCCCCACAATCAGCAGTTGCCTACGATACTCTGGAGACTCCTGCACAGGGTAATTCCGAAACTCATTAAATGGATGCATCTGATATTCATGAACAGTGTTAGGCGCCTGATAGGCCTCCTCATACAATCCCTCCATGACTGAACGAAACGTCGCCCATTGCTCTGCAGTCCAGTCTGCACATGGCATAGGTGGTCCACGATGATGTAGATACTTGCGCACAATGTACGCAGTATACTCAGACTCTTCCTCACGCATACTCCAGAACTCCAGAACATAATCCTTCAGCCGTTTCATGTACATCATATCGTAGTCCTGGTCATCCATGTAGACAATGTTGGACACAGTCTTTACCAACTTCTTCAGATAATCAGGCTCAAATGTGTACCGCGTTGTCAGTTCACCTGCATGTCTCTCTAGTGCCTCGCCCACATACCAGAGGAATCGCGCCTCAATCAGGTACTGTAGGTCTGCACATCCGAGAAACCGCGCAAATCCCATCCAGCGTCGCATCACACTCGCCTCCGTCTCATCCACCGTTCTCACAAGACTTGGAATAACAGTATCTAACAGGTTATGATATGCATGACTCAGACCTGTACAATAATGCGACCACGTTTGAATGTTGTTAATTGAAATCAGCGCTGGCAGATACACGAATTTGCAAATCTGAACAAGTTGTGGAGCCATACGCACAGGACATCTAGTTATAACGGAAGGAGGCATACGAACCTGTGGCGCCTGCTCCTCCTCTACGCGAATCGTTAGAAATGTATGAAACGCCCGCAACTCTACCTGATTCATGGGAGGAACTGGCAACGTATCATCCACGGAGAGCATCCATGTCCCGTCCACATCGGTGAAAATGTTCCGCGCATAGTCACAGAACTCCAGTTGGTCGGCAGTAAACTCAATGTCAACACCATCGTTGGAAACCAGCGTGTAATGCATGGTATAGCTTGGAGTTTGCATACCCTTCCCACTCTTCCACACTATTTCTTCAATTTTTGCACACAATTATCCTCATAATCATAGCCATATATTCTTCAAATGTCATTGCAGAATACACATCATCATATGCGTAAATACGAAAATATTCATCCAGCATCACACACTCTCTATCTACCAACACCTACTCAGCTATTTATATTCAGGGGTGGGCAAAACCCACCCCTTAAACCCCTCCTTGACCATTATCATATAACTAAGGAGCAAATTGAAATATGAAATTATATAAACCTATTTTCAAAGTAATCATATAAACTTATTTTGCCTAGTCCTGATTTATACACCCAATCATTTCATCCAAATAACACATCTCTGCGCCAGTATACACATCTGCCATTGTCTGCATGATGTCACGCTTAGTAAATATAGTATACCTATCCACCATACTATTCATAGAAAATATCAGTTTATTTCCAAATACATCAAGATTACCCATATTCGGCGTCATATTAGACAGAAATGTAATCTTATTGTGTATAGCAGACATCCATCCCAATCCACTGGGTATCCGCAGAACACCGCTAAGCATATTACTGTCACACGTTAGCATTCGCATTCTACTCGGCAGTTCAGGCAACTTCGTCAGATTATTATTGGAACATGAGAGATAATCAAGACTCGCAGGTAATTCAGGTAATTCATGTAACATACACGAATCACACGTCAATGTTATCAGTCGTCTAGGCAACCCTGCAGGAATACGCCGAATACCACGATTAGACATACATGACAATATCTGCAACCTCTCAGGCAACTCCTCAGGCAATGAATTGAGCCGATTGCGGTCGCATTTGAGCACGAGAAGACCCGCAGGCAATACTCCCAAATCTTTCAACAGATTGGACTGACATTTCAGGAATTCAATACGCGTAGTAGACGGCAATACAGGCATAACAGATACACGATTGCACTGAAACTTCAGTGACACCAGACTTGCAGGTATCGCAGGCAATGCGCTCAATTTATTAAACGAACAGTTCAGTTTCTCCAGCCCATCGGGCAATGCATCCAGCCACCGAATGTAATTAAACGCACAGCACAACGTACGTAATGTGGCAGGCAATACAGGCAATCCTGCCAACCTGTTAAACTTGCATCGCAGTTCAGTTAGCCCCTCTGGCAAATTCTTCAGCAGAACAATATTGTTGTTATCACATACCAATGTTTTCAATCCACGTGGTAATACACTCCCATCTATTACAGTTAACCTGTTATGATAGAGGTTGATATGTTGCACCGTTTCAGGAATAGAAAAAGAAATACATGTAAGTCGTAGATTTCCTAGCGCAAGTACAGCATTGACATCGCCACGTGCAATCCAGTCTTGAATGCGACGCGAAACAGAATCTTGCTCCATTAGTCAATGAATCTTCAGCCACTCTTAGACCACCGCGTAGCATAAATGAGCACGGGTCTAGACCCTGCGCGCAACATACAGCTTGTGTCGGTCTTTCTCAGGTATAGGCAGTGACGCATAGAATGCGGGAGCTTTCTCCATAAAGTCAGCCCACTGTTCATCCGTCCAGTCAGGGTGTGGAAGAGGAATGCCCCGTGGCATAACAAACTGGCGAAGAATGGCCGAAAGTGCCATGGGATGACGCCTATTGAATACATGGATGCTTTGAATAAATGCTCGCTCCCTGTCGGTATACTGAATGGCCGAATCAAGCGCAAGATACCGTTCAATCCGTTGCTTCTGCGTAGGTAGATGTTCACCGCTACTTACTTTGCACGACGCCACGTGCGCGTGCACATACTTCTTGTAAATGTACGCAATCCGTGCGCGGAGAAGATAGAGCAGGTCATCGCATCCCATGAAATCAGCATAATCTACCCAGCGAGTGATAACTGTCCCCTCGTGTGGTGCAATGGTCGTCGCAGTGTAGTCAATACCCTCTGACGATTCATTCTGAACAAGTGTCTGAAGAAATCCCATGTACTCGCTATGGATGCCGATGAGCTCAGACGTCCACTCTTTCATGGTATTCATATCAATAATTGACGGATAGAGGACAGTATTCAACCCTGTTCCAGATTCTCCCTTATACATGATTTCACATTCATAAATACGTGGAGGAGTATCACGAACGCATGGAGGCTCACCTAGACGAACACGTATAGATAGGAATTGCTGAAGAAGACGCAACTCTGCGACAGTCATGGTAGGAACACTGAGAGGGTCTGTTGCCTCTACCCAGTCATCATCACCATGCATGGTATACATCTCTCGCGCATAGGCACAATGCTTCAACTGGTCGGATGTAAATTCAACAAGACCAGCAGTCTCACTATCAGACCCTGCAACAGGGTAAATGCTCATCTTGCACAGGTACCGTATGAAAATAACGTACATATGCATCAAATTTAGCCACCTTACTCCTCTTCCTCATCACATCCACAGTCACAATCGCCATCTCCACCCCCACCTCCACCACCACCCTTAATCACCGTGCGCGTAAACATTTCAACAGGCGGGAAGAGACCCATGATAAATGGCGCAGACAGGTCAGATTCTGCAACACATACAAGTACATCGTGGTCATCTGCAACTGCAGTCCACTCGCCAAAGATGCGCCCACAGTCTACAACATCACGTGCAATCCGACGAAGCATCGTGCGATAATCAGCGAGACTCATTTCGGACAGATACACTTCACCCACACATGCTACGTCCCGTCCTCCTGCCTGCTCTTCACGAAACCGCACCTCCAAATACTCCTCAATCATGAAGGGCACCTCTTTAGAAGCGAGCAGACGCTCCACATAATGCGCAACAACAGCCTGAGGCAGACGTGCCTTCAGAGTGCTACCCTCCACCCCTACAACAACCTTCGCATCATACCGCAGAAACGGCTCATCCTCGTGACACGGCGAGGAAATATAGAGATGAACGTTCATTTTGCTTGGACGGCGATTCATCCTCCTACCAGCTGTTGTCAATTTTTCTCGAAGATCAGGGATAGTCAAAATAAATTTATATGATTACCTGGAAAAGTAACGATATATAAGTTTATATTTCAGGTTGTCCCTTAGTTATATGAGAATGGTAAATAAGGGGTTCAAGGGGTGGGTGTTTGCCCACCCCTGCCCAACACAACCCCACAAATCACCTTCTTAGCCCCACGCTTCTCAATGCGGTCAGGACGCACAACTCGCAGAATATGTTGACGAATCGTATCACGCGACATTCTCTTCTGCGATGCTAGTGCCTGTTCCAGCTCCTGCAGTTCAACCGCGCCACCATCCCGCAGACTGCACGCATCACTGATAATCTGCGCCCATTCTGCATTCTTCGCAACATCCATCACGCCGTCAATGAACAATTCCGCAAACACAGCAGAGTGGATACTATTTCCATCCTCTCCACCACCACTCTCACTACAGTCTGCGCGCAGTGCACGAATCAGTCGCTCCCATTTCATCTCCGTTTCGTCCAACAGTCCACCCACCCATCGCGCAGTTTCTTCCAACCGCCCCTTGTGTGTCCGCCACTCTGTGCGCCGAGTTTTCAGTTCCGCAATACATGACTGAATGAGCAGAATATTCTCCTCAATCTTCTTTTGCACGACAGAATACTTTTCGTAATACTCGCCATCCTCTCCCTCCTCCGCGCTACCCCCACCCGCCCCAGTCCCCACCCCAACACTCCACCACAGACGGAACAATTCAAGAAGGAGATGGAAGAGGCGCACAGCACCACTTTCCATCCACGACTCAAACTGCCCAATATACACAAGTAGCCGACCATCGTGTACTTCCAGAATAACTGGCCCATGTTTCCCACAAATTCCAGTGGAACGGCTAATCATCACTCCAATACTCGCCCCACGCATACCTTGCATATCACGGAGGAACTTCTCCACCTGTTTCTGAGGCACATCTGCACTATAATCTTTCAACTCCCACATAATCTGTTCACCCTCCATCGTCGTAATGAAATCCGCCTCGTGCCCCCCGCCACGTGCAGTATCTTTAATGTCAAAATCGCGAATGACTGCACCGTATGCGTGAACGAGATGGTCACGGAATTCCTGTTCAAAGATGGAACCTTTTGCCTTGGAACCAGCAACAACAGTAGACCGCCGTGTCACAGATGCACTCAACGTCCGCACCTCTTCGGTCTGGCGCTCTACGGCCACACGAAACGTGTGAATCATCGCATCAAGACGTCCAATCTCGCGCTCCTTTTCTGCAATAATACGTTCCATTGTCGCACGTTCCGCAACAATTGCATCTGCCAAGTCAGCCCGCCGTGCCTCTTCTACCGCCACACGCCGTTGTTCTGCATTACGAAGTTGTTGTTCCAATGCACGAATGGTCTCCTCTAATTCCGCACGTACTTGTTCACCACTATCTATCCGTGCCTGTTTCAATGCACTCACATACCGTGCTTCTAACGCCTCTCGCTCTTGCCTCGCTTCTGCAATCCGAGCCTCTAGGGCAATCCGATGACGCTCATGTTCTTCCTGCAATTCGGCAAGAGCTCCATCCGAGTGATATGCACGAACAATGGTCTGAACTTTCGCACCAATCCAGAGTGCATCTTGAATATCATCAACTGACTCTGTCTGTGTGTAGAGTGCAGGAACTGCAAAATCCCTACGCACATAGACTGTAATTGGCTTAATGTCCATCTCTACCTAACTCTCCACTTCAACGTGCCCAATCTTTATACTTCCTCTATGAAATACAGCACATGTCCTCCGTCTCCTCACATTTTCACCTCACAGTGTGCCCCCATCGCCCACCAAAATTGCGCACCCCTAACTAAGGATGTCGCTAGCCGTCTCAACGGCCTCTCTCATACAAAACGCTATACAACCGCGTCCAAACTCGTATATCCCATACAAAACACGGACAACGTTTGAGGAGCGTTCGCTGGAATCGCTACGGATTCGCGAGCGTTTCCCAGGTCGTGTACCTATTATTGTGGAGAGGTCAGGCAAATCACTAGACATACCTCTGATTGACAAGAACAAGTTCCTCGCACCTGGCGACCTGAACGTCTCGCAATTTCTCCATGTTGTGCGTCGTCGCATGCAACTTCCAGGAGAGGTTGCACTTTTTCTGTTTGTAGCGAATACTCTGCCAACGACAGGAACCTTACTTCGCGAACTGTATGCAAATTATGCAGAGCATGATGGATTTCTCTATATGGCGTACAGTGGTGAGAACACGTTTGGCTAACCCGCCCTCACCACCCCACCCCATCAACAAAAATTGAAAACAACCTCCCCACACAACAGCATACAGCCCAATCCAAGCATGCTCTCTTCCGCCAACCTCACCACAGCCCTCTCCCACCTCTCCCAAGCACAGCAAGAGGCAACAGACAATGCCATCGCACAACTCGCATCAGATACGGTGCATGGCGCATGTCTACAAGACCGTCTAGCATCTGCATCCACCTCCGTGTATATGGTATCGCGTATGTTCCGTATTATTAACAACACAATTGTACATATCATCAATCAGATTATTCTGGATATGCGCGCACAGGGTCCGCTCATATCTATGGTTACTAACCCGCTACCCACATTCCACACTGCGATCCGTGTAGCACCCTTTACGACAGACGCATTTGGCAGACGGATTCATAATGTTCTGCAGTCTCGTGCATCTCCAGATTTCCCATCGCCTCTATGTGAGGAGATTGCACTCTATGTATGGAACCAATTGAAGGAGCACATCATCACAAATCTGCAGACCCGTATTGAGTCATCTGTTCTTCTGTCCAGGACATTTGCTGAAGCAATTCGCAACGTCTTTGGTGCAATTAGTGAGATTTCAAAACGCACACTGAACATCTGGGTTCATTCCACAATAACAACTGCGATGGAACTGGACGTACCTCTATCGCACGAGACCGTGCGCGGTGACGGCGTCGCATTCCTCTTTGGAGCAACGTACGAGTACAACAGTAATGAATCAGAATTCAATCGCATGTCTGCGACAATCGGTCATTACATTGCACAACATCTGTACGCCGAGTCAGATGTTGTAAGCGCCTGGCAACGTCTATGGACGCCTGTATCTATTCAGGCCGCCACTGCACTGGAGTCGGTGAGTGCAGACCGCCCGCATTCCATTGCAATGCGATACACAGTGTCGTACGCAGACCGTTCCAATGTTGCCAATGTATTCCTCTTGAGCGAGCTGATGTATATGATGCATTCAGACTACAGTGTATCTCTTCGCGATGAGAATCCGCAGACAAGACTGAAGACGGTAATTGACCTACTGCGCACACACGCATTCATTCACACAATCCGTGTGACCCGTGACATTCAAGAGGATGAAGATAGTTCGCTCTACGGAATTGCAATGTATCCGAGCATGAATCAAGAGCAGATGGCCGAGTTTAGTGGATGGCCGACAGTCTGTGCGCGAGTTCGGAAAGCGTTGCGTGACCGTGAGCATGTGGAGAATCTTCTCAATCAGATGCGCGGAGCAATTGCACTAGGTGGGGAGAATTTGCCGAC
>Ga0194133_10011065_pt1 | contig 10049 bp, 5 predicted proteins | sample TA2KigOf40mmetaG_FD_155448 | JGI IMG/M metagenome (GOLD analysis project Ga0194133, IMG submission 155448) | Freshwater microbial communities from Lake Tanganyika, Tanzania - TA2015055 Kigoma Offshore 40m | ecosystem: Environmental > Aquatic > Freshwater > Lake | place: Tanzania: Lake Tanganyika... | reverse complement strand
AGAGAAATGGTACTTTTTTGTTGATCTTTACCCAACATTGATGCAATAGTTGGTTTGTAACTTTCAGGTAAAGCAAAAAAATTCTTTATTTGATTCGACAATCTATTTTTCTTACAACATACCAAACAAACTACAAAAGATGAAAAAGATTTTGTCCACCATTATCACCACCTACATCAAAAAGATGGCATGAAAAATAACTGTACAAAGATGATGCAAAAAGTGCTCAAACATTTGAGTTGATAAATTTTGTAATACAAAGGAAAAATTGTTTCTTATAATTGTAAAACCTTAGTGTACACTATTTTTTGTTTAGTCATGAATGTTTTTCAACGTACAACAACAAAAATCAAATACCTTCTTCAATATCCGAGATGGAAATTAAAATTCTTGGAAACTTATTGTTTGCAAAAATTGAATGATTTTAAGAATGCTAAAGAACAAAGAAAATCAGCTTGCATAAAACTTTTAATTTTATTCTGGAAAGTAACAACATCATGAATGCGACTTGATGATCTTTTTCATAATCAGAATTTATTTTCCAATCTTATTTGAATTCTCTTCAAGTTGTTAAGAAGATTTTGATATCCATTATGGAAAATGAACTTTTTCATTAAGACATATTCGAAAATAAAAAAAAGTTTTTTGGTAAGTAAAAATCAATGGAATTTAGAATTTGGTTATGGATCATTGGGTTTCAGGACACAAAATTGTGATCATGTTCAAAGCATTTTAGAGCCCCAAAAAGACAATTAACCCAAAAATATTAACCATTAGTTTCAAACCATTCAGATTCTTTAACAATTGGAACAATTTTAATTTAAGCTGGTAAATCAGAGGGATCAATTTGACTTCCAAAGTTCAAATGTTTTAATTATACTTGATTGAAATTTGAAAATGAACTTTGTTTTTTACAAGTTCAGTTAACTAACCTTATGTAAAACAGGCATTTGATCTTTGATCATTTCAGTTTTAGCATTTACAAGTAACTGTAGAATAAAGACAACAAAGAAATCAAAGCAACTTAAATTTTGAATGAAAAGGAGTTGTTGTTTTGCCATTTCAACCTTTTTCTGCATAAAGGACTTGAATGAGTATCTCACAAAACAGGAAGGCTCGTTCTGAACTTTGACAGATTTTTGTTGTTTCAAACTCTGAAGTTAGGCCTGTACTTTAATTATCAAATCAAAAATAAGAAGACAAATTATATCATGTAATAAATAAAAAACTTGCAGCTGATAGGCTACAAAAATCAGAAGTGAGCAAACTTTTTCGTACATTATTCTCTGCTTCCATTATCTCTCTTAATAAGGAGAAAAGTTATGCCAAGGTATAAATTAATGGAAGGCTATAAATTAGCTCATTTCCAGAGTTTTAAAAAAAGATGTAACATGTGAAACAAAACAGTGAAAATATCCTTTTTTTAAAAAGAAGTTATTTTCACACTTTTTATGCTTTTACATCAACTGATATGGCCTTTGAGGATAAAGCTTTTTGTATGAAATTTTATACAAATACAAAGATGGTTTTTAATTTTGTTCTGATCATGGATTTAAATGTCAATTCTAAACCAAATATGCTAGGGATCTGCAGAACAATGGCTGTGTGACACAGCTTTTAGTGAAAAGCTTTGTAAGAAAGTCAGCACTTTTATCAACCTATTTATAGATAATGTCAGAAAAATCAGTTTTTGAACATAAGCTGTCAATCAATACGTGTATTGTAAGAGTGAAAAAAGAGCTCCATTTTCAAAAATCATGCTCCAAAACTGGCATTCAATAGGTTTTGTAAAGACAGCAATGTATCTGAAACTCTCAAATTCATTTACAACGACCAACCATGGTTGTTAAAAAAAGAATGTTTGGGCGTCATTTTTTTATTTTTATGGCGTGCAAATTTTATCTCAAGTGTTATAACAGCAGCAAAGAACAAGCTTCAATGAAATTTGGGACGTGAGAGAGTTTGAAAACTCTGGGATGACCTTCCCGATCAAGAAAAGAATCAATACTAAAACTATTTGCTGATAGAACAGGAGCCGTTTACATAGGAGAGACTCTGATCAGAGTTGTGACTAATGAGGGTGATCAGCCAGCACAGCTGATTTTTAGGATCGAGTAAACCTTGCGCTGAAATGCCATCTTGATGTCAAAAAGTCGTGGAAATGAAAGACCAGGTGCGAACCTGTCTCAAAATGAGTTTAACAGGAATGAGAATAAACCTAAAATTGCGATCAAAATATCATTAAAGCAAAATAAAGAAAAGAGTTTGAATTGAGTGTATTATATGATAAAATAATATTTAAAGTTTAGTTGCTTACCTCAACCTAAAGCTTTCAAAAAATGCACATTGATGTTATGATTTGTCTTTAAAGTTAGCTGTTTTTATCTGTTGACAAATTATCTCACATTCAAAAGACAATTTCCAATGGAAAGTTGTTCCATGATGTGGGTTTTAAAGAAGTTGGAATGTTCTTTAAAGAAGTTTAAAGAACATTCCAACTTCTTTAAAACCCACATCATGGAACAACTTTCCATGATGTGGGTTTTAAAGAAGTTGGAATGTTCTTCTTCTTTAAAGAGTTTTAAAGAAGAAGAACATTCCAACTTCTTTAAAACCCACATCATGGAAAGTTGTTCCATGATGTGGGTTTTTAAAGAAGTTGGAATGTTCTGCCCCCACATGCATTGAAGAGTGGGTTCTAAAAGTGAAAATAGTCACTTTTTTCTTTACCATATATCAGATGGTTTTTTCGTTTTTAAAAACCAGTTATAACAGCTTTTGTTAGTTCCAATTATGGATGGAGTGTAAAGGAAATCCAAATGAATTCCAGTTTTCAAGTGACAATCTTGAATTCTGCTGAAACAAATTTCCGTGTTTGATCTGCATTGGATGCAGGGCATTCTTTTTTTTTGTCTGATAAGCATTCCTTTTTCTTTTTCCACAAGCCAATTCAAGGAAGAGAAAAAGATGAAAATCAGGCAGGAGATACGGTGGCCAAGCACCTAAATTGAAACAGACTGGCACAAAGAATGTTGACCTACAAAATGATGTAACCAATTGATTGGACAGACTCCTCTCATTCAACCTCAATCTAATTGAGGTGATTTAGAAAATGAAATGAAGTTTGGTTTGGCCCTATTGGCACCTAAACACCTAAGGTTAACTGAGATCCAATTCAACAAGGTTAATTCTTAGAGTCATACGTTGATAGTTTGTTGATTCATGGAAAGAAACTTTATAAGACTAGTTTTTGCAACATCATTTTCTCAGAATTAAAGCCCACAATTGTTTTACCAAACTGGGTCGAGGATTTCCTTAATGACAATGAGTCAAACTCCCTAACTATATGAATCCCATATTGATTTAATTTCTTTTTGATGGACAGCTTTAATTTTATTAGAAACTATTTATTCAATCAAATATTGTTAGCAATATTGACTTTACAATAGTTTCATCAAATTTATACAAGAAATTTGTGAAATATTAAAATAAAAATTGAAAAATAAATTTAGTAATGAAAAAATTAATTTTTGCCATTCATTTATTGGCTCATTATGAAACTACAATAATAGATAATAAGAACTGGGTACGACTCAGTTTAAGACTAGAATTACATTTTCAATGAAATATGTCAATATGTCAATTAATTTTGTCAATAAATAAAGATAAATTAAGATGGAATTTCTTCCATTTAGTTAATCCTTAAACTGTCGTTTGAGATAGGCTTATCCAGGTTGATCAGGGAAAAGGCTAAAAACCTGATGGCTTTGATTTGTATTTGTCAAAATCAATCCTCTTGTGATAAATGGCTAACTGATGGGAATACCAAATCTTATGTTTTATCACCACCCATTGTAAAAGTTTCATTTTTCATCAATGCCACAGCAAAGATCCATTGCAAGAAAAAGGGTTTATTGAGATAAAGTAAAGCTTAAAACATTTTTCATTTCTTCAAGCCAAGCTCAAACTCTGAATGCAGAGACAACAAAAAGTATCATATTTATCATTTCAATCAGCTCAGAGTGATGTGAAACCAGCTTTGCTTCAAACATGTCTGAGTAGTTCTTTTTGTATTGGCAGGCAGGAAGTGCAATAATAACTATTGACAAAAAGAAAGTTATATAAGATACATTTCAACTTGAGGTCTACCTTTTATTTTGCAAACAACACAATCAGATAAACAGCAAAACATTTAACAATTTTGGTTTAGCTTAAATGTTAGCTAGCTGAGAAAAAGTCACCTTTTCTTTGTCCATTAGAATTGCCTTTGTTGAAAGAAAGGCAAACTATACTTATAGCTCAGTTGATCTGTTTATGTTTCCATTTCCTTATAAAAGGGTGCAAAGTTTTTATTTGATACTTAATCTAGTGTTCGTGGTTGTTTGAATATATATAAAGCAACATAATTTTTAAATTTTTTGGGTGGTGCTTTTTTGTATCTGTTGTTTCCTTACACTCTTTTGCTTCATGTGAGTCTATGGATTGCACAAAAAGGTCATCATCCCAATTTCATGTGGGCGTTTTAAAAAATGGGTATGTCTTGGCTCAGGCTCCTTCCGCTTGTTCAAGTCCAATTTGAAGTGTATTCTTAAGTAATTCATAATAAAAAATCTTCACCGAAATTCTACTGAAGGAAACTTCTTTATCAGTATAGATTTCAAATATAAAGTTCTTAAAGAAATTCAAGATATTACAAAATCAATAGGTTGAGTTATACTAATGGTTTTGTAGGCACTTTAATGCATATGAAAAAGTCACTTGACCAGACCTCATCTTCTAATAATAAGTATTTATTCTTTCAACACCAAACAATATAATCCTTACAGATTTGTGACAATTAAAGCACATTCTTGAACGTGCTTGACAGCATCTCAGCTTAATTGAATCTAAAGAACTTGAATTTTTTTCAGAAATATGTGTGGTTTGATGAACTTCTCCTAAGGCCACAGACATCTCACCCACTGAGATACTAATGATATCTTTCAATAAGATTTTATGGAAATGTCTCACATGTCTATAAATTTTGCAAAACTTATCTATGTTACGAAGAAAAACTTTCATCTAAAGACCACAACTTTGATGAAAAAGCTTTGAGTAAATGGGATCAACTTTAAGCCTTGAATAACATTTTGCAATAGATGTTTGATGTCAGGCAAAAAACATTAATCTTACAAATATAATCATCCTATAGAGAGACAAGCTTTTTGATTCAATTTCTATTTCCTCGACAAGGAAAGTTATTACTTTTTACAGTTCCATTGCAGATTGCAAGGATCTTTTTTAGTCATTCTGACATAATTTTTGGATTTCATTTTCCAATTTGAACCTTACTTGACAACCTTTAGGCCACACCGATAGTGTCATGGTTCTTTAGGGACCAAAGGTTAGGTTGGATTATACCCTGTTTCCACTGATTATTTTCCAGTGTGAAGTAAAATTCGATCCTTGTTTGAATTTTAGTTTTTTTCTCCAAACTTTGTAGAGAGTAAGGCCATTTAAGTAACATGACAAGACAATTTTTTGTGCGTGGTTGTTATATTCTATGGAATCATTTAGGAATATTTCTTTTTAGCTTTGGAAAAAGTCATTCCAGATAGAATATCATACATCCTCCAACAAAACAAATTAAGAACCCCAAATCATCCTAATTATAATTTCAGCCAAGGTGGCCTTTAGACATCAAGACAGATATGATGTGGGTATTAATAAAAGTTTGTCACATAAAATTGAATCTTTAAAGTGTACCAAATTTCTTAGCATATTGTCACTATTTTTCAATCCTGAGTTACTTTTTCACATTTTCTAAGATAAGACTTCCCTAAACTTTCCATTATGTAGATTGTTTCATTTTTGCCATCATTCAGCAGCCAGAGCAAAAAGTCTTGTAGTCAGCAAGGTGTTTAAGATAATGATGCAAAAAGTCATTTTCAAAGCAATTTTTTTCTAGCTTTTCTATACCTGACATAATCATGGCTTAAGTCAAATTTTTCAATCAGGACTTAAAAAGTTCTTTATTGCGTGGTCTAATGCCAATATGTTAAAATATGATCTCAGCTTGCAACTTCACGTTTTCACAGTCTTACTTTCTGACTACACCTGAAAAAAGAACTGCAAGCAAAACAGAATTTTGCAAAAGCAGCTTGGTTTGGATTAAGTTCCTTCAAAAATGCTTATACTCTATAAGCCTATTGAGAGTGAATAGTTTTAACTTTAAGGCTACTGCAGATGGCTTTTTTCAATCAAGAAGAAACTATCCTGATTTATTGACAACTATCCAACTAAGGTCTAAGCATTGCCCAGGATAATTTGAACCTTTTGGCCACCAATGCCCAAGGGGGAAAACTTTGTCAGGGTCCAAACCAGTTTGATAAACTTTCTTCCCAATAGCTTAAAGTGTCTAGAAATTTTTAGAACATAATATCTAAACATATCCATATTATCTAAACATATTTTTGATTACACAGATTTCTTACAGGGTTGTTGTATTGCAAGAATTGGCATTGAAATGCTTTCAATTACTCTTTTGAAGTTTGTCAATTCCGTAATGGACGTTCGTGTTATGTGTTTTTTGAATTGAAATAAAAGCAATTACGAAAAGTCTTTTGATCGATAGAGATTTGGATTGATTGCCATTTAGAACCAAAATCATGTTGCCTTTGAAATCATCACAAAGATTATTTGTAAGTTCAAATACAATTTCCAGTTTGCTAGCTGTTTGTCAAAAAAATTATCTTTAAAGAGAGATTATCTTTTTTTTAAATTTAGTATTAAGTCAATTTTTTTAGATTAAAAATCTGTATTAGATGAAGTCAAAATTGTGGCATTTACTGATCAATTATAGGTATTTACAACTGAAAATGACAGACAAAATAAGCAGCAAAAAATTATTTTGAAGTCAATTAATTTTGTAAAAAATCTAAAAGGGCAATTATTTATTTTATAACAAATTTTGATTGGAAATGTTTGTCTAAAAAGGGTTGAGCTACTTTTGCCTTATATAGAATTGTCGAATACTGATTGTACATTAATAGTGCCTGAATAAGATTTATATGCTCTATTTTCAAGGTCTTGTTTCGATTGAAAGGGATTCAAGCTGGTTGTTTCACATGGGTGTGGCACTGCAATATTCTGCAACTATCCCCATTCCACTAGTTGCCAAAGTTATACATCTAGCTTCGTGCTTGAAGATTGATAAAATATACGAACAAATAGATGTGATTTTCAAAAAGCTGTTTGAACAAACACCTAGATAAAAGATCTATAGCAAATTTCTTGGAAAAAGATTCAAAGTGTTTTCATCTTTCTCTTTCTGATTTTTGAGTTAAGGTCTTAAATTAAAAAAAACTAATTCTTTCTTGATTCTCAATTTAGAAAGATCTTTAAAATAGACAGTAAAGCTTTAGCCTGGATAACTGAATTCCAGGCATCATGGGTTCAACCATTTGTTCCGCCCAACCGAGGTTTCTTAAAAAGATGGCTTCAAAACTAATCTTCCTCAAAACCTAAACTTAAAACAAAAATTGATTTCTTTGCCTTTAAATGGGCTTTACTCAAAAATCAAATGTTAACCTTGAACGTTAATAATTTACTGTAATGTGGCAGATTAACTCAATAAAAGATCTGACCTTTTGAGGTCAAATCCTTTTCACAATATTGAAATGAATTAGATTGTTTTAATTTTGGTTTTAATCAACTCTAACCACTCTTTGTAAAATACTAAAATAATTGGAAATTAGAAATTAAATGTTAAAAGCCAATTGAATGATGGTCAATATTTATTTGAAATGCTCTCCAGTTTTATAAATATTTATCTTCATTGATTTTTTTGTATTGGAAATCAAGGCTGATTTCTCTCTATCCTTACTTTCTTGATTGAAAAGTGACAAGAAATCCAACCACTTTGTTATTTTTATACCAACTCTATTTCCTCACATTTAATGCATTCCAAATGCAATGGGGATATTTTGTAACCAATAACTTATTTGAGTTCAAGATATTTGTGTAAAAAATCACGCCCCAATACATTAATTAGTATGTGCGAGTTCTATGATGTAAGTGCATTTTAGTAAAAAGTAAATTTTTAAAAGAAAAAAAGGTCACATGTTAGAGAAGGGAAAACTCATAAAAGTACATTTCTTAAATAAGTTTGTGTGGAAAGTTATTTAAGGAATTTTGTGGTAAATAGCGCAGCCAAGGCAATTTACAAGATAGCTTTTTAGTTAAAAATAAGATTTGAGTTATCTTAAAGCAGTAAAAAGTTTTTGTATCTGACCATTTACCGTTGAAAAGTTTTCTGATCTTCAACTTAGCAACCTTTTCCTCAAAGTCTTCACTTTAATTGTTCAATCATCAGTTGGCTGGCAAATATTATATGTCAGTCTTAAAAAATGAATCATTTGAAAGAGGATATAAAGGGAAGAAAAATTTGTTTGTCCCACGCCAAATGTCTCAAAAAGGATATACTTAAGTTTGTTGCCAAGGTCTTGAAATCATTTTTAATAGCCTATTTAAAGAAGATGGAACCTTGTGAAAAAAATCCTTGAACAGATTCCTTCCACCATAAGGGTGCGTGGTTGTGTGTGCAAGTGTGAAGTATCTTAAAGTGAAATACTTGGAAAGAAAAAAAGTTTTTCTTCCAAAATTGGACAAACAAAAAGAAGTTCAAGAAATCTTTTCAAGCAGCAAGAACTTGGAACAAATTATAATTACAGAAAAAGTTTTTGGGGTCATATGTGCAAAGAAAAGTTTTGCTTATGAATTGTGAAATGTGAAGTTATATATAGTACTTTTCTAGCCTCTTGTGAGGAAGTCTATCTTGCTTAATATTTTTCATTAAAATCATTCATAGTTAAAATAAAGATTTCAATTAATATTGAAGTAACGACTACAGACATTTGACCATATAACATCATCTATGCACACAAACACATGAGTTTTTGGAACCGAACCAGCACAAAGTTAAATTTGTTCTGGAAGACTTTTATGACAATGTTCAACTGATCTCATCTCAAAGATGTGGGGCAGAAAGTTTTCACAATATTTTCATGATTGCAAGATATTTTGAACCATATATCTATTTTGAATTGAAGGGTAGATCAAAATCAAAAGTAATTGAATTTGACTTGAAATTTTAATCAGTTGTTGTCAAGCATTATGCCTAGGATGATCCCAAAATAAAACTGGATAAAACAGAAATTTAAATATTGCTTAAGCATAATATTTAACCTTTTAAAAGTTTAGAGCCTCAAAGTTTCCCAAATCTTAAAATGTCATTGAAACTAATCAATACTTGTCAAAGTTCTCCCATATATGAAGTGGAAATATAAACTATCATGGATGGAAATGCTCATTTGGGAAAAGTAATGTCTCGTTACTTCACATATGAAACTGTCATTAAAGTCAAACATCTTTAAAAGAAAATGATTTACTTTGCCTTGAATTTTTGAAGAAGGAAGTCAACTTAATTAGAGTCCCTCTGAGATGTCATCTTTTCACTTGACAAACCAAAGGAACGTATACTCCAAATACTGTGTTCTTTTTTTCCAAAGTATCAAATTGAAGACATCCGAATTAACTTCTCATATTTTTTTAGGTCTCCCCTTAAACAGTTTCATCCGGAACTTTGAGCCAGCATACTTTCCTTTAGAAGACCTTTCTAGAGGTCAATCTAGATACCGCAGATCCACTACCTCAACTAGCACCCTCTACAAACAACCTGTAAGGTTTAACTTCACAGCACACAACCGGTGAGATCAATATCTTTTACCCAGACAGCTTCAAATATGAGTTGAAAGATGGTGTTTAAAAAGTTAATTATCAAATTTAGTAAGTTGCTTCCAAACCGACCTGGCATACTTTTCATCTCTTTGTCGCAAACTGTGACCCTGAAATGCAACAAAAACATATTAGCTCATATATTTTCCAGCCAGAAACAGAAATGGGTAACAGTGCTTCTTTGGCCAAGAAGTGCCAAATTGAAGAATTTTGTATTCTTAAATTTCAAACTACCTTTAAAACACACCAAGTAATATAATCATGATTTTAAAAGC
>Ga0194133_10011064_pt1 | contig 10049 bp, 4 predicted proteins | sample TA2KigOf40mmetaG_FD_155448 | JGI IMG/M metagenome (GOLD analysis project Ga0194133, IMG submission 155448) | Freshwater microbial communities from Lake Tanganyika, Tanzania - TA2015055 Kigoma Offshore 40m | ecosystem: Environmental > Aquatic > Freshwater > Lake | place: Tanzania: Lake Tanganyika... | reverse complement strand
GCCAGTTTGTCACGCCCTTGTCAAACTAAGTTTTTCTAAGACTGGCTCATTGCAATATCAAAAACTTTGTCTGAAAGATTAGCTCTTAAATTGTCCTCACAATTAACACTTTTATAGATGTCAAGAATTTTTGATGCATTTTGGCTTCAAGTTTCAGCTTAGGTCTTAGTGAAGAGTATCACAAGCCTGATTGACACACAAATTAGTTTCTTTTACAAACAAAAGAACTTGAAAGAGGAATTGCTTTTTGCTCCTGCAGAAGATAATTTTTCAAAGTAAAAAAGTTTTAGTTTCCTTTTTTTAAAATCGAAACAGAAATTTGTCATACTTTAACGATTCTAAGGAATTAGTTAAATCTATAAAACTTTTGCCTAAGCCATATATAAAATGAAGGATTAAACAAGATTAAGGCCTAATAAGGGCAGGAAAAGTTAGAAACTTTTCTGGTCCGACTCAAAAAATGATAAAATATGATAATCAACTCAACTTAGCATGGACTCAAAAAAAAGGTTGGCATAAAAAAGAAACTTGCCTGCATCAAGGATCAATAAATCGCCCAAGTGTCATCAAGACTCAATTTTTGAGAAAAAAATTGCCTGACACATTTACATAATTTACGTATAAGCAAACAAGACTGAAGAAAACTTGAAATTTTAAACCAAATTAGACAGTTAATCTGTTTGTTCAATAAAAAACTTAATTTTTTGATGGCAATTTATATTTTGAAGAGTTGGAAATGTTGAATTTTAATAAAGCTTTGCTATCATTGATATGTGAAGGCAGCACAAACAATTAAGCACTTGCAGGGGCCAAAATGCACTCTTTTAGATTTTACCTTTTTATTTTCGTACTCGTTTAACAGGGCCTCACTGTGCAGCAAAATGAGTTTAAAATAGAGATAGGCCCTGACCCGACCTGATCTTACTTTTGACCCGCAGTAAATAAGAGGCCGACCCGGCTTTGACCCAGGTACTTTTCAACCTGACCCGACGAGATTTTTTTTGACCCGAAGGGAAAAAAATTGAAAAATTTGACGTTTTTAGGGGAAATTTTCCAAATTCAAACCCAAACCATAAATGGCTGACCCGACCCGACCCTACCCTACCCGAGCCACAAAAAATTGACCTGACTTGACCCGGGTCAAAAATTTTTGACCCAGACCCTTCACTAGTTTAAAAGTTCGGCCAGACTATAATATTCTAGCTAAAAAATATCAACTTTAGAAATTTGAGGTCACTGATGAGCTTGAATCCAAACATTTGGACAAATTTGTAAAGGTTTGGCTGAATTAGCCTCAGAGGTTCGAACAAATTAAGGAAAAAAGGTGTAGTTATAGAGAAAAAAGAGGGGTAAGAACAAAAATCCCATAAGATATCTTGAGGCGAGAATGCAACTTTTTGACATATCTTTACTTTTTTAGTGGGGTTTGTCTGCATTTCGTCAATCTTATAGACAAACCCACATTCAAGATTTTGTAATGTCAATAAATGAGAGTAAAATAAAATTTTCTACAAAAAAGTGAAATTTTGCTTGGCTCTCAATGTTTCATCAGAAATGTACCCCTAGTTCGTGTGATAATTTAATTTCAAATGTTGAATTGATTTGAGCAAATCTAATTTTTTATGAAATTAGGTTTGAATTCAAAAACTGGATACATTATAGCAAACTTTTTGAACTTTTCAACAGTACGTTTTATCTGAATGTCGAGGTTATCGTTCTGGCTCATAATTGTGATACTCGCATTTCTATGGCATGCTTTATTACTCATCTCAAGTGTGGCTAAATGAGCTTACGACGTACTCACATCTAAAAAAGCTAACATCTCTCCACTACAAAACCCTGAGGTCCTCACTCGACCTAATAATGAATAGAGCGCCCAGGAGTAAATCGGACGACACCTTCAAAAGACCCACCCCTTGGCAATGGCTAAACTACTCAAATGCATAACATGCCATAAACCTTTACCTGAATGAGTGTGGGCCACCCATCAGTCATAAACTTAGAAATTCAGCGTATGTGAACAACAGAACAGAACTGTGTTATTTCATGGACACATCGAGGTTAAAGATTGGCAAAAACTCATTCCAGAACAGACTACGGTGCATCAAGAAAGTCAAATTTAAATGGATTAGTGGCATAAGTGACCACGCCAATTTAAAGAAAACTTTCCATAGTGATTCCTGACTTTTAAAATCATTTTTATTCTTTCAATTTCTGAAAACCTGTGACGTGAATGATACTCTTATTCCAAATCATTTTTTAACAATATTTGCAATTCTGATGGTTTCCCATGTTGACATTAAGGCCCAAAACTCACAAAAGTGAGTTTTGGGCCTTACAGCTCTTAAAAAGATTTATGACTATTGTAAAGTTGTAACCAATTGAGCGTTGAAATAAACGAAACAAAAACCTTCTGAGAATACTGGAAGGTACAGGGTGGAATCTCAGCAAGCTTTTCACCATTGGGTGTCCCTTAAATAGTCATTTCATGGTGATTAACTGCCATGGAACTGTTGTAAATTGAACACCTATTCTCACTCACTGAAATGAGTGTTAGAAAAATCTGTTCTCGACTAAATCTATATTTACTAGCTGTTATGATTTTTTTTATTCCAGAGCATTTACACGCATCATTTGTTGTCAGTTTGGTCGATCTTCCTCTAAAGCTCGATCTTGGCGCCGTGTGTCAATTAACAGAAAGCAAAGATCTCAGAGTTCCAATGTTCCACGTCTCCCCAAGTCAAATGTTGTAACAAGGCAAACTACTCATGAAACAACTAATTTTTTTGATCCGGAGATGAACAGGCCAAACAGTCATTCAAGAATCACCAGTAACAGTCGAAGGAATGAGGTTGCAACTCAGGTGAGGAAAAACTCACCAAACACCAATTATTTTTTGATTTTCAGATCAAATTTTGCAAGTTTTCCAAAAACTAATATTTGGTGATTGTGATAGTTCCTTAAATAGTAAACCACATATTTCTCCTAAAGTTAGCAGTTTGATCATTGTATCACATTTTTTGAAATCTTGATACACCCTACAGAAGTCATTGAGAAATTTATTGGGTATCAAAGATGTTTTTCCAAAAACATGTAGAACAGAGAACTTTTAATTCCAAACCTTAATAATCTCAGCCAGTTGACCCTATCATTCTGGCCACTGCACCAAAATTTGCCTAGAATTTTTTTACTTTAAAGGATTTATGAGTGATTTTCCACTTACAATCCAAAGTTTTTATGGTCTACTTTAGTCAAACATGAATGTTTAATGGCGATTCTATGTAAATACTATTTTCCTCAATCGAAAACAATATAAAATATTCAAATACAGGGTGACTTAATTAAGGGTGTCCAAAAAAAAGAAACTGGGAACTAGTAATGTTTCACTCAATAAAGAATTTTATTTAGTCCTATGAAAGCTCGAAATCTGAAGAACATTTTTTACTTTGTGGGAATGGAAAACTTACATTTCTCTCTTGAAGGTTTCTAAGCTTCAACTTTTGATTCCTAAACTTTTAATTAGTGACCATCAGATGGCTACAACTCTCAAAGTTGAATGCATTTGAAATTTAAACAACAGAGAAATGGAACTTGAAAGCTTTTAAAAAGTAATGCATTTCAAAAAAGTAGAAATGTTAGTTAAATAAGTTTTACTCAATAAGAAAACTTCACTAGGTAGAGACTGAGTAATCTATAGAAAATTCCAATCAACAAACTTCTATTTATCTGAAAATACTTTTTCAGGCACCAACTGATTCTGCTAACTCTGCTAGTGACAGTAGCAGCTTGGAGATACTTTTCTCTATAAAAATGAGAGCCAAAGTATTGAAGAAAGCTGGCACCCAAACACTGACAAGATCGAATACTCAGATTGACCTGCAACGTGACTTGGTCGTCTTTCACCGACAAACAACAAAATTTAGTTTGTATGAAATTCCTCCTCCGAATTATAACAGTGATCCCTTACTTTACAGAGAAAAGCTTTTATGAAACTAACTTGAACTTGTGTAAGCTTTCCTTTCAATTTATGTTGCACTAAGTTCATTCTAAAATCGTACTCAAAAAACTATAGCCAAAAAATTGTTTGAGTGTTTCCATGTTTAAAAATGTAAACTTCAAAGTGTAGTTCAGCCAAAAAAATGAACTAGTCTTATCATTTTATTGCACACTCTTTCAAGAGGGCATTTTTTGTGTTTGAAACTAAAATGTGAAGAATCAAAATATACTTGAAAATCCCACTATTAAAATTTTGAAAAAAAACCTTTTTTTCACCTAATTATAGTCGATCTCAACTCATCTGTAGCCTTTTAGGCTTGATTTCCACACTTTATTCATAAATATCATTTAGTGAAACTGTATTTCCCATGTAACTCCAGTTCAAATTATACCAACCAAAAAAAACAAAGGCCTCAAATATTTATGTCAAGCCATCTAGAAAAAGATTTATTTTTATTTTGAAATTGATTGAGATTTTGAGGCAAAAGATTTTGTCTTATCAAATAAATTTAAATTCAATAGCTGTTGCATTTTTATTTTTGCCGAAATAAGAGCAAATAAACTCCAAATTTTTACCTTGAGTATCAATATGAAAGAAGAACAGAAGAGATCTGAATTATTAAAAACTTCTTGAGTTTGGGTGTTTTGTCAAACTAAGCGAAAATCTCAACGACCAAAGATTTTATATTGCTCAATTTTATTTGGATGAGATAGTTTATCAAATTTCAGGCCATTTGAATAAAGCAGTAGCCTTAAGCTGTTCAAACCATTAGAGCTTTTCTCTGTTGAAAGTTTTGTTCTTTCGCAAAATTTTCATCAAATTGTCATCATGAAGCATCTACGTGGTTCATAAATAAAGCTTTATTTCTTTATGATTTACAAATTTAGGCCAAAATTGTTTCACCATTGCTTTGAAAATTTTTTTTTCTATAAATCTAAATTCCTCAATTTAGTTAAAATGTGTAGATACTGGATAAGTTCCACTCCAAACTACTACGACCAATCCTGACAAAGATTTTCAGTCTATGGATCTCAATCAAATAAGGTTCGCATCTTGGTTATTTATAAAGCTCATATTTGCATCAAAAAAGCTATTAATAATTTTACTGATTGAAAAAGAAATACAGCTCAAACATTTGTTGCCTGGTTTTTCAACTTGAACTTGTTGGCAATGTTCTTCAAGAGAAATATCTGTTGATTTTCCATGAGTAAAAGTGTATTTTCCACAACTGAAATAAAAGTTTTTTAACATCAATGATTTTTAATGAATCCACATGCTTTGTGGACCTTTCTGTCAATTATGATTGGAAATCGAGACCAATCGAACATATGTAGACCATCCCTGAGAGCATATATGAACAAACCTTGTGCGGAAATGCTTGACTCAGTATAATTGCACATGCCACTCCAAAGGTATACTTATGGAATAAAAGTCTAAGAAAAAAGCTCAAAGCTCATTATTGAAAATAAAAAGGGTAAAACCCACATGCTAAAACTTTATAAGCTAATGCCTAATTATCTTGCACAAAAAGCAAAAAGAATAGTGAAAAATAATAAGTTGACATGGATAAGCAAGCAAGCCTATTTTTTGACATGGGAGACAGAAGCCCATCGATCGAGTGCCTTGGGGAATCAGGTGTGGTCAGATAAGTTATGTGATCAAATAATAAGAGAACTGATATCCTTATCGGCTTATCTACATATATGTAGACTTACTATTTCCGAGCGATAGGCGGTTGCATGTCACAAGGATTTAGATAAGCGGTGCAAGTCTCTGTAACACTTAACCCATGGCTATGAGAATCTAAAGCCCCCTGGTCTTATAATAAAAATACTAGGTATTTAAATATGCTCATAATACTTTATTGGGTTAAGTACAATACACACATAATATAAAACCTTAAAATAACACTTAGCTATCAACTCTATATGACTTACGTCTAAGCACACTGAGAATAACTAGGTACTCGTTCTAAATCATGCAGGCCTTTTATTGACATGTGAGACAGGAGCACGCTGATCAGGGGCGCTCGGGAATCAGATGTGGATAAAAGGTTTCGTGATCATAATAATATTTTACCGTAACTTAAATCTAAGAACTAAGATCCGTGTGTGCTGTCTGGATACTATCAATCATTATGCATCCAACTGAATTTTATTATTCATCAGTATAACTTGATTTTAATGAGATTAGAAATCTTTTTAACTCTTAATTATCAACTTGCTCTGATGAAGATGGGGCCACAAACTCTCGTAAAGAAGTTTATCTTTGGTGATATTTCTTTGAGTCTTTTAATGATAAATAAATAAAATAAATGCCTAACCAATCAATCATTTCTTGAAGAGATTTTCTCAGTCATGGTTGATTGTTGGGCAGGCCACTTGATTAGAATTATTATTGACACATTTCTTGATTACATTAACTTATGGTGACAAAAATTGTTGAAAAGTCAACAATAATATTTCAGGATAATTTCCTTTTTTACAAAAGCTGCTGTGTTTGATTAAAAGTTATCTGAGGTTGCAACTAGTTTTTAAATATTCATTAACATTTCATTGACTTTTGAAGCTAAATTTTTTGACTTAGATGCCAAATTAAGGCAATGACTAAGTAGGCATTCATTAATCTAATAGAAAATTCTTCATAGGATTCATGATTCCACTAATGATTTCACAAAAAAATAAGCTTTATTTCCCCAATCTGACGACTTCAAAGTAATTTTTACTAATTGATACAAGGCCAAATAGTTTTTTGATTGGTTGTTTATGTTTGAAAAAATGAATCTCGCCGATCAATCAAAAGATTTTCCAGAAACCGCTTTATGAAAATATTTGGTTAGAACTTTTTTGATATTGGATTACAGCTCCTTATTTTTTTGAAAATTACAAAAAAGCATCATCTCTCACTTTTATGCTTGTGGCAAAGATTTTTAGAATTTTAAGAACGGATTTGGGTTGGACACTTCAAACTGGAGGTTGAATAACAGGTTGGAACTTCATGAACTTGAGTTGTTGGACTCCAAACAGTACTTAAGCAGTCATCCTTATGAAAATGATAGAAATCCAGGGGTGATGACAGTGAGTGACACCTCCAGATTAAAAATCGGACGCCACTCATTGGTGAACAGACTACAATGTTTAAGAAGAGTAAAATTTAAATGGACAGTTGGGATCAGTGACCACGCCCTACGTATAAGGCTCAAACAAACCTTTTTTAACCTATGACGAACCTGAACTTTGAGTTTTATTGTACATTTTAAATAATTGAAATTGATGACAAGTACTATTGACTAGAACAAGTATGTGGATTTACCCAGTTTTGTTTAAGGCTCAGAACTATTTAATTAGTTCTGGGCCTTTCTGCTCTTAAAAAGTAACATAAACTGTTTAAAGATTTGTTCGATGGAGCGAAGAATAAATCCAAATTCAAATTCATTATCTATAGGACCACATAAAATTTTGCATTTCTGACCGAATTAGATTTTCATTAAAAGGTAACTCTAGTTCAATGTAAAATTTGTTTATCTAAAATGTTTTGTATTATTACTGATAAATTCAGTTATCCAACCATGATTTTTTATTTATATTTTTTTTGTCTTTTTGAGTATTTTTAGGAGTATTAAAGATCTACCAGATTGAGATCTTGCCAAGAAATCGAATCTGGGTCATGTTACTGAGATCTGGGAGACTGGGGTTTGATCCCGAGTCTGGGCAAAATCTTTGACTCCTGGATTTGTCTTAATCAATCATTTCCAGATGATGATTATCTCAGGCAGGATTCATGGATTGTTGTGCAGAAACTTGATCAGAATGATCTCTTATTCATTCATTCACATTTATCATTAACAATCATAAGTGAACACAAAGATGGGGAAGGTAAGGTGAAATATCTTGACCCTTGCTTATGAACACAAAACCCCTCTTATAAAAGTAAAGACGGTTGCAGAATATGCTCATAATACTTTATTTGGGTTAGTTTTAACACAATATCAAATACACTTTTATAATATAAAATCCTTAGAAAGGAATCTAGCTAGCTACTCTAAAGTAACTTTCGTCCAAGCTCATAGAGAATAACTTGATACTGTTTGTAAGGCACGCAGGCCTTTCATTGACATGTGAGACAGGGCTGTCTACATCTATAATATAAAAAAAATTCAAAGTGTGTCAATATGTCAGAATCTTAAAGTCTCCCAAACTGCTTGCCCAATATCAGTGAAATTTGGCAGAAAGGTTCAGCTGAACCACTTGGGTAAAATAGCTTTATTTTTATATCTCTAATGCCAACCCCAGGGGCGCAGGGGGCTAAAACACTGAAAGCTGAAGGAAACACCTAACAAAATTGTCAATAAATAAAAAATGTTTAAACTTCACTTGGATAATGCTGCCGGGTAACCTCAGCTAGTTTAACATAAGATATAAATCAATCAATCAATCTGGAACTTTTATGTTAATTTAATGCGCAGGTTTCTTCTAAACTGAGCAACAAAACAAAGTATATCACACAACCTACCGAAAATCTTTCAGTATATTTTCAAATATCTTTAGAGATTAAATTTTTTTTTATCACTAACTGTCATTTGAGGAGCGATTTATTCTAAAACTTCTGGTATTCACTTTAAAAGAATTTCTTTTCACAGACACCTGAATTGTTACTTTGGATTGACTAACTAATAAATGATCAATGTAACCTTCAATTATGACTGAGATAATTATTGCATTCGATTAAATAGTGCAAATCCCAAGGTTCAAGGTTTTGTCCAAACAAGTAATCAGTCTTAGCATACCAAATATGATCCATTAATTTGCTGTAACCTCTTTCCTCATAATTGGAAGGGGGTTGTAAATTTGGTTTATTGGGGTAAATTTTATGGTTTCAAATCGTTTCTCATAAAAAGGGCTTGTCATACCCTAATATTGATGAGTATATTCTCCGTGGCTGAGAACTAAGATCTAATGCCATGGGTTCAAACCATAGAAATTGGATATATAGAGGGAGAAAGGGTCTTAAAAATCAATTTTGGTTTTATTTATAGGTTTACCAACTGCTGACCTCACCTGAGCTGCACAGATTCAGCTGTTGGTAAACCCAAAATCACTACGGTGCAAATGTTTACTGCAGCATAAGCTAGGGAGGCGCAGTCTATATAAAGGTCTATAAATCTGATTGAGTTGAATTTGTAACCAATTCTTAATTACAGGAAACCTTGATTGAGCAAGTAATGTTTAGCTTTCGTAAAATATGATGTCTAAAACATAAAAAATTTTAAAAAGATTAGTTGAAATAATGTTAATAACATCCATCCAAAACTATTAAATGTTTTAGAGGTTAAAGGAGTCTGGGTGGTCAAGTTGGTTACATGCCGGATTTCCATCCCAGCGGCCCAGGTCGCAAGGCATGCTAAAAAAATAACCTTTTCTTTTCTTCAGATCCAAAAAATCAGCATCTGAAGAGTCCAAAATTTGTTTTACATTTTCTGGCTTAGAAAAATCTCACAAAATCAAGTTTAGTTTTTATCAAGTTACTTCCCTTTTCACAATTTTTGATTCCTTCGTGTATTTCAATACAATCAGCAACATATTGTATTTCCACTCAAACCAACCTTGTTAGTCATATCTTTAAAATTCCTACTCAACTTTTGAGAGAAAACAATTTTTCAAAATTTTATTCAAAAATTTGTTTGCTTTTGTTGTTGGAGTGTCTCTTCTAAAAAGTTTTGGTAAAAATTTCCAGAATGCCACTTGAAAGGTATATTTCAAAAATAATTTTATGAATGGCCAATATAAAAACTATTGAATTTCTGCTACTCCTCTACTAGTTTTAGCCACCTCAACAAATTTTGATGCAGATCGATTACTGTGATTTTTAAATAGGCAATCCAAGATTAAGTGTAAACTGTCTTCAAATTATATAGTTATCATTTCCTTCAAGAGTGATTGATCGACAATGATATGTTCTTTACTATAACAAAGTTACAGATTGGCTCGATTTCTTTTTTGGCTTAACAATGGGATCTTCATTATTAAACGAAATGTGTTTTTTTGAAAATCAA
>Ga0194133_10011063_pt1 | contig 10049 bp, 9 predicted proteins | sample TA2KigOf40mmetaG_FD_155448 | JGI IMG/M metagenome (GOLD analysis project Ga0194133, IMG submission 155448) | Freshwater microbial communities from Lake Tanganyika, Tanzania - TA2015055 Kigoma Offshore 40m | ecosystem: Environmental > Aquatic > Freshwater > Lake | place: Tanzania: Lake Tanganyika... | reverse complement strand
TGACCGTTAAAAAAACATAAAAGTGATTTTGACAATGTCAAAAAGACACGCGACCTCACCTCTAGAAAGATCTACAAAAAAGTCAGAGATGGCCAATATTGCAGTTATTCCAACTAGATCAAAGCATGAAACTGATCCTGACAAGGTAGTTAACATTGAACTTGTTTCAATCAATGGGAATCCATTTTTTGGGCAGATTTTGGACCAAGAGCTCCTCTACATCTGGACTAATGTGTTTTTGCGTAAGAAAGATGAACTGTTTGCAGTTAGCTGCTCTACAAAATCTCTAAACCATCTGGTTCGAGCCAGATTCAGATTGAACAATCCCACTAAGCTCTGTGACGTGGTCAAGGCTGGAAACTTCTCTTATGAAAAGACTCTCAAAGATGGCAAGATTGAAAAGATAGAGAGTATCATCATTGGATACAATAAAGTGCAGCCCCTTGAGCTTGGTAAGAAGGCTCATATTCATATCAAAACCAATTTTGGAATAGAGCCTGATGGTGTCGCAAATTGGATCCGCATCTTTGGCAGTGTTTATCAGATTGATCACATCATCAATGATAACACAGGCTTACGTACAGACACAGTTGAAGCTGAGGTAGTCTTAAGGGAACACATTCCAGAATTCCTGCCCATGTATGGACAAAAAGCTCAGATTATTTACCCTGGAGTTCTAAAGATCTGCATCAATTGTAACAGTGATTAATTTAATTACATCTTTTTTTTTCTTTACCTACTTACTATCAACACAAGTTTGTTAATTAATTAAAAAATTACTCACAGTTTCATCTTTTGATGTTATTTCAATATGCTTGGAAACTGAAAAACAATTTACAATTCTTCAAACCAATCAAACCATCTCTAGTCTTTCAAATTTAAAAGCCAAAATAACCTCATTTGTTATAAAAAATTTGTTTGAAAAAACAGATTAGACATTTAAGTATTTAAGTCATCACATGACTGAATCTTCATCAGATGGAAACCATCTTTTTCTTCTGGTTAAAACAATCATTGACAGCTATTGCAAGATTCGGTTAAACCACTTTGCGAAGCATACTTCACTTCAAATAAATGAAGCCAATGTAAGAAAAAACCTCACAAAGTTGATCTTGTTTAAGCACCAATAAACATGCCAAACTTTGTTAAAATATACCATTTAAGTTTTCTGAAATTTTGACTAGCTTTTGGGCGTGGTAGAAAAAAATTGACACATTTTGATTGCACTCTTTATGTATAAAATACTCAATTAAAATTGAAATTTATTTGATATGATTAAGTTGGGAAAAGAAAATATTATCAAGATGTTTTTTATTCATCATTTTACAAAGAGCCAATTCCATTTTTTAAATTACAAATCTAATCAAAATTGATCCAGTTATTGGCATTAAACTTACTGTTATAATTTACTAAATAGATTGTTTTCACTATGGTTGACCAACAGCTGACCTCTGAAAATCGACTTTTTGGTCACTTGCTTGGTCTATATATTCGATGTCTATGCCCGCAGGGTTAGGTTTACGCGCGCGCAGGTTAGGTTAGGTTAGCAATAAAGTCGTCGTCGACGTACGTTCGCGCGCGCTCGTTGTTATATGGCGAATTGGCATATGGCAAACTGGCTCATAGGGCGAATCGGCATATGGCAAAACGACGTAGTATCCAAATCATTACTTCAGATGCGTCAGCTTTCAAAGCAGCAGTTCGTTGTCTCTACACTGATGAGGTTAAGGATCTAACTTTCAATTTCAATAAACATGAAATGGCCCAAGCATCCGGCATCAGAGAGCTTCTTGCTGTTAAGAAGTTTTTGGCCCACGTCGCAGCTACTAAAATGGAAATGAAAAAAAATCTATTCTGTGGGGCACTGATTCAGAAAATGCGGTTAGTTTTTTGAACAAAGGATCAAGTAAACCAGTGGCACAAAGGATTTTATTCGATATCCTTCAGTTATCCCAGATAATCGGTTGTGTTATTTCAGCATTTCACCTGAAAAGAGAGGACCCTAGGATTACATGTGTGGATCAATTGTCCAAAACTAAAAATACGGACAATTGGAGTCTGGATTATCTATCTTTTCAACGGCTCCATGACACTTATAATTTAAAAGTGGATCTGTTTGCTGATGCGAACAACAAAAGAGTGCCTATGTTTGCTAGTGGTTTCACCACCCTGATGCCTTAGCTACAGATGCATTTTCCATTGCTTGGACAATGGGAACCCTTTGGGTACGCCCACCAGTTAACTTGATTTGTAGAACTGTGGAAAGGATTAAAAACACAGCATGTAAGGGCGTACTTGTAGTCCCTGAATGGCCCACACATATGTTTTACTGTAAACTACTTGTGGAGCTTAGAATCCCAATTAATCCTTTTATGTTGTTGTTTTCACAGACTCGCAACCTATTCACAGCAGAACGTTAGTGGAGAGTAAAAGTAATGTCAAATGTGATGTTAAGATGAAGCTACAGAAATATACAAATACAAATGGAGCCTACCAATATCTGAGACACTTGAACAATTCTAAGAAAAAAGCAGGTCGTAAAAAAGTCAACAAATCTGACCAAGTAAATTTCACATTAAAATGCATTTGCACCCAATCTTGCGTATAATTATAATATATAATAATATATATAATATAGGATGTACAAGATCAGCCAAGATGTTCACTTCTTGAACAAGGTCAAAGATGAAAACAAGAAACTCAAAAGGGTCATCTCAAGCGAGACAAAAAGGGTTTTTCAGAAAAAAGCTGAAACATCAAACTGTAAAAGTTTCTGGCAAATGGTCAACCAGATGCAAGGCAGAGTACCAACGAAAAGCACTACCATCAACGTGAATGGAATACCAACATCTTGCCCTGTAACCCTGGCAAATAGTTTTGCTGACTACTTTGAAGGAAAAATTAAAAAACTAACTGAAAAAATGCCAGGCATCACAAAGAGAGTACATGAAGCAGAACGCATGGAAGATTTCAGCATAAAAGAGCTAGAGGATGCTCTGAAATACTTCAAAACAAAAATGAGTACGGGACCTGATGGCCTACCAATGAGACTCGTAAAAAGTTCTATGCTCAGAAGAGACCTCTTGAGGTGCTCATAGTGTTTAATAGAATACTCAAAGATGGTTTTCCCGAAACTTGGAGGACAGCTAGGGTTACCCCAGTCCCTAAGAAAGGAGACCTGAAAAACATTGAGAACTACAGACCCGTCTCAAATCTATCTTCTATTAGCAAACTCTTTGAGAGGTGCGTCTTACATCGGCTGATGGCTCTGCCGAACTATAACTCCCTTCTAGGAGACCACCAACATGGGTTTCGCCCTAATCATTCTACCACTAGTTGCCTCTTACAACTAAAAGACGAAATCTGTGAAAAATTGGACTCTAAGCAAACAGTGTTGGCCTATTCGTTAGATCTATCAGCAGCTTTTGACATGCTGAGACCAGATACCTTTATGGAACTCATGTCAAAACGTATACCTAGGGGACTACTCGGCATTTTGGGAGAGTTTCTTGCGGACAGAAGATTTTATGTAGAAATGGAAAATAAACGATCCTCATTAAAGAACATTGACAGAGGATGCCCCCAGGGTTCGGTCCTGGGGCCGGTCTTGTTCAACCTCTACACTGGTCTGATTAGGGAAAAGCTGCCAAGAGAAGTAATGCTCACATCATATGCTGACGACTCCTACGTGGTAATACATGACAATGATCTTGACAATTTGGTAAGAAGAATTGAGAGTTGCATCTCCACTTACATAGAAAGTCTCGAGACCATCGGTATGAAAGTGAATGAGGCTAAAACGGAGATAATCATATTTGGAAAAAATATGCCTTCTTCAAATGTCACTGTTAAAGGTGTTGCTGTAGCAACAAAGAACTGCATTAAGGCCCTTGGTGTGCAGATTGATAAAGAACTAAGTTGGAAAACTCATATCGCCACCTTAAAAAAATGAGTACTTTCTGTCATTGGAGGCATGAGAATGGTCAGGAACAAACTAACACAAGCCCAAACAACAAAAGTTGTCACAGCGCAGGTTTTTTCAATCCTGTACTACGCATGTGCAGTCTGGCTCACCCCATCATTAGGCAGCGATCTCAATAAGACCGTTAACAGTTTGCACTACAGATCTCTCCGACTAATCATTCGTGATTACAGGCAAAAGGTCAGTCAAACAGACATCACACTTCGAACCAAGCGTTTTCCACCTGACAAATGGTCAAAATTCGTACTGGCAAGCTTATTCATGAACATGTATGCAGCAAACCAGCCTAGTACACTATTGCAAGCAATGTCGTTAAACACATTTACACAAGGCAGAAGGCCTGGTCTAGTGTATTCTTTTGATCGCTCTCAGACTCGCATTGGTAGGCAATCCTCTAGAAACTGGCTTGGCCAAGCCTTGAGTGCAATCTCTGCTCCGTGGACTGATAGACTACTGACTAAAGATACAATCAGAATTATGCTCAAAAAATCATTCAACTAATCTTTGCATCTATAACGCATCTTTAATCCCTTCATACTTATAAGAAACACTCATCCCATCATTTCTTCATCATCCCACACTACACACGAGAAAGCTTGAACCGAACATAAATGTCAAGGAGTGTGGTGTAACTTGATAATTTGGTGTGACTTCCTCTCTCAAAGGAAATCAAACATAAACTGAAATGTGCAAATCTTCTTTTTGTTTCTAACTGTTTACTGTAATGTTTATCTTTATTGTTGCAATTCTTCTATTTGTTTCAAACTATTTACTGTAGTGTGAAAGTTTATTTTTATTTTTGTATTAACCCCCCTCCAACAAGGAGGGGGGCACAGCCCTTATAAAGATTAATGTCAATGACCTTGATTGCCTGAGCTCAATAAAAGAATAAGAATAAGAATTATACTTCATATCTTCAATTCATTCAGGTTCTTGCAGACCGCAAAAGAACATCTGCAATGTCTGGAAGGAAACCACAAGGGTTTTTAATGGATGTGTTTTTACATCTAATAAATTTTTCATTCTGCACTAAAAATAGAATCACTTGGAGTTTTGGCTGGACCAAAATCCATTGCTCTAGTAACACAAGAGGAATTCTTGGAGTGCTACAAGAGGAACTATCAGGAGAAGGGGGTCAATTGATTTTAAATCAATAGTGAGAGATATCTGTCATCTGAAGCATTTTGAGCTTTACTTACTATTTTTCAAAAAGTATGAAAAGTAAAAAATCTATCTTGCTAATAATCTTACAAATTTGGATACTATCTTGAAATCAGTCCCTTTAAAAACAAACCTAGCAGATATTGAAATCAGAGCAAGGCCCTACATTACAATGTTAAAAATCATTTCAAATCAGGTAAATATTTTGTTTTCTAGATTGCTAAAAGTTGTATGATTTTTTTTCAACAACTTTAAGCTTGGAGACTTAAATGAGTTTTCTTATAACTTCCTTTGCAAAGTTTCAATGAGGAGGTGAGAGTAGCATCATAAATAAAATAATTATGATGAAGAAAAGTATAAATTTCATTAATGACAGTGGAAGAGATGATTCATCATATGAACTCTCCCATAGTAATTGTGGAGTATGGAGAGAAAAATTTTGTGTTGCTGTGAAGGGCAAATAAAAATAACTTTCTAAAATCCCAGATACATTTGATGATTTATTTTAGGGGTTGTGATTTTACAGACAGCTTTTGCCACGCTGATGATGTTTTTTGGATTTCAATGGGAAAGGTTGTTTCAAACAATGAAGTGCCTAACATGTAGGTGATTCTTTCTTTTCCTAAGGGAGGCCAATACTTGAACAAAACAAGTGAGGTCCTCAGAAGAGGATTCCCGTGTATCCAGGATCTCACTCCGCACAAGTTTCACATTATTAATCAACTGGTCATATCATATCATATTTTCAAGCAGCCTAAACGGAAGAGAATACCGATAAATCCAATAGAAAAGGCAATGGATGCCTTGAAGAAAGGTTATTGTTCTCATTAATTTATGCGTTGACATGTGTCTATTGAATTTATTGTATTTATTCCCAACATATTTTTTTAGTGTCTGAAGCTTAATAGAAGGAAAAAATTAAGACCAAGGCCAACCTGAATTTAAATTGACGAGTGAAAATGTTCAAGATCAAAGTTTATTTGTCAAATGTCAATATTATTTACTGAGTTATTTGAAAACTTATATGTGCCAGTTAAAACTTTATATATATATTTGAAGAAAGAAAGAAAGCAATAAACAGGTCAGTAAATTTTGTAAAGCCATTGGGCAGAATGGGATTCAAGTTTCCATAGGGTTCCACCAGTTATCAACAAGCTCCCCAATATTCAATGAGTTTCCCAAGTTTCCGCAAGTCTCAAGAAACCACAAATTTAAATATGATTTCAATTTTTTCTGAATTCTTCAAAGACTTCGTGGAATCCTGGTATTGCATTATTGTAGAAACCTATAGTGTTTCATTTATCGTGCAGTGCCTTATTTGGCTTTGTTGATCTGTGTAACTTAGTCTATATTTTTCTTGCCATTTTCAAATTCGCCGCAAAATTTCTTCTTCACTTACTTTTTCTGGTGGTCTCACAAAGATCCTCTGTTTCTTGTCTTTGGTGATGTTGATCTTTGTCATTCTGTCCAAAAATTTCCTCATCACTAGATATTTGCCCTGACATTATGGGAAACTTAAGCCATTTTATTTTACCACTTTAGCTATATTTAATAAGCGGGTTTTGGTTGAAAGTCCTTTTTTAAGTCTTGAATCTTATTTGAAAAAAGAGTTAACTTTGTAAGTTTTGGATGGCTGGACAATATTTTGAAATGAATTTTTACCTCACGAGACGATACCATGCGTCGTTTGGCCTACCACATCGATCGATTCGCCTTTTAACCTAATAATAACCTAACCGTGCGGGGCTAACAGGTGGGACACCGTCGCCTACTACGCCTACTCTCCTACAACGTTTCGCTTACGTAGTAGGCAAACCGTCGTAGGCGAAACAGCGTTTTCCCATATTTTAAAGTTGGGGAGGTATGGCATAATTTTTTTCTTTTTTTCCCTTTCCCATTTTCTCTTTCATTTTGTTTATTTGGGTTTTGCATTTGTTGCTACTTACAGATTTGAGACCTTCTTACACTTGGGAGTGTTTGAAGAAGATTTTCAATGTTTCCATTTGACAGAGCCTTTTGAAATAATAGATTAAACTTGAAAAACAAGAGCTGAGAAAAATCATAGTTTTTGAAAGAAAAAATGTTCTGATACTCGTCACAGAATGGAGAACTTTTTCTGATCTTATGCAGTTTCTAATGAGCTTTAATTAGCATGTGAAATATCAAGAAAAATGTGAACAATTTTTTGATGCAGTTGATGATGGATTGATGGTGGCACTATTAAATGAGACCCAAAACTTTCCTTTCTTGGAAGTCTTGTCCAACTTTTTTTTCACACGGGATTATTTCCCCTGGACATCTTCACTGCATTGTTTAAAATGTAAAACACTGCTTCTTTTTTTAGTGTTGTCTGTCACTTATCCACTGAACTCTTCAAAAATAGTTTTAAGAGTAATAAAAACTCATTTTTGTTCACTTTGGACCAACTTGCTTTTTTTTCATTTGTAAAAACTAATTGTTTGCTAAATTGTTGTTGATGCAAAGAGGGTTTTGGCATGGTCAAGTCCAACACCTTCAGAACACTTCTAAACTGCTTGCCAGGCTGATCAAAAACTTCTGTTTTGTCATAATCATTGTCGTTGTTGATGAAGGGCACAGAAATAATTGGACCAAACCTGCGTCTAAAAATTTAGAAAAAAATATTGGGAAAGGTCATCCTGAAGCAATTTAGAATTCTTTATTCCGAAAATGTTTCTCCATTCGTTTGGAAAACTTTTACAGTACCATTCTCTGTCAACTCCCATAGGTGAGGGTCTCGTCAAGACAATAAACCTAAAGAGAATCAAAATAGTTTGCACTAACTTTACCAATATGTTTTTGAAAAGTATGAGAATACCTCTTCTTGGAGACCAGAAAGATCCTTTGAATTTGCTTGGTGTTTTCAAAATGGAAACATCAGCCATCTAAAAACAGATTTCAAACTACTTTACAAACAAGAGAGCTGAAAAGATGAAGACTGGATATCCAGAAAAATGAAAAGACAATAACGTGGAAATAATTTAGAAATGTAAATGCATTTTTTTACAAACCATAAAACTGAAAAAGCTTGGAAAATTATGTCCAACACTTTGGCATTCTAAGGATGAAGCCTCACTTTATTAGAAAACACTTGTGTTCACATATAATTCTAAATTGTCTAATCTTCACCAAACAAAGTTTCTTTTGAATGCAATTTTTGGGCCAAAATTTGGCTGCAGGCATAAAAGTTTGGGATTTATGCTTCACAGAAAGCTCATTTGCACTGATCACTTTTTTCTCTCCAAATGTATGTTAAACACTATTTCTAGACTCAAACAAACAAGGGTATGCCAAACCTACGTCTTTGGTTATTTTGTTTTGCAGGATTGGATTGCCACATAGAAGTATTTAATAGTTGTGGCGTTGGCGAGGAAAAAAAATCTCTATAGAGAGTACTGTAAATTTTCAAGAACAAAATTTATAAAATTTAACAGCACTCCAGTTCAGTCACCTCAATGAACAACTTTTGGCCTCTTTGTTCTTTATTTTGCCATACAAAGGTTTCATAACCTGGATTTAGGATTCAAGACCTTACTAAATGAAATTTTTGTGGAAAGTTTAGAAACAAATGAAAACATAGTTAGAGATATTTTAGATATGTTTTGACAAGCTCAAACTCAAATCAATTTTTTAACCCTTTTTATCGCACTGTTAAAAAATTTTTTGTAGCACACAAAATGGCATCTTCAGGGTCAAAGTTAAACCCTTCATTGGACGTTCAAACCTACGAGCTTTCAGAAGACGGTTTGAAACTCAAAACCCCCTTTGCAATGATGGTCGCTGGTCCATCCCAATCTGGCAAATCAGAATTTTTGTTCAATTTGGTCAAATTATCAAAAAACGATGTTTGCACAGCAGATTTTACCGACATAATTTACTGTCAGTCCAACATCCATGCTCCCAAAAACCACCTTTTCTTTCAAAAACTTTTAGCAGAACTCCCACAAGCTTAAAGTGTTCAAGAATTGCCAGACGTTCACGAACTTCACCTAAACTTTGTTAATTTCCCAACCCTTATTTTGGTAGATGATCTCATGATGGACGTCATAAATAGTAAGGAAATGCTTAACTTAGTTGCTAATCATGTCCATGCCATGAACATTTCTGTTGTTTTTGTATTTCAAAGCTACTATTCAAAGGGGCCCTATGGAAGTGTGCTTGCAAGAAATTGCCAGTATAAGGTATTATTTTACAATCGAGGAGAGAGCCTTGAATTAAGGACAATTTCCACTCACATTGTAGATGCTCCCAGATTTTTAGGATTTTGTTTTAAATTTTTAAAAAAGCACTTTCGAAATGACCCCAGTCAATACATACTCATTGACTCTCACTTACGCAGCCAGCTAGATGAATTATGGATTAGGTCGCACATTTTTCCCAACACACCAGGTGGTGAAATCAAACCTTTAGTTTTTTTTGTCAATCCAAACTACAAAAAATAAAAGCTTTCTAACCCACATTTAAAAAAGTCTGCCGATTAATTTTAACAGTTTTATTTGGAATTCAGTATTTATTTAAATTTAAATTCTTATTTTAATTTTTTCCAAAATTTAGTTGGACGTGTTTCGTCTCTTTGTATAATGAAAGAAAGAAAGAAAAATATTCTTTAGCATTTATTTAAAATTTACTTGGACATGCTTCTGCTTTTTTTTGAACTTTTATTTTTTGGAATACACAGAAAAAACAATTGTCAAGATTAAATTTAAGACATTGATTGTGTACATTTTTGAAATAATAAAGAAGAAGATGACCTGTAAGCAAAATGAACTGTAAATATTAATAGAAACTGTAAATCTGAGACACCAATATGATGCTCAGGACTGTAAATGGATGAGAAAACTGTTCATGAATAAAATCAACATGTAAAGAAAATACATCAACTGGCAGT
>Ga0194133_10011062_pt1 | contig 10049 bp, 9 predicted proteins | sample TA2KigOf40mmetaG_FD_155448 | JGI IMG/M metagenome (GOLD analysis project Ga0194133, IMG submission 155448) | Freshwater microbial communities from Lake Tanganyika, Tanzania - TA2015055 Kigoma Offshore 40m | ecosystem: Environmental > Aquatic > Freshwater > Lake | place: Tanzania: Lake Tanganyika... | reverse complement strand
TACTCTTTTGGGGGAGGGTAGCTGCGTGTCCATATATCCCGCCCAGGTGGCGGGATTGATTCCCGATCTGTACTCAGCCACTGTTGCAGCATCGAGAACCTTTTTGATTCTCCCGAGGACGCGCTTTGCAGTCTCGTTTTTGCAGTACCAGAACTGCCCAGTTTTCCCGTCGGGCGCAGTGACATCCTGCATCAGTACCTGAAGTACTTGCGCCATTGAGATATCTGCAACCGGCTGGTTACCAAGGATTGGATATACGTAGGTCTTGAGTGTCGACTCCCACTGTTTGCGATGTTTATCGTTGCTGTAATCATCGGTGTGGGAATCTAGATACTGCTGAGCTACTTGCTGAAATGTCTTTTGTTTGGCTTGCGACGCAATTAAAGCCCTTTTGGAGGCTTTTTTCTGCGAGATGAGGTCTGTGCCCTGTCTGGCCGCCTCGGAGAGCCTCTTGGCCTTCTCTCGAGCCTCGGCGAGATTGATCTCCGGGTAAGGGCCAAGCCCTAAGACGCGCCGTTTTGAGCCGTTTTGAATACGAAGAATCCAAGAGCGCGCCAGAAGATTTGAGTTACTTGATTCGCGTATCTGAAGAAGCAGCCCGGCAGCGCCACCAACAGCGTGCCATCCCGGCGTCTTGAGACGTCTTACCTGCAAATCAGTCAGTAAAGCAGCGGTTTTCGGCATACCATCCAACATACCATAAAGAGTGATATTGGATGATCCTTTTAGATTTAATGTGATAGACTGATAATCAATAAAATCGTTTGAAATCAATGACTTACGAATCTATTTGATTCTTCCTGATCTAGCTATTGAGCGGACACCCTCTCCGCCAGGAAGTAACATAAGCTATTGATTTATATAGATTTTTATTAACATATATATAAACATACCCAAATCCATATCAATAGCGCATCTTGCCTCGGAATAGACTTTTTATAGATCTGCGATGGCTAGGAGCCGACTAGCGGTAATTTGCAGCGCCTGCGCAATGCGGCAAAGATTTATCAGAGAGAGGTTGTGCTCTCCCCGCTCAATCCCCCCGATGTAAGACCGGTCGAGGTCTGCCCTGAAGGCTAAATCTTCCTGCATATGCCCAATTTGGCTCGGCGCTCCCGGATTGCGACGCCGAGAGCGGCTAGCGCGCAATTGCTCAAAGGGGTAGGGCGGTCGCCACAGGCTTGGACATGTAACAACCCAACCAGCTGGGCTGGCCAACTGCCAGGAAGAGGATGCTTAAGGTTTTGCCTAGCCATTCCGCCTACCTCGCTATAACCCAACAAGAAAGCGATTCGGAGCCAATGCCCCTTGATTTATTTTTTCGGTTTTTCGTATATTAGCTAGCAAGTGCAACGAGACCGTTTTTAAAGAGTTCTGACATTTTAAGATAACAGACTTGCTCGTTGCTTAGCTAGAAATCTTACAGTTTGCGTCAGACAGACCGTTACTAGATTTTAGTGTCACTGCCAACCTTTGTAGTGGCGGCCGTGTCTTGCTCTACCCCCATGGAGATCAAATGGACCTCGAAGCCAGTACATTAGAAAAAATTGATGCCCGAGCCTCAGAAATTTCCATCAACCGCTATGTACTGCGTCAACCCGTTTTGAATCAGTGGGCCAAGCAGCTAAAAAAGATAGCGAAGAAAGCTGATAGATGCAAAGATCACTGGGATACAGTTGGTCGAGGTCTCATCGTTATCAGCCCCGATAAGTCTGAATTACGGGATTTTCTAATGATGACGGCTGGAGAACTCGACGGTCAATATCTAGACTTGGACCTTGAAAAATTCTTAGCCTGCTCTGAGACCTTGTCGCAGGAGACGCTACCGACAATAGTGTTACTGACACCAGATGATTGGCTGTATCGAAGTGCAGAAGCGGCGGAATATAAGTCATTACGAAGTCAGGTTGTAGAAAGTCTGAGGAGTCTTTCAAGTAGTTTTGCACCGGTCGTCATTGTTTCTTATGCAAAAAGCTATGAGTCAATCGCCGAGTGCTTCCGATATCGTGGGGTGTTTGATCGTCATATTCACTGGGCAGCACCAAAGCCACTGCTGATTGCAGCCGATTTCATAGACCAGGTTGGCCCGGCGCTCTTTGCCCCCAATCTCCTTGCGCAAAGGGAGCGACTGGGCAGATTATTGAGCATTGAGTTTCCATCGTCACGCCGACTCGGAATGCTTGTTGCGGCTACTCGTCGCAGAGCAACATTTGAGTCACGAAAAATTGATTGGCGAGATCTTATACAGGTTTGCATAAATGGAACCGGCGAAGGCGATGATGACAGATTGCCCTTTAATTTCGCCAATCTTGCGGTGCATGAGGCTGGCCATGCCGTTGTTTATATAGTGAGTGAGAATCTCAAAGCAGTCCCCGACATGGTGACGATTATGTCGAGTGATTGCGCTTTGGGAGCCTCGGTAGACAGCTATGATCGCACCTACGAGATACAGCACGGAAATCAAACATTTTCAGATATCTGCAAAAAGATACGCATACTTCTTGCGGGTCGTGCCGCTGAAGAACTCTGCTTTGGTATCGACGGCTGTGGAGCCTATGGATCGCAAAACGACTTAGAAAGTGCTTCTAGTCTTGCAATACATCTGATTATGAAAAACGGATTTCCTGGAAATTGGCTTGAAGATCGATCTGGTGGTTCAAACTTATTCTCAATTCCTGATGACTCAGAGCTTGGAGAAACACAATTCTATGATGCTCAACTGCGTTACTTTCTCGAAACGCTCTATACGCAAACAAAAGATATGCTGGCAGCAAATCATGCGTTATTTAAGGTCGTCTGTAATGCACTAGAGACGAAGAGGGTTCTTATGCGTGAAGATATTGAGGAGCTTCTTGACAATTTTGACCAAACACGCTCTCAACGCAGCGCGTAGAAAACTAAACTTTCTTTCAGGCGGCTCGAGGTTTATATCAAATGAATTTCCCCAATCTTAGATCACAACCACTTCCTTGCCGATAAAAATATGCGACCCAAACTACTCGTTTTTCTCGTTATTGCGATAGCTTTGCAAGGCTGCACGACCGTCGATAAAGACAAAGAGCGTCGTGTAGAGTTAAATGGTGGGGCGATTACGATCTCGTACGGTAAGAATGGGGAGTTTATATCGCTTGAATCTAAGGCGATAGCTAGAGTAACAAGTAGCCTTCCTGGTGCCCGAGATGAAGCAGCAACAGTTGCAACCTTACGAGCCCGCCGACAGATAGTAGAGTTTTTAAAGTCTGACCTTGATAGCGAACAGCAGATTAAAACCCAATCAAACTCGGCTCAAAAATCAAACGAGTCGCAGGCTGGCATAAATTCCCGCTCTATTGACGCCGATATCAGCTACTCGGTTAGAGAGACATTACGCCAGCGCAGCGCCGGAGTCATCCAAGGAAGTTTTATTGTTTCCGAGCGATTTGACCAAATGTCAAACACTGTAATAGTGGTTGTTGCGATCGGAAAGGCAGAGAGAAGCACACTAGTCGACCTACGCAACTATTTTCAGTGACGAGAGTAGCTGGGTTTATCGTTCTGATTTTTGTTCAAGGTCTAACTGCGCTTCCTGGGCGCGCTGACGGGCCGTCTTGGGCTCTGCTATCTCTGGCCCTGTATGGCGTAAAGCACCTCTTTCGACCCTCTGGCCCTCTGGAGGTGAAAGTAGCCGCGAGGGGGTATGGGGAGAGCGAGAAAGAGGCAGTGAACAAAGCTATTCTTAATGCAGTGTCTCAGGCTCAAGGCGTCTATGTAGTCTCTGATCTTTTAGTAGACCAGGACTCACTTAAAAAATCAGAAAGCCACTCTTACACATCAGGTGTAATTCGGAGTTTTCGTGTTGTTAACTGCCAGCAAAATGAAATCTGGTTCTGTGATATCGAGGCGCTTGTTGTGTCGAAGCATGCGGTTTTGCCTCCAGACATACCTGCGGGTATGGAATTTGAAAAGGTCAACAAAATTGGCCTGCAAAGGATCGACGCCCAAATCAGCTTAGACCGTACATCGCTAATTCAAAAATATCAACTTACAGAGTTCCATTTAAAACGTCTGCGGCGAGAAGGATTATTAGTTCAGATAAAAGAACTGCAGGGTTATCCATCTCTGTCTGGCTTAGATACTCTAGATATCACCTATAAAATATCGATTGATCCGAAAATTAAGTCGGAGGTAGTTAACTTCCTACGAGAACTAGAGCGCAGCACTGGTGGTCGAAATCCGACGGTTTCTGATCGAGAGAAAACCATGTTGTACCCCATAAGGGTAAAAGTTTTCCGAGGGCTGTTCCAAAGAGAGTCGCTATATATAAATACTCTTGACGATCAGTATCAACAAGGCTTTGAAGCACTATTGACCAATGACATTGAAATTTTTGTAAAAGAACTAAAGATCTGTGAACGTATCCCGATCCAAGAGTCAATCTTTTCGATCGACTGGTCCAATCTCGAGAGAACATTAAGAATCTCAAGGTCCTCTGAAGTCATTAACGATATTAGATCACTTACCTTTTTGCCAGATCGCTGTCCGCGGAATGTGGAATCGGTTGTAGACCTCGATGACGTAAGCCCAGTTCACCAGGAATCCAGCGATCGAGGAGTCCAGACACTATCTGCTTCCAGCGAGATCAGTACTGCTCCTGAACCATCCTCGTCGCCAGAGCGAGCTGACGATCCGATACGCTTCTTAGTTTTTTCTTTGATCGTCGCACTTTTACTATATCTTCGTAGTATCGTTTTAACGCTCCTTGCAATCGGGTTAAAAGTTTTTCTGCTGCTCGGGCTCGGCGCTGGTTTTGCTCTGCTTTTATTCTCTTGAGGCAGTAAATTTCCCTGTCGGCCTATTCGGATTAGATAAGCCCAGAAAGTTTGATTTATTGAACTAAACAGACATAGATTGTTTTCATGGGGTTCTGAATCGTCCCCAGATTTCGCTAGATGCGGCGGAACCCCTATTGCAAAGTTTTCTGTCTCAATCCGAGAAGCGGCTGCCTGCGAATACCATTGACCTAAATATCGATTTGAGATAAGCTTACGAGCAATTGAAGCTCTTACCGTGGCAGACAACATCCTCATCCAAATCCAAGATCGAACAGGTAACTGGGTCACCATCATGACGGGCGTTCAAAATCAGGATCAGATTATAAAAATCCGACTGGATGAGGTAGAAAAAAGATCGCCAACCGGAAGAGTTCGAGCCGTTACCCCGGCCGGTACGATCGTGGATTTACGCAGTTAAGCTGCGCAGTTATTGAATCAAAATCAGGAGCTAGTCTGCAGTTTTTACGCGAAAGTGGTCGTCGGCTAATTAAAGAATCTGAGATTACTATTTTCTTTTGTTCTTTTAATCGAAGGAGGTTGCGATGGTCCAAGAAATTGACGGTTCTGGGGCGCTCGAGGTTTCGATCCGCGATGCTAATGGAGACGAGTATATCTATTGGGTAAGGCTTGATAGCAAGCCAAATGACGTTGATGAATACGACTGGGCGATAGAGATTGCCAGTTCATTCCACAAGAAAACTATCGGAACAAGTCCAGCCGAGCCAGAGGATGATGATGACCTGCCGATTTCGGCGTGCGAGCCGTTCTCACGAAATGATGACGAGTTTGTTTGGGCGAATTAGCAAAAAACAGGGCGCTAGGTAGAGATAAAATTGTAGTTCTACTTTGCAGTTTTTGAACGGGTGGAAGTTACACGGCTGTGACTTACCTCTACCGCGCTAATTCGAGCTCACTTGAGATCTCGTAATAAGTTCCAGCCTGGCTCATCGAGTCTATACGCGCTTAGCCGCTCGAAACTGGAAGAGTTTCTAGGATGCCCGCGGTGCTTTTACCTCGATCGTAGGCTTGGAGTTGAACCCCCCAGCGGGCCACCATTCACCCTTAATACGGCAGTTGATCACTTACTGAAGAAGGAGTTTGATGACTGCAGAGCCCGGGGCGTATCGCATCCTTACATTGAGCAAGCGGGACTCGATGCCATTCCCTACAGCGACCCTCGGCTCGATGACTGGCGCAATAACTTCAAGGGGGTGAGGGTGGCTCATACGGCTTCAGGCTTCGAGTTTTTCGGGGCCGTAGACGACCTTTGGCATAACCGCCAAAGCGGCGAGGTGATCGTGGCGGACTATAAAGCTACCGCCAAGGATGGGGAGGTCGGATTAGATGCCGACTGGCAGATCGCCTACAAGCGCCAGATGGAGGTCTACCAGTGGCTTTTGCGCCAGAACGGCCTGAAAGTGGCTGACACGGGATACTTTGTTTACTGCAACGGGGATCGCTCCCAAGCCAATTTTGGGGGCGCTATGCGGTTTTTAGTGAAGGTGTTGTCCTACACGGGAGATGATTCCTGGGTAGAGGGAGCGCTTTTGGATGCTCGAAAGTGTCTTGAAGGAGAAATACCCATGCAGACACAGGGTTGTGAGCAGTGTTCTTATCTTTCAGATATCAAAACGCTTGGCATCTACTAAAGGATGAAAACCTGCGGGTAAGAACGCGGGCTTTTCGAATGGTCGCGGCAAAGGTCGCTGGAGGAATTATGTAAAACTTAACGGGTAGTCTCTTAAACATCGAGAACGTTTGCCTTCATCATTCTGCTTACTGGTACTCTATAAAGACTTCTATCTCAATTCATTTCTGATCCATAAAATGATATGGGTAAACTACAACGTTTGTTTATCAGTTGAACTGATGAGTCCGGTATTTATTGAAACCAAAACTGGTGATTGGATAGACGACCAAAGTGATTTGGCACGTTTCCGATTAAAAGGAATAAAGCGTAGCGACCCAATTCAATTCGCACACTGGTGTAGTGAAAGAGTTGATGTCGACTTTTCTGGTGATCTTGATGACCCACTGAAGTTTCATCGAATTCATTCAATTAGGCTGGCTGGCCCCGAGTATTGTGAATACACTAAGCTTGGGTTGTGCTTACAAAATGTTTCGATCTATACACAAGTTGAAGCAAAGAGAGGATTGAATTCTCAAGTATTTGAAGATCTATTCCACCTAATAAGATTTGAACTTATTCACGATGGATATCGAATTTCGTTTGGCGAACACCGAAATTACGCAGCTTTGATTGAAAAACCACACAAAACACTACGCGCCTTAACCAAAAGTTGGGTAAATGATACCGATTTAAGTATTTGACCTAATTTTATACCAGCGATCACTTTAAAGGGAAGATAATCATAGAAGAGAATTCAGTGTTTGCAGTATTCGACAACGTCAAGCTCTCCTTTCATTTGTTCGATCGTGATATTAATGACGCCACGGTAAAGAAACTTTCAAAAATGGGGGTTCCAGATATCGCTTTTAACTGGCCGGCAAACCCAACAGACAAGTTTGTAGAAATATCTAATGGCCTGTACAAGCAAGGTGACTTTGAGTGCAAAAGAATTTCCATAACATCCAGTACAAAAGGTGCAACTTGTATTTGAGTATTTGATCCCGCTTCGAATGTTATTGTCGTTACTATTAACGGCGAGTTTTTTTGCGTTAATTCGTTGGACGATGATGTAACTAGATTGAGTGGACAGATCTTTGGATTTGTACAAGGGGCGAGATTCAGGGACGCCAAGGGTAAGCTGATAAAAAAGCCTAAGGACCAATGGGGAATGTCAGATCCTCTGGAGGCTAGAATTGTGAAAAATAGCTACGAAGGCGAATGCCAGAGAGTCGCATTAACGATCAATGTGAAGCCAGGCCACTACATTCCAATATGAGTCTCATTATCAGTGGTCGGACTCAGAGCCGCAGAACAATCTATAGCGTGCCAGTGACGTTGAAAGGTCTTTTTTCACGATCGTTCTAGGCTAGAACTAGTAGCATAGTTGATTTCATGCGAAATTTTTGGAGGAAAAGTCTTGATTACTTTTCAGACACGGCTTTTATGCAAGATTGATATAGATCATTGGAGAGCGCAAGATTTAATTGATGAAAATTCATTGTATTTTTGTGGCTATGTTAACGGGGACTGGACTTACTCTATAGATGATGGCTGTTCCTTACATGTTTTAGGCCTTACAGTTTAGTCTGATGATCAATATACCCTCGTCAGTCCATTGGAATAAATTTCTCAGTATTCCATTAGTTGATCAAGGGGCTGTTGGCACTGCTCCATCCAAACTAGCGGCTATCGGGGGATTCTTTGATCCTAAATTATCCAGTGTTCCATTGGACAGGTGGCAGGTTCTTAATATCTGTAAGTCACCTATTCAACATCCTTGGAATAAGTTTATAACGATAATGGCATGGGGAGCACAAGATAAGGTTCCAAACGGTAAAAATAAAGTTCTGCAAATGTTTGAGCAGAAAGATAAAATCATTAATAAAATAAGTGCGACTGAGAAGGCGAAATCTCGTAGAGAGGCGTTCGAGATATGGTCTAAGGATCCGATTTCTAATCTATGGGTTGCTTATTTTACTAAAATATTATTTTTTTTATGTTATCCAAATAATAGAGTATATATTTTGGACAAGTGGACCGCTAATTCAACTAATTTAATTTTGGGAGAGAAATTAATTCAACATAAGCACATGCATAGTCATTTGTGCGCTGATGAGACGGCTGTAATTTATGATATATTTTGCGATTTTATTGATGCGGCTGCATGTAAAATGTCGAATAAAAATAATGAGGTTACTGGCTTGCAAGTAGAGTCAGCACTTTTTTCAAAAGGTGGAAAACTTTCAAGAAAGGGAGAATGGCGGTCATATTTAATTGACAACATTGGTAGTCAAATGATCTGAATAATGGGTTCTAGGCCATACCAACTTCTCTACCCAACAATTTACCCACCTTATTGATTTTCGCTGTCCAATCGTCACTCGATAGGCACTAACGAGCCTGAGGGAGTTAGGGGTCCAAAAATTCTCTCATTTAAACCTCACCGGGATGGCGCCCCCCTAAACGCTTGATGGTACCTACAGACGGTATACGCAATAGTCAGCGCAGCATAGACTACGCTCAAAGAGCCGACACCTTGGAAGCGGTGTCATGTATTGGACAGCGTTAGAGACTATCGATACGTTGAATCAAAAGCGGCAGGCAATTTTTCTCAAATAATTCAGAATAATCTAAGCAATAATTTTAATATTATTTTCGCGCTGTGATCTTTGGAATAGCATGAGGAGCAAAGTAAGATGAAAAGACTAACTGTAATTCTATGCAGCCTGACGGTCGCGCGGAGAAAGGCCTGCAGACAAAGCCTTGGAAAAGGCGCGCTATGAAAGGTCTTGAGGCCAGCCGGATAGGCCTTCATCTCGGCGACTTCGCCGAACGGCTCGGCGCTCTGGGTGACGCACAAATCTGGCCGCCCGGGGCGTTTTTATGTCGGCGCGACGAAGCGTCGCGCGCTTTGCACGTCATCCTGGAGGGCAATGTCGCTTTTGACAACGGCGGCTTTGGGCCGGGGGCGCATATGGGAGAGATCGGCTTCTTGTTGGGCGTGCCGCGTACCGCCGATATTGTCGCCGAGACGCCCGTTAAGACTTGGACGATTGAGTTTGACTCCCTCAGCCGCGACGCGGCGGCAGGGGCCGTGCTTGTTTGCGCGCTTGCCCTAGAGCTCCCCAGCAGGACGCGCAAGCTGCGCCCGCTTGCCCCGCCGCGTGAGGCCTTCTGCGATGCGGATCATCCAGCGATAATGGCGCAGGCCGCTGCGCTCAGCCACCCGACGCCCCAAGACACAGCCCAAGCGATCTGGGAGTTTGTCATGGCGTTTCCGTACCGGTTCGGGGTTTGGTGGCAGCGCGCCTCCGACACCCTTGCGCAAGGCTGGGGGATGTGCACGACGAAAAGCAATCTCCAGGTGGCGCTGATGCGCGCGGCCGGCTTGGAGGCGGGGTTCGTGGAGGTGGCGGGCGACGCCATGATGATCAAGCCCCTCATTCCGAAAGCGTGGCATTCGAGCCTGCGGCCCAGCATGACCCATTTTCTCGCCGCTGTTCGGCTGAACGACCGCTGGCATGCGGCGGACGCCTCCTTCACACGGCCCGTTCTGCAGCATTTCGAGGCCTGCTTCCCCATGATCAACGGCCTGCACCGGCAACGGC
>Ga0194133_10011058_pt1 | contig 10052 bp, 7 predicted proteins | sample TA2KigOf40mmetaG_FD_155448 | JGI IMG/M metagenome (GOLD analysis project Ga0194133, IMG submission 155448) | Freshwater microbial communities from Lake Tanganyika, Tanzania - TA2015055 Kigoma Offshore 40m | ecosystem: Environmental > Aquatic > Freshwater > Lake | place: Tanzania: Lake Tanganyika... | reverse complement strand
AACCTCCTCTCAATGGTGCTTTTACAACCACAAAAAGCCATATTGCAATAAACAGGAGACAAACTGGAGAAAGAAATGTTTTTTTCATTTTAAAATCTATCCAAATGCAACATCCATGCCAGTAAGAAAGTAATTAAAAAGTCTAGCTTAATCCTCAGCCACCCGGAACTTTTGTTAACTGGTCGTAAAAATACTACTTATTTGATTTTAGCCATTTCTCACAATAATCTCAAAGCCTGCAGGATTAACTAAATATCTATCCATCTAAATAAGTCCAAACATTGGAAATTCTAGCTTGACTTTGTGATACAAAGTTTTTTTTGGCTTGCCAAGATAAAAACTTTAAAATGAAAGAAACCACCATATTAAGGACAATCTATACATTTTAAGTAGAAAATTAAACTTAAATCTTGGAATGTGCTTTATCTATTTCAGAAATAATAAGATATTTTAACTTTTACGAAATATAGACAAGTTTTAACTTTTTCACTTATGTGATATTTATTATTTATCAAAAGCAAAACAGCTACAAAAAGTCAACAAAGAACATTGATATCAGGTTTTGTTAGACAAAACAGCAGTGCTATGAAAATCCACCGAATAGCAATTCATCAAATTAACAATTTGTCAAAAATTGGGCCTGTTGAATCACTTTTTACACCTAATTCACGATTCCGTCAAAAAATCAGTTAGTGTGTCGGAGCGGAGGCGGAGACAGTAACAGAGTAATGAGGATATGTGAACGTTGTGCTAAAATACCAGTGAAGACCTTCCCAATCAAGAAAAGAATCAATTCTGAACTGTTTATTGATAAGAATGTGGGGGCTTTATATTCAAAAGTAAAGGAGGGATCAGATCAGCAAGATCGGATCAAGAAATAACGGACCTCATAGATGAGGGCAAAAGCATTGGCGGGAAATAACTGTTGCAGGAGTGAAAACAGCGGCAGCCTCTTTAGGAGAACTTCCAATTACTTGGATGAGAGACTAAACAATGGCAGCCTCTTTGAAACAACTTTGAATTACTAAAGTGAAAAATATTGTAGCGTTAAAAAGAGGGTGTACTACCATACAGTTCATCAAGTGAAAATTGCTAAGAGTCTTACCCTGTGGTGCTATATATCCTGAAGCCTCAAATGGCTTGAATTGGCTGCAGGGTAAGGCCTGGAAGGTTGGGGTCAGGTAAGGTAAGGTTAGATTAGCAATAAAATAGCCTCGCAGGGTTTGGTTAGGTTTGCAATAAAAAAGACTTTCGACTTTCATTCGATGAAAAGCAGATGTTTGGTAAAAAAATTATTGTGATGAACCAAAATTTTGGTACAAAGGTGATCCCACTTATCAAATTTTTGACGAATTGAGAATTTGGTAAAAATGTCATTCAAAATATTATTAATTTGACGTACAGAATTTTTGACGAATCGTGGATTCAACTCATCATGATTTGACGGATTACAAAACATTTATTGAATGAAATAAAGCTTACCCAAAATTCCAAGCCTATAGTTTAAAGTCACAACCACCACTCGACCAACTGCAGCAAAAATAGATCCATCGTGAACATTGCCACTTCCCCATTCATAACTATCCCCATGAATGAAGAGAATGACAGGCCTAGGATCTAGAATTTCTTCATTTTTCGAAGAGGCAACTGAAATTGATACAAAAACCATTTTTAATCATTAAACAATTTTTAACTGAAGTGACAGTTGATAAAAACATCATCTGAGATTCAATTCGATGACAAGTCAGTTAATTTTGCCAAAGTTGTACTATAGTTAAGGCACTTAAAGGAAAAAGAAATTATGTTGAAACGAGACTGAAATAGGAAATTTATTCAACTATTTATAGATCACTCACTTATTTTCAGTGAAATTTTTTGATGGCATATTTTATAATTTTGAACACACCTTAGAGGTAAAAAAAAGTATTTTTTACATTTCTCAAGGCCTTATACTTTGGTAACAACGTCTGCACCAACTTTTTTCCCCTCTTTGTATCTTAATCAATTTTCAAGGAAAGTGTTGGCTTCGACTCCACTTCATGCGTCAAACCTTTTTTCCCCATCTCTCTCAAGACCATCTTGTTTGTCTGAAAAATCTGGACATCTGGAGAGAGTGCCAAAGTTCAGCCTGAAGGGGAACAATTCAAAAGTAAATTCATGCTGCAATCAACACAAGCCACCCTCAATAAATTGGACTCACGACTTCAAACATATTGAAGAAAAGGCCTCGAGCTTCTGAAATCTCTTGGGAGGGCAGAGAAAGGTCATGTAAGCTAATAATTTTTCTTTTAATAGGCTTGCCACTCAAACAAATGTTTGAGTGGAAAAGCTAAAAAGTGATTTGACCAGGGAAATCTTTAAATTGCAGGACTACTTGCCAACTAGACCCTGACTCAAAAAGTGACAAGATGTTTCAACCATTGAGAGAATCACTTTTAAAAATGGCAACAAATACCAAAATAAAGTTCTTCAGCCTCAAGCATCTCACAGAAATGATTCATTGTCGCAAACCCAGGGTTCAAAGATTTTGCCCAGGCCAGGGATCAAACCCTGCATAATGAAATTTCTGTGGCGATACCCTTATAAAGGTGTTGATATCAGATGCATCAACATTGGCTGAGTCTTTACTGTAACATTATTATTGATTTTTTTTAGCCAGATACTATTTTTCTTTTTGATCAATAAAATATCTTTATGGTCTTTTCGTATAACCTTTTTTTCCCCATTAGATTTTTTTGATGCCTAGATTTTCCACCAATATATTTATTTTTCAGCTTTTTGATAATAATCACTTTGATTTACAAAAAGTACAATGGATGTTTACACAACACACTAATGTAAGATACCACAAGCCTGGATACATTTAAAACCTTAAGTTTGCAATTTCCATGGACCAACAAAAACTTTAAGATCCACTGCAAGCAAAAAGGCATGTCTGACAAATCTTATTTTAGTAATTTCCAAGTTTTTAATCTCTTTTTCTCCGGCCTCTATCCATCTCTTAACACTTTTATCCTTTCCTTCAAGTTTAGAAATTTGTTTGGCTTCATTGGCTCTTGGAAGGCATTTTTTTGCTACCAGGAAATGTTGCAAGGGAAAATTACATCTTAAGAACGTCTGGAAAAGTGTTGTTGGATAGACAAGAGTTGATTTTTTGTTAAATTTAGCTCAAAGAAAAGTGCAGAAGATTTCATGTAAAGAATATAAATAAAAAACGAAAAAATCTTTGTTTTTCTTTTATCCACTTCAAGTTCTTTTCAAAATCCTTTATTTAGCTTTTGAATCAATCAACAAATCAGATTTTGATAAGGAAAGCCCAGATGAAGATAACATTTGTGAATGTGAATTTTTACTATGCAAAAAAGTAAAGTTTTGATTCATATGGATTTGTAAGTTGATTGAATTCACTCCATGGTAAGCGTAGTTTTTCTGAGAATATTACTTTGATTTGAAATTTTTTCAGACAACACGTAGAATTAACTGTAAAAAGTTTTGAATCAAATCTTACATTTCGATTAAATCATAAAAAAAACTATTAAAGAATCACGGAGAAAGTTTGATGGTAAAGACTAACATTGTCAGCCTTTTTTTTGAGCTGCAAAAAGTTTGGGCCTTCTACAGTTATTGAAAAGTCTAGATAAAAACCTACGTGGCATTCGGTGGCAACCTAACAACGACAACTATCCCAATTTTGAGAGTTCTTATGGTAAAGAGTTTTCAATCGTATTTTATATTTTCTTATGATGGTAAGCCAATTAGGTGATTATATAATCTTATGAATTCTTTGATTTAAAATTCAAAACTTTTTTAAAACTTTGGAAAGAGTTAAAAAAGAAAAACTGTTAAAATTGTTTGATGCCTTTCTTTTGATGTTTTAGCTAAATTTGAATCTTTGAAAATGCATTTATGTATAACAGATTCTGACTTTACAAAAATATTTTTGAGTTTTTAATATGAAAACTGGATTTGATTTCAAATCTGCATTTGGGTATCTCCAATCGTTGATTGATGTACAGAAAATTTACAACTTGTCACAGTTTGAATTAGGCTACTGCTCTGACTGATTCAATACTGGAGATGAGTTTGTTAAATATGATAGAAAAATAAACTTTGGCTGCATATATCAAGGTCAACTTGGAACTTCTTTAAAGGTTACTGAGCAACTGCATCTTGAGATTCTGTGTAATAGGAGATGTATCAATTGAGCCTTATCTCTTCAAAGAGAACTTAATGCCTCTCAAGGAACTGTCTGATTTAATAACCTTTTTTGAAGTGGAGTTCTTTTTTATAGAGCATAAAGTCATACAAGTATAAAACATACATAAAAGAATATCAAAAAAGATAAAAACTGCTGAGTCGCAGTATAAGTCTATAAAATATTGGGGTATATCCGTTTATCTAAGTCATGTCTTAAGAGAAAATTTCTTTGTAAACTTTGAAATTTTCACCTTGAGTGAGCTTTTCTTTGTCTTGACAAAATAGATTGATTTTGGTGCTTAAACAATTAAGAACCTATCAAAGGAAATCTTCTATGCAAAGCTGAATTTTTGAAAATTCAAGAATTTTTGACATTAGTGACACATCTTTATGCCAGTCTTCAATCATAATATAGCAATAGAAGCTATTAACATACCAAAAAAACTTATTTAGCCAGTTTAAAGCTGCCCTTGCAAGAAGACATTTCTTTTCCGTTACATCATTTTCTTCTTTCATCTGATGAAAATTTATTTCAAAAGAAATAAGGACAAATTGAAGTTGTGCAAGACATCTCAGAAATTTTGGCTTTTGTTAATCAAAGCTTCATCTTCTTGATCTGAGCAAATCGATGCATTTTTGATGGGGAATCACAGATTAGAGGGAATAGGGAGAAACTTATTACTATTCAGAGATGAGGCTCACTTACAACTAAAAATTCTTTTATTTGTGGAAAGAGAAAAAAAATGTTTGAAAGTTTCCAAATTAATCCAAATAATTTAATCTACGACATGCTGTGTTAAAGTGGTCGGAAACAAAACAAGTTTGATCTACTGCCATTTCAAATTCATTTCAGTTGTACTGAAAAACAAATCATCTGGTTTATTATTCACATAAGAAAAGTCAAGAGTTGGAAAAAGTTGAAGCTTATTTCCATTTGACAAAGGTTAGATAGTTGTACAACATACATTAGACTCAAGAGCCCTATCAATTTCAGGACATCAGACTCTTTAGGTCCCTAGATTCTATTAGAAAACAAGCAAAAAAGGAGAGGAGAGTCAAAAAGGTTCATCTAAAATTCAAAATGTAAATACTACAAAAAAAGACTGTTCCCCATATTTTCAAAGCACCATTCCAAAAAATTGATGCAACACAAATAATAATAATAATTACTTGTAATAAATCTACAAGTCAAAGATCTTAGTTCTATTTTTAAGAGAAAAAGATTTTCAAGAAAAGTGAGATTTTCAGCATTTAAAAACCCCAACAAAACAATGGTTTGTGAATTAAGATGAAAGTAGGGTAGGTTACTATTTTATTTCCAGCATCAAACTGAAGAATGCAGTTTTATATCCCATATGTCTATTCAGACCCATTATATGTACCTAAATGTCTTTGGAATCATCAACTCTGGCAATTTAGTAGAGATTTAAGAGTATTACTGCTTAATGTAATTTGAGGCTTGAAGGCACATCTAATTTCGTCCAAGGTAACTATAAATTATTGACTTTTTCTGTAGAAAGCAAAATAGCAACTTGAAGTATCAAAGGTACCATTTTCAAACAGCCTTCTATCTGACATAGATCTTTATCGCCAATTACTTTTATGGTAAAAAAAAACTTTTAAATAAGCTGAATAGACTCATCTGAAAGTGTTGAAAAGATATCAAAGAAAGTGCAAATAAAAAGAGCTGGTTTCATTTGAAAAGACACCAATAAAGGAACATTTTTTCGTTTGCAGACTTTTAATTTTGAGAATGCACGAATACTACCATTTTGCTGCAAATGTGACATAACAAAATGAAATGGGTCTATTTTTCTGAAACATGCATTTTTTGAAAGCACCAACGTGGTGTGAGTAAATTGGAGTCTGAATTGAATTGCCAAACACTTGTGATTAAAATTTTTGGCAACCAACCAGCTCAGATATTTGCAAGACCATAAAACAAATTAAGCACAAGATTTTATTGCAAACGCAATTGGTTAATCCATCTTTGAATATTTCTTGAGAGGGAAGAAGACATTTGATCTTTTTCAACACTTTGTTTATACTTTTAATCAGAAATAGTTTGGAAGTTGGTAACAATAAACGTTCATTCATCTCTATAACCTTACAACATCGAACATTGCCAATTTTGTATTTTTTTGCTGAATCTTCACTCTGCTTATGTCAATGTACAAACCTTGGCCAAAATGAATCCCAAGTTGCAGACTAAGCATCAAAAAAGTTGGAAGAGTTTTCGTAAATGTCAATCAATCGGGCTTTATGGACAATGGTCAGCTCAAAGTTGTAGTAAATATTTTATATTTATTAGGACCTTTTTCCCCTTCGTTTTGCCTAGGGATTGTGAGCAAGAGAATCAGAAAAATCTTGGAAGACAGAGTTGGGTGAAAGTTTAAAGCAAAATTGAAACTCTTCAATCCTTAGAAAATGCCTATAGCTACCAATTTGCAAGGAAAATATTTTTGGAATAGATATATGAAAACTTGGTAAAATATTTCAAGTCAATTGCCATTAATGCAAGGGTACAACATTCCCCAAATATTTATATTTTGGTGTTTATTTTAGTGAAAAAGAAATTTTCATCATGAAATTAGCGAGTTTGATGCTGTGGTCTGAAGAGAGCGTGTGAGTGGAGATGCAAACCCAGTGAGGACTTTTCCAATCAAATAAAGAATCAATACTGGACAGTGTATTGATAAAATATGGCAGCCCTTTACATACAAAATGGTGGGATCAAAGATGAGGCGACTAAAGAGAGGACGGGTCAACTATTGGCACTGGTTGATCCATGGATCAAGTATACACTGCACGCTAGAGAACAAGATATGGGGGAAAGAGAAGCCAGGATGGCAGCCTGTTTTGAAATAACTTTATCGGGAATGTAAATAAGAATGCACATTGACGTAAAAATATCATAAAGAGAAAATGGAATTGAGCATAATACCACAATAATATTTAATTTATCTTGCCAATAGTTTTTGAAAGTTCTATCATCAACAGTTAATGAATTTCCCATCACCTTATTTGCATTTGAAATGGTTCTTTCTCTACATTAAAGCTCTTTCATTCTATTAATTGAAAAGACTGAAAAGGTCTTATTTAAATACATCTAGCTGGAAAAGAGGATGGCAGTGTTGATAATAGATAGAAAGTCAATCACTTGTTTCACTCTATACACCTGCTACCAGACAAGCCTTAATCTTCAACCAGATAATGGAATCAAATCCCATTACATATTTACTTAGATAGCACACACAGATCTCAGCATTTAGATTTAAGTTACTGTATTTTACCATTTTGATCACGCTACCTTTTCATTCATATCAGATTCCCGAGCGCCCCTGATCAGTGCGCTCCTGTCTCACATAAAAAGGCCTGCATGCCTGTACGATGAGTCACCTAGTTATTTCTCTATGCGCTTAGACGTAAGTTATATTGTGTAGGTAATTATGCTGTAGCAAGTAAGATTATGTTTTGAAACAGATAAACAAGTGATTGACACTAACCTCTTTTCAATAAAGTACTATGAGCATTTTTTACAACAGTCTTTTATTTTTATAAAAGGAGGATCATTCATAGACCTGGGTTAGTTAAAAGATATTTAGTAGCATCACTCTCTCTTCTTTGCATCTCGTTATGAAGATTTTATATATGCTTAGAGAGATAGTCTACATTCATGCTTAGGAGATTTTCCTTTATGATTGTATATTAAAGAATATAACTTTGGAGAAAATAAACTCAAATTTGAATTTACCTGAAACTGGTGCATAGACATTTAGGTAAAGGCAGTCCTCGCTCTGATTGGAAAGCATTGGCTTCAAAATCCTGAGTGCCTTAAATCTTCCTCGCCCCATAACTTGCAATGCTAGAGTTTCGTTCCGAGTATCTGGCAAAAGTTGTGGACAAACTGGTCCAAATGTTGTGGCAGAACGTGTCTCTCGCCATGGGGTCATTGTCACAGGTGGCATGAAGCGGAGAGATCCTATCGGTGGGGCTGCAAAAGGGATGCCCCGAAATACCTCGACCTATTTTGTACAAAATTTTGATTTTTACACTTGTCAGCCTTTTCATTCAGATTGCTGAGATATACTTAAACAAGTGGAAAATATTACAGCACTTGAGAAGGAGCAAAAAATAGATACCCTGTGGTTTCAAGCTTCCAGGAAAGTAAAAAAAATACAACTCAGTATGAGTCACAGTAAAAGATTATAAAGCCTAAATGCACATTTATACAATATACTTAAATTATTTTGTGGCTTTGCATAGCATAGAATAATTCTTGAAACCTTCACAAACCAACATAACCAAAATATACAGAATCAAAATGACCACCACCTCAGGCTGAAAAATTCACACCCTAATCCCAAAATGTAAGCACCCTTTACTTTGAAAGTTAAGTCAGCTGGCTTAGAGATGAAGTTTTGTTGGCTCAAAAACATGAAGAGACAATCCAGGGCTCAAGACTCACACCATAAGACCCAAAATGGAAAAAAAGCTTTCCTTGTGGTAGTTTTCATACCTGAGGTTCATGAGCATCATCCTCAAAGCTTATATCGGCATCAATAGATGATGATGGTGGCCCTGTGGATGTAGGGACAATAGGAAGCTCCACAATGTTACCCTTTAAAAGAACAAAATGTATTCAAATTATGTTTTGCGTGAATTCAAATACTTTTCAACATTTCCTTGAAAATTATTGAACTGAAAGAGCTGCAGAAATTCTATTCGAAACATTTATACATCATCTCAGAGCTAAGCTGATATGTAAAAATTGCATTGAAAAGACATTTTCTTTGGAAATCTTATTTCTACTAGGAGCAGAAAAGATAGAACCAAATCGAAACTAAATTCAATGTAGGGATAAATATTGTCAAAGGCAAATTTCGGTTTCTGTAACTTTATGGTTGTGGCCTTGACCAGACTGATCTGAAAGTAACATGGTTTGAAAATGATCTCTCTGAAAGTCCCTTTTTCAGATAGGACCTTTTCAAAGTTTTCTTTGGAGGGTATATACTGCATGCATGATCAGCCACATTCAACTTCAAAAAAGCATACACCGTTATATCAGGGAAAATCAAGACTATTTTTCAGTAAGCCAACTTTCTTGTTCATCATAATAAAGAAGGTAAAAAAAGTAAGTGCTTGAAAAGCACTCTTAAATTTTAAAATTACAAATCTCAGCCACTATTTTTGAGATATCAAATAATGAAACTAGTTTGTGCCATAAAATATCCACAAAGATTTGTATTTTTCCATGCTTGATCGAAAATTATAATGCATTAAGAAAATGAATAGCTTAAGGCTATTTCTTTAAAATTTTGATTGATATGAATAGCTATCCTTAGAATAAATTTTGCATTGATTCTCAAGAGCAAAGTTTGAAAAAAATCCAAAGATTTTCTGCTCTGCTATGTTAATTTTCATATAACTCTTATATAGATGTTGAAGCAAAGTTTACATCAAAGGTGCCAACAACTACTACGGATTGTGGGACAGCATGGATAAAGATTTGAGATATGAATTCCCTGCTTGTATTTTGTATAGTGATGGGTCCGGGTCAAAAATTTTTGACCCGGGTCAATTTTTTGTGGCTCGGGTCGGGTCGGCCATTTATGGTTTGGGTTTGAATTTGGAAAATTTCCCCTAAAAATGTCAAAATTTTCAATTTTTTTCCCTTCGTGTCAAAAAAAATCTCTTCGGGTTGGGTCGGAAAGTATTTGGGTTGAAGGCGGGTTGGCCTCTTATTTACTGCGGATCAAAAGTAAGCTCGGGTCGGGACAGAGCCCATCTCTAATTTTGAAGTTGCAATTTAAAGTAAAAAGAATGACAAAGGTAGGTAGGTAGCATGTAAAGGT